>JGI24159J19872_10007164_pt1 | contig 14608 bp, 6 predicted proteins | sample Ectturendosymbi4_FD_19872 | JGI IMG/M metagenome (IMG submission 19872) | reverse complement strand
CTGCAACCTATCAACGTAAATTTGTGTAGGCAAGTGGAAGAAGTTGAGAAAAAATCGCTGCTATTGTGTTGATACTTGTATATGTACACCCGATTCAAGTCAGTGCTATTTTTAAAAGTATCGATAGTTGCCGCGCACCGTTGTTTTGTTTCAACCACACTACCATGCCCTGCTGAACTTCGAGCACAGTAAGATCATTTAGTGCAGGTTTCGCCTTCAACCGGTGAAAATATTTGTACAGGTATGTGTTACAGATCAGTTTCAGAATTCTGCTATTTTTCTCTGTTTTTGTTTGCATTTACGTCCTTGTTAAACCTTGTGTTTTACGCTTCATATTTAAATGATTTTACTGTGTTTTTTTAACCTCGGCATCGCTTGTGTGAAACAAGGAAGGGTATTTTAGAATGAGATTTCAAGAGTTTGAAATCATTCAGCGTGCGGATTATGTTGAGTTCAACAAAGGCTGAAAATAGGTTTGAAAAATAAAGTTCTAACCGAAAGACAACTTTTATTTATTAAAGTACCCTCGTTCTGAAATCAGCTGTAGGCTTCAGAAACTTTAAAATCTTGGTCTAATCTTATGTAAATTAATTTTTTTGTTTTTTTTGACTCGTCCTAGAAAACATTATTTGGGTACTCTGCAACAGCTTAGCTTGTTCTGCAGCATTCCAAATCTGCACTTTTTGGTGGCGGTTCTCTTGCTGTTACGGCAACCATAATTTTTGCTGCTTTCCTGAAAAGCAGAGACATTAGAAGTTGAATGTGGATTTTTTCGTAAATCCTAAGTCAGTTCAAATGAAATGCGTCGGAGTCTTAACATTTTTCTGTTGATATATGAATATATTATGCTGGTTCGGCCGTTTCCCGTATATGAGCTCAGCGTCAACTGCTGTTCAATTTTAAATGAGGTTTCATCAGTTAAAGGTCTTTTGCGACCTGGATGGAGACAGCTCTTACTAGCCTAGGGGATTGGGGAAGTTATGGCCAAAATTAGACCCAAAAACTATCTCGGCTACCTAATGGATTTTTTTTATTTTTCTCAAGAATAAAATTTTCCTGTCAATACCTCGGATTGAAATTTGATGGGATGTTGCAAGAGACACAAATATCTCTGTTCTGCAACTTTGGTGGAGTTCGTGAATGTTGACTGGAAGAAAAGTGGCTTGAACAGCAAAAAAAGCTAAAATCTGTGGACATTGCCCCATTTGACACCCCACCAAAAACATTTTCAACTTTTTTGGTCATCATTGCAACGATGAGGCTCTCACCGACACTTTTTATGTAGAAAGTTTATTTCCAACGTGTTTGGTGTGAGCTCTATGGCTGTTTGAATGGACGCAACTGGTTTTCCTAGCCTACGCGACAAGCGGTTTTTCCCCTGAAACGACGCCACAATGACGTCAAAGGTGCGCGCAACGTACCTCAAAAGATGCGGTTCTGCTTCCTGTACGCGATTATGTCTTCACTGACTCTCTAACTCAAGCCTTTCAGAAGTTATTGCCGATCATACTGTAACTTCGTACGCCAACATTTTTGGCCCCCGTGGTGACTCAGAGTGTTAAAACATAGAATATCTTTTATGTTACTTCAGGAACCGGTAGAAGCTTTATAATGATCCACTGAATCATCTGACTGCGTGATTTTCTTGCAAACTCTTGTGGGCGGAAGCGTTTATTAAGAAATGCATTTGATCTCGTTGCTTGCTTCACTCTGTTTTCCGTTTGCGTTAGTTGAAATACAGTCGCATCTGATTTGATAAAGTTGCAGTTCCATCCATGAAACGGTCGCAGCAATGCTGTTACGACCAATGGAACCATCTCACCAGTACTCTGATTTCTTTGATTTCTTGTTGCAGCGGTATTCGTTGATGGGTTCAACAAAATGGTTCTGAATATTGATGACTGAGATACGCGTTTCAAAATGCATAAGAAATTTCGTGAATAACTATTTAAGTTATAACCTAAAGATTCAGCTTATCATTCAAAGATTCAACCAACTCAAAAAAGCCTTAAAATTTATTTTAACAGCCTTTTTTCGGTTCATTTCGTCCAGATGGGAATTTTAGGTCTTCAGTTTAGCAAATATATTTCTTTGCATGGTTGCATATATTGCAAACGACAAACAGTAAAACAATCATCTTTTTGAAATCTTTACCTTGAAATTTTAAAGGAAAGTAAAGTACTGATAGTCACTGTTTGAATAGAAAAATTTAACAAATTCTCCCTGTTTAATAGCAAGCCAGCGCAAACGTAAGTCAAAGGCATGGGCGTCCGCAGAGGATGCAAAACTGGCATTTGCCTCCCCCCTGGCAATTAGGATGAGAGACCAAAAATTTTCTAGAAAACCTGAACTCAGCAACTTAATTCCGATTAATTCATTTAATTTTTGCTGTGAGAGTTTATTTGTCGGTATGACACTCTACACAAGATCCAGGTTGACTGTTCTGGTGTCATGCAGTAATCAGCTTGCAGTTCACTCACGTCGGCTCCAGGCTGTAGCCAAGTTTCAAGGGTTGGGGAACAAAATACTCATGCAGGGGTGCAATATTTTGTTTTTTTTATTGTACGTTAAAAAGAACTTTTTCTGGGTACAATAAAATATGGGAAGGCGCAAAAAATTTGGGGGAGCATTGTCCCCGAATTTCCCCCGTGGCTACGGTCCTGGTAAGCTCCTTTGCCTGCAGACATCGGTGTCCGCAGGGGTGTAAACGGGCATTTTCTCCTTCTGGAAATTGTTACTAAGAACTAAAAATTTGTAAAANAACAGAACGCAGCATCTTAATTCCAATTGACTGATTTAAATCGTACAATGACAGGTTTTTGCCGGTATGACACTCACACTGCATACGAGTCGGGTTNGCTGTTCTGGTGTGATGCAGTGATGAGTTTGTGTCCGCTCCTTTCCCGGCAAAAGTAGGTTGCCAAACTTGCGTGCGGACTGTTGTACTGTTGGTTTTTATTGTGTGACAATAACATGGCACCAAATCTTCAAAGGTCCACTTCAAGGTACATAGGCGTCGGGGCCTTGGCCTCCTGGATTTTGAAAATTGCAGCAGAAAAGGTTGTTTTCTTAGTTTCGAGTAGGATAAAACAAATTTCGCCACTTTTGGCCCGGCCCCTAGAAAAATTTTGGAAAAATCCTCTAGTGTCCTCCCCTGGAAAAAATCCTTCCGACGGCCATGTCAAGGTAGTAGGCGTTTTGTCGCATGTGACTGTTAAACGCAGATATCTTGGCTTGGCAGGCAATGCAATGAGCCTGTGACTGCTGACAGCGGTAAGCCACGTAGTTTAATACTGTGAAAACCATGAGTAAACCCTTAGAAAAGGTTCCACAAGTTTGAAAAATCCATTGTTAGTGTGAGATGGTGAATATGGCCAATGTCCAGGGGTCCGCAAATAGTGGGTGGCGCCCCAAATTTGGGTCGTGAGACCTTCCACTCTGGGTCGTAAAATAATTTAAATTTACATGTTAAATTTGCCATTCTCATCAGACAGCATAAATGCAACCATTTACTCTTATGTGTTAAGTTTCATAAATTTTGTACACGAAAATTGCTACTGTCAATAGTAGTCTCTTGAAATTTAATAAATTATAGAGTATTTTCCACAAATTATTTGCTCACGAAATGTTTGGGTCGGGAGAATTGTAGAACTATTTTTAAGGTCAGCCAAAAAGTATTTGCGGACCTCTGCCCTAGTGAACAGCGTATACAGGCTTCTCAGAAAAACTCGTATATAGGCTTCTTTTCACGCAGTACATAAAAATACGTGTCTTGTTAGAATATGTCTAGGCAGGCTTGCGGGAGTACGTACTAATCGTTTTCAAATCGACAATGTCAGATGAAACGCTTGCCCGGTTTGTAAATAATGAGCGTTCACCGTGCAAAAATCCGAAAATACAAGCAAGGTGTTATTGGAAGGGTGCTTGGTCGCTTTGGGCGAGATATCAGACGTTTGCAGCTCTAAGTGACGCTGCCAAGTCTTTCAAGGTAAAATAAAGTAATAGTTTGTTGTTTCTTTAAAAGACCATAGCAATCCTTCATTGAAAAGAAGTAACCTGCTTGGAAAATCTATCTGCGGACAGGCTATTGTGTAAATCAACGCAATATACCTGGTTGTGGATCCCAACGAAGCACATTATTGCACCTGTTGCCGCAACGTGGGCGCCTGAAGGATATTTTAGAAGAGGTCAACTGTGGATTTTTTCAAGGGGGGGGTGGCCAAAACGATTCTTCCAGAAGGGGCCAAAAGTGACGAAATTTCTTTTTACCCGCTCAAAACCAAAAAATCAACATTTTTTCTAAAAATATAATAGAAAATGTCAGATTTCAAAGTCCAAGGGGAACCTTGGCCCCTCCTTGCCCCCATTCCGACGTTGGGGCGAGAAATGGTAAAATGTTTTCTGAACGTCCATTCGCACTGCATCCTCAGCAATTTGAAAAAGGTAAGCAAAATGTGGATGTTGCGCCCCCTGGCCTTATTTACATTCGGATTGCCGTTGCTATTGGCAAATTTTCACAATGATTGATTCCAAACCATAGTCGCCTAAGCCTTAGTGACTTTTAACAGGTACGTGACTGTAAAACAACACTTCTATCTAAAAATTGAAAGCAAGAAAAAGTTGCCGTCACTAGCTTTCACCATACCGGAAACCGTTGGTGTGATGATTCATCTTTTGTACTTTTCGGTTTACTTGAGGAAGAGGTAAAAAGTTCGTAATCATCCACTGCATCGTCTTACTTTGTGACATTCATGTTACTACTTTGTGGGCGGAAGCGTTTGTTGATAAATGTAGTGGATCTAGTCGCATTTTCCTTCTGCGTTGATGGTGCCAGAATGTGAGCTGGGAGTAATGTACTGTAGTGATTTTTGCCATTGTAGCAGATGATGTGTTTCCCTCTGATTCATTTGGAAAAGTCGTATCAAAGGTGTTACAACCCATCAAATTTCTATTTTTTTATACTTTCCTTTTGCAGCGTTGTTCGTGGGCGGATTATTGAAAAAAATTTCGAAGATTTCTTTACTGGAGGTTACTTTGCAAAAATATTGGAATATTTTTTGATGATTCAAAAAACAAAAAATTTCTGCAAAAAAGACATTTTTTAATTCACTTTTTTAAGCAATGGTGCTTGGCACCCACCTATTAAAGCAGAGCACCACAGTCTGGGCAGGGTGCAAGTAACGTTCTTCAAGTGTACGGTATGGCCTCACCGAGCATCGGGGAAATAAACAGAACGCAAACAAACATAGGTTGTTTTTTCTAGCAATCCAGTGATCGTATTTCACAGGTTTAGAAGCAGGCAATTTTTTGTGGTGCAAATGATATTTTTCCTGACTTTCCCCAAGTTTGCCCGAAAAACGTTTATGTGACAGATGTTCTCCTTACAAGTTTTCAGTAGTTCTGGGTACATTCTATTTTCCTCTACCATGTTGCCACCGACTTGAAAATAGAAAATTTAGTAGCCTACTGAAATTTGGCTCTTAGTAACCCAAATGTAAAGAGTGAAAAAAGTACGCTAGGCTGCGCAGGAACATGGTGAGACGCCAGCTGGCTCAGTACTCTGAGAATCATACCCAAAAATTTTCAAAAACATGCTTAATTGTTATGTACAACAACAGGTTATACTTAATTGGTCTCCCTCCGAAAAGATCATCTGGTTGCGGCCCTGGACTCTACTAGTATGAAGTAGTTACCATGTAGCACATTCGATTCCCACAATGTACAATTAATAAGCCACGTAAATAAAATGTTTTTTTGCCTAAACTTTCTAGTGAATCAGTTTCCCATCAGCTCTCACATACTAATACAAGACGTTACTACAGTTTGTTGATTATACTCATATTAAACGCATTTTTGTGACATACAGTAATAAACTTTATTTATACACTGAATAACAAAGTAATATAATTTCATTAGTATTGTTAAAAATGACGAAGTTTTATTACCCAAATCTTTTAAGATTTTGCCCAAATTTTCCTCAAATAAAAACGTTTGGTAGTGCGCTTGCAGCCCAAGCTCCTGCACCACTGACGTATTTTATTTTTGCCCTGGTAGCCTGGTACCCTATTAAATACAAGAATTTATTTAATTTCCTGTGTCAGTGGTTGCCAATTACACTCCACTTTTTTGACGTTTGGAATAACGTTTTTGAAGCCTTTTTTTGTTTTCTTGCTTGTCTTGCAAAACTTCCGCTCTTTTCTTGCCGCAAGCCTCAGGATGGCAACCAATAAATTTTAGACGTTTTTGGCGTTTTTGCAGGACCTGTTTGTTACTTGCAAACAAGTCAAGAAAAAACAACAAACAAGTGCGTACGCTCCTTCGAATGTTTGCCCTAGTGTGGAACTCCTGAAGTTGCTTAGGGTTGCCCTAGTGCGGAGCATATGGTGTGGGTGCTCCCATCATCACAAAGATGGCTTCTGTTCTTCAGGTGATGATGACGCAGTCAAAAATTACGAAACAGCTTGAATTTCAAGCAATGACACTTGAAACAAACAATTTCAGGCCCAAAACCATCCTGCAACGCTGAAAACTGATTCCAACAATCTGCTGGTCAAAACAGCCACGCCTTTTCCTACTTGTCCGGTTTCAAAAAGATTCTTGCACCAGCGACCACGTGCTACAACCTTAAAACACTTAGCATAGAGACAGGCACCGATGTAAAACAGGCCCTACGAGAGGGAGGGTAAAGATGTACATTGCACCTGGGCCCGGTAGATTCTGGGGCAAGGGAGGATGAAAGTACGCACACTAAGTTTTTCTGTATCAAGTCTAAAATTAATGGTGACTTTTTTCTGTAACTGCGATGGTAGCTATAACCAATGCTCCTTCTTAAGGTCTTGAGAATGCGAATTTGTCCAAATGGTATTTTCAATGAATATTTGCCCAAGCTTCTAGCTGCTTTCGACAAATTTCCTTCTGTTGTCATGTTCCTTTTTCTTGCAGAATTATGTGATTATTACGTCATACACATGAAGTAAAGTTAAGAGTACGACACAGCAGAGTTTACAATGTGTATAGCAGTGTCCCCCAAAATTTTTAAGACACGGACTTGTTTTCGAACCAGTATAAATCTTCGTGGACTCAAGAGAGACTATGACCACAAGAATAATACTTCTTCTTTTGAGCCGGTTGTTCCAACCACCGCTAGGCCGCGCTATATCTCTGTGTAGGTGTTAAACAGCCATTCAATTGTCTCATCGTCCAGAACCGTCAGGCCATGCAGTCCATGAGGAGGTCGATGCAGTGGCGGATTAAGGGGGGTGCTGACTGGGCTACAGCCATGGGCCCCCAATTTCTAAGTCGGTAAAAAAGAATGTGTGAACAATACACAATACAATGCACTGTAAAAGATACCATCGCCAATCAGGGTTGATGAGTAGGCGCTCTGTGCTCGCTCGTTGAAAATGCTTCGTTGACGTAAAAGTAGTTGATTCTTTGGCATGTGGTCTGGCCGACACTCACCAGCAAGTTAATACTCCAAGGTCTAAAAAGGTAAGGTATTCCACCCGCTTGTCTTATTTCCGTTTCGGATGCGCATATCGGTCCTGCCGACAGCCCCGAAGGAAGTTGGGAACTTGTTAGATGGTGTTAAGTCTCTTAACAATAGTGAAAGTGGGTAGATTTCAGGTAAGGATAATAAATCATGGTGTCATAAGGCAGAACTGTAAGAGGTGGTACTTCAATACCAATTCTGGTACTATTTACTTCCAAGATGCAAGTTTGGACATTTTAATACATATAACTTTTATGTGAATCGACATTATTTGGTACTATTCTTGATAACTGACTTAAAACAGAACAAACGCAATAATAACAGAAAGGTGGCAGATATCAAGATATTTAAAACGTTAACTGATAACAAGAAATAAACCGTATCAAGCACGTCTTAGTTCTGTTTGCATTTCGTTCAAGTAACTCTAAGCTTGCTCACCTAAACTCAATGACTTATTCGATTTTAGTACGTCGTAAGATGTGCTTTTAGTTATTTTGTTGAGTGCCATTTTATATTCTAAGTACAATAGAAAAAAATTCAGTAGTGTTGTCTTATGTATGAACGTAAAACTATACGTAATAAGTGAAAGTGAGTTTCACAACGGTTATTGATAAGTGAGTGCATGCTCTTGTTCTTACTAATAGTTTTACTGCTTTCTCCTTGATTGTGAGCAGAAAGAATAAAATACTGAATTACAATGAGTACAAATATTCTTTCAACCATAGAAATTTAGGACATATCAAACTGGGATATTATGAGAGGTTAGGTTAAATTTTGGTGAGGTTAGTTTTACGGTTAAGTTAGTGTATTTTGGTCTGGAATCTGACATGGAAAACTGATATTTCTGAAAATAAGTTTTTAAGAAAATTTTATTTACCCTAAAAATGTCATTTGGATATATGATGTGGAAAGCCTATGCAGTGGAACCCCGCTAGCACGACCACCCACTGGACGGCACTGAGTTGGTCATGTTAACGGCGCCGGGGTGATGGCGTTAGTGGATTTATCACACTTGCATTCTTAAAGGTTTCATGTATTATGTTCCCAAATGTTCCCATCCCAGTTCGCAGTTATCTGTCCATGGCAGTATCAAACTGCAGTGGGGAGGGATCTTTTCCAAAACTAAAAAGAATAAAATATGAGGTTCGAAGTTGCATGGGTCAACAGCGGCTCAGTTTTCTCTTCTTGTTGAGCATTGAAAACGATCTTGTAGAGACACTAACAGTGGCTTGCAGAGAGAAGGGTGAACGGGGCGACGTCCCTAGGCATCCAAGCCAGAGGGTGATCAAAAGAATGAAATTGCAAAAAGCAAAAGGCTGTAACGGGACAAATTCCTATTGTAAAGCTGCTAACACATGATGCATGGGTTTAATTTTTTGGAACTTGTTTTTTTTGCCAGAACTAGTTTTTACGTATTCAAATGCCAGTACTTTTCACAGTCTTCAATAACAGGGACTTATACTGTAGGTGTGCGGCACACATCCAATCACACTGACAGTGACGTGACTTGTTCCAGAGCGTGCGATCAAGGAAAAATCACAAAAAAGGCTTGAAAGATATATATGGACAGTTAATTTATTTCAGGGACAAATTTCAAAATTGTCCTATTTCAACAATATCTGCATCATTTCGACCTTCGTCATTAATTGGCAGTTCAGGATTGATCATAACGGCTCACACAAGGCCGTATCTGTTCTGTCCCCCCAATAGTTGTACTTATATGCTAACAGTCACATACGAAAAAATGAAAATTTTCTTGCGTGCTTCATGCGCACTCTAAATTCTTGTGTAGTTTGGCAAGTTTCAAACTGTCATCCCTGGGTGTCCACCATCCCATCCGCATACCTTCTTTACTCAACGGCTATTCGACGAGACATTTGCGCAGACTTACAGCCTTGCAGATGTGAACTGCGCTGAAGTAGCATTAGGTTCTACTCCCATCTTTTTAACGCGTTGCCGGATATTTTTGCAGTTACTGTATGAACTGCTCCGTGGTAGCGTGAAGTGCTGTGTTTTGCTCCGGTCTCCTAACTTGAAGTTTATGTTCATTGCAGTGATAATTTATGTTCATTACAGTGACACATTGTACAACAACGACTAAGGAGAATGCGTGTAGAATAATATTCAGATTGCGCCAACAAACTTCGCCAAAACCTTGGTTTGCAAACGCAAATATGACATCATATTATGACGTTGCAAACAGCGTATATCCAGTAACAATGACTACCATACACTGCTGCTCAATACTAGAATTTGGTAGGGGGCATACAATTAAGCAGTCTCCCCACACATCATCAGACTTCTACAAGCAATAATTTGCTCTCATTTTGAACTTGAATGAACTTCGCTGAAGGAAATATGTTATCAAGATTCACTACTAAAGTCATTATTTATAATTTGAGTAGTTCTGCGTTAGTTCTTTTTGGAGTTACTCCAATGCATTTAATGAGAAAATACTGGCTTCAGGCACAGATTTTCAAAATACCGGCTTCTTACCGGCCAGGCCGGTGAAATACAGGCCATCTGACAAACCTACCGCGTGGTTGTCATGGAAGGGCGTTCAGAGCATTGGCCCCAAATCTATTTTTGCCTCCCCAAAATTTGTTGTTCCCAGATAAATGTGTTTCAAACTTACAAAAAGCAAACATCATTCCCTCCTTAAAAATTTTGTCCCACCCAAACTTTCAACCTGTCTACCGGCCTGTATATGGTCGTAAGCACACAGGGCTCCGCGTTGCTGATATGCTACAGGTGTCACGCTACCCTAATCTGGCACTAGGATTCGTGGCTCTCACGCACGAGGCCTGGATTCGATTCCAGGTCTGGGAACCAATGTAAAGATTTGGGGTGTTGCCCAGCGTAGAGGTTGCTTGCGAGGAATGCTGTCGATGCATGTAAAAATGCTGGTTTTCCCAAACGCTAGCAACGAGGAAGCCTAGTCGTTGTATGAGTACTGTTCTAACTCCCGACTAAAGCTACCTGACATTTTGAGTTGCCAAGCCGAAGTAAGGCGTTTGGCCCTCACCTCTTTACAGTTCGTTTTCATAGATTTCCTGGTACACAACTGATAACGAACTTGATGTGAAATCCTTTTCATTAATTTTTTTGTGCTCTACTGTATAGGCTATTCACTACCAAGTCAAAATTAAAGACCCTTTTGTTTATGCTTTTATGCAAGTTTCGACGAGGGCTCCAGAAGTTAGGGGAGCCCGGTATCGTTCTTCGTACTCCCTGGTAAAAGTTCTCTCGAAGGCCCTAATGCAAACACCAGTCTCGAAAGTTTCGGAAACCAAAATCCACAGAAAAGGAAACCAAAATTCATTGGAAAACGAAATCCATGGAAAAGGATTTTGGTTTCGAATATCTTGTTGTTAACCTAGTGTTGCATTCATCAACAGTCACAGGTTTCAGAAACCAACCGCATTAGTATGGCAGATAGAGTATCCACCATAAAGTTTTCTTCAATTAAACCAGGAAAGTTTTGGTTGTAGATAAAACATTTCCACATTTTTAGATTCACCTAATTCTATACTTCTGTAAAGACACGGGTGAACTACCTTATTGATTAAACTCATTAAGGCTTAGGCTGCTTTGGTCTGGACGGAATCAGTGTTTTAACTTTAATCGAAACCGGTCAATATTTGCAATCTTTTCTGGAACCCACCCACAAACAACGCTGCAACAAGTAATCAGCGGAAGAGTGAAACGGTTCCATTGGTCATAAGAGCTTTGCTGCGACTACTTCATGGATGGAGCCGCGATTTCATCAAACCACAGGCGACCTTACTTCAACTAACGCAAAAGGAAAACAAAGTGAAATAAGCAACGAGATACAATCCATTCATTAATAAACGCATCCGCCTACGAAAGGGTAATAGGAAAGTCACGCAGTCAGATGATTCAGTGTATCATTATGAACTTTCTACTTCTTCCTTGCGAAAACTGAAAAGTACAAAAGCTAAATCAACACACTAAAAATGTTCGGCATGATGAAAGCTCATGTCGGCAATATTGTTTTACTTTTTTATTTGGAAGTGTGTTATTGCCCGTTGATTTTCATCATAATAATTTATGATTAACTGCAGCTGTTTTTATTCATCAACGTTTGTCAAAAAGCACCAGAACAAAGAGTGAAGTAAATGGAAGATGCACAATGCCATGTTGCAAAACAGAACGAAATTTCCTGTCACTCTTGTTGCTCACTCCCATGTTGGTGCCTTGCTTGGGAGAATGGTGCGAAGAGTTCAAAAGCTGAGTGGCTTATTCGGTGGTTTTCTAGCTCTTGGATGTGGCGGACCCCTTTTCTTTACGACCTAAACAGTTGCGCATACCTTTGTTTTGTCAACGTTTTTCGGGCTATTAATAATTTGGTCAGTCATGAATGCAGCAATATTTATAATCACCGTAACAGGCCATCATCGAGAACAAATCTTTTTTTCACTGGAAAGGTTTTATATTTCCTATGCGCAAAAATACCTTCATATAATTTCTGTTTGAATAAAAGCTGAAGATGCTTACTCTGTAGGCGACATATATACTTAGTAAACGTCATAATTTCTCATTCATTGCTATGGAAGGGTTCAGGGGCAGATCCAGGGGGAAAAATGGGGCGATCTGCCCCTAAAACCTACGAAAGTTACTTTTTTCACCATAATTTTGAACAATTCGGAAAATTCGCGATATATGGCCATTTTGCCGTCAATTGTTTTGTCACAGCAGTGTTGTGAATTATACTTAACATCTCTCTTACAGTAGTGAACCTGTAATGAGATGTGACTGCCAAATATCACTGAAATCGCCCCCCCTAAACTTAGTGGCTGAATCCGCCTTTGGAAGGATTGCTGTCAACAGATACTGTTTATGTAATTTTCAAACGGAAAGTCGTTCATATCGAAGCAATTTCACATATTGTGATATCTTTTCCCGTTTATCTGGCTCTTTGATCAAATGTGTACCAGACTAGAAAATCTAGTTTTGCACATGTAGTGGAAGCAAATGGAAAAATACGCACATAATGTCGTATGCTGCAAGGAAAATACTTCAAGACAGCTGCATCAGGCTACTTTTATTTAGATTGACAAATTATCAAAAGAAACTGGCTCTAAGATTGAAGCACATTAGTTTATTTGATTGAGAGCAGTTTGCGCTAGCAGTTGCTGTGATTAGACCCATAAACAGTTCGGAACTGTAGCTTTGGAAGTATAAATATCTAGTGTATTTATTCGATTGAATCCCGCCCTAACTTTTAAACCACTTTAGATTTTAAACCCTATTTGAACATGAGGCAGCCTACTCAAAGTATGTATTCTCTTTAAGACTTTCTGCCTGCTATTTGATGTGAATGCTTTTCTGCAAATTCAACTATTTCCATTTAAAATTCCACAACATATTTTGCAAAACTCTGCCGTTTGTGCTCAACTTCCCAATATAACTGTGTAGTGCTTTGCAGAACAATGTTTGCATGTTCAAACACGCGATATTATCCTCACAACGGAAACTATAATGTTTGAATCAATTATGGCAATCGCGCTGCACTGTGATTGGTACAACCCCTGAGAAGGAGCATGAATTCACTCTTTGGTTTGTTAATTATACGTCGGCCGTGCGCACGTACAGGTACAGTCGATTAACGCGTCACGTGGAGCTATTGACTTATTTTGCCGCACAAAGAGAGAGATGGACAAAGGTGGTTTGGTTTATTTATAGTGTGCCATGTAGAACACAGAAGGTCAGATAAAACTACGGTAAAGGTTGTAAGCCGCCCTTGATCAGCCGCATGAGATAATGAAAACAACAACATCGTAAGAATCGACTTACAATGGAGTAACTGCGGTATACTCTTATATTATATTGAGAAGCCATAAACATGTGCTGACTCCAGACGTTAAAAAACGAAGTTGCAAAGCATACTAAAGCTGAAAACACATCATTACGCAACATGGGCGTCGGAAGGATTTTTTCCAGGTGGGGGGTTCCAAAATTTTTCTAGGGAGGCCAAAAGTGGTGAAATTTCGTTTTTCCCACTCGAAACTAACAAAACAACCTTTTTTTGCTTAAATTTTCAAAATCCAGTGGGGAGCAAGTCTCCCTGCCCCTCCCTTCCGACGACCATGAGAGTGAGAGAAAATGAGAATTGCGAATTGCGAATGTACTGCCTATATTGAACACAACGGAGATGAAGTGTAGCGGCGTGGTGGTTACCATGAAATTTGAGAATTAGTCCAAGAGCGACTTTTCGCAAATGAGGTGGGTCACTATTGCATCCAGTCATACTCGTCAGAGACCATAGAAGTCGGTCACCAAAATAGGAAGTTTGAGTTAAATGAAAACAGAACTGCTTATGATCGCGTTTCACAATTTGGGTTTAGTCAAACGTGACAAACTGTTTGAATTATACTTTGGATAAGAAGAAAAAACTGGTTATCCGAACACATTTCAAAGCGATTTGAATAGGATACCAGGACTGAGAATACGTAGTGTTACGTGAAATCAATTTCCTATCAGAAAATTTTCTGATTCATCTAACTCCGTTGCCTTTGTGCAGAATACTTACTTGAATACGGTTACCCGAGCATTCGGAAATTCTGATAGCTCTTAAGTTTAACGGGTTCTAAGACTACAACCAACTGGACAACTGCCACCCGGAAAACTGCCACCGGACAATTGCCACCTAGGACAATGAAAGTTATATCGTAGCAAATGTAATGATTGCAATCATCTGCCTAGACTCTAAAACAGTGTTTCTCAACCTTTCATGGGTTGGTGCCCGGTTTCAGAGACACTAACGCCCATGATCCCCTGCTCCACCAATAAAAAAATTGCATTTGTCTTGGGACAACATCTGAAAAAAAGCCCATACGCAGACGTCTGCTCGTTGCCCCCGAAAACGCCATCTGGCCACAGGGCCAGGGCCGGATTAAGGGGGGGGCAACGGGGGCAATTGCCCCGGGCCCCCCGATGCAAGGGGGCCCCCGTCATGAAATTTATATGTTTCAAATAAAATACTTGTTTGAAAAATATTCGTGATTCACAAGCGACACAGGAATACAGCTCGATATTATATTCCTCTGTTGCGTTAAGTAACAAGGGCCCCCAACAGCAACTGACTTCTCTACA
>JGI24159J19872_10007163_pt1 | contig 14609 bp, 8 predicted proteins | sample Ectturendosymbi4_FD_19872 | JGI IMG/M metagenome (IMG submission 19872) | reverse complement strand
TCCATGGCATCTCGAAGGTCAAATTTGGCTGACTCTTAGAACATTAATTCTCCTTGGTAAATATGGAAAATAAAAAGAATTGATTAATTATTTCAAAAGTTATTCAAGTTTAGGTGATGACCATTTTTTTGTGTCACCCTGTATTACGTTGTTGCTGTAGTATCGCCGTCAATGCAATTCTATATTGTAAGAACAAAAGTTATGATTATGGCATGTTTAACAATTTTGTGCACCTTGGGTATATGCTAATACGCCGAAGCACACTTCGAAAGAAGGAGCCGCGTGGTGAAGAACAAGTGAGATTTGCCCCTAAAGGACTATTTCCTTCAAACGTAGTGATAATAAAAACGATTAAAAGAGCATGCGCTCAGTAGCTACAGATCAGCCAGTCTAGAGTGAAGAGCTGTCAATGGATGTTTAAACGCTAGCATTGTTACTTTAAACTAATCATGATTTTGAATTGAGGTAAAAACCACTCATAATTTTTCCGGTGTCCTTTTATTTGTACAGCAACGCAAAAAAGGAAAAACTTAATTTTCAATCTGCTAAAACTATTCTTTTAAGGACTGTGTCCAATTACAGTCAACAATGTGAGGCACCATTTACACGATCTCCCCAAAATGAAATACATAGCTTTGACTGTATTTTGCGCTCTTAGCTGTGTTACCCTGAGGTATGACATCAGATCAAGTGTCGGTTTGACATCATCAGGTACCTCAGAATTTAAGAGAAAACATGTTGCAAGCTTTATCAACTCACTACTGCGAAAGTTGATGCAGCTCAATGCTGAAGCAGACATACTTTATTTCTGATGCGTCATACTGAAATGTATTTCTACGAAATCCACCTCGTTTCTTTCTCAGCCAGTCGCGGAGAATGTAAATGCTGAAGCAATAAGAACAATTTATATGATGGACGAACGCATTGCGTTCCACTTTCATTTCTAGAAAAACGTTTTTTTGTAGAGTAATACTTTTTCGAAATCAATGCACTAGTTGTAACAAGGATGTTTGTGGCAAATCAGCCAAACAGTAAGTCAGTTCCTGGATGGTCTAGGAAACTGTTGTTCGCTGCAAGCAGCATTGGCGGAATCCTTCAAGCAAAAAATTGAAGCAAATAAAACTTGTCAATTAAAAATTTGTCGAAACTAACATGTTTCACTTCATACGTACAAACAGTTCGGTGTTTCACCACCACCGACTTACGGTTTAAAATTTAGTTTTTATGTTAGTTACAGCTTCACGACGATGAACCCCACATATGAAAATCCGGATGAATCTACACATGGCGACAGGTCGAATCAGACGAGACATCCTGGTACTCCGCCTGCAAACAGAAATGCTCACAGTGATCGGGTTAGCATACGCTTGTTCTTTGTTGTTTTAAGTGCAGTAATGTGTTGTGTACCAATTTTTACGGGATTGTGTTACGTGCCGTAATATCGATATTTTGGTAAAGACAATCATTCACTTCGACGGTAGGCATATGAAACAGTTTAAAATATAGTAAGGGTTTTAGAAAAAATAATGCAATTTACCAGTGATTACAGCTGGGCCTGTATATGTGAGTGTTATTCATAGCTCGCTTTAAGAATTCCAACAGTGTGGTGTTTCAATCTCACATGAACGTCTGATCAACTGGCTTCAACTTTACCTTAGTTATTGTTGAAAATTTTTTATTGCGTAAAATAATGCGGATGAACTATGCGAATAAAAGCATTTTGACCACCCCGTTTAATCAAACTGAAGACGTGTACACGTTGCCTGTTCGACGTTACATACCATCGGAGGGTTTTCTACATTATGAGCAAGGGATGTCCTTCTGCGAGTATTAACAACTAAATGGACTATTGTAACTCTTGTGCTTTAAATCCAGCGCTCACTCGCATTGACCTCTTCATTTATCTGGGTGACACCACCAACTACAGTATCGCAATATGATCCAGTTTGAATCATATTGGACCGTGCTAGTTTTTTCTGCCAGCTTCGACACCTTGCCTTCTCACTGATAGAATATGGTTGTTGTTGTCATTGGCTACGTGATCCGTTTTCAGTGAAACAAAAAGTCCTTTGCTGCACTGTTGTGATCGTCGTTTACTGCGTTTCGCTGTTCATGTTTTCATTTGAAACTGATTTTTGTTAGGAACAACCACCTGGAAACAACCACGTCGTTCCAAGAACGTCATCTACTCATCCATTTCCACCCAACTCTAACAGTAGTGGAAGAACATCCTCTCAAAGACCCGAAGCAAAGGCATCAGGTTAATTGTTTGAACACAGTCATGGCCGAGATTTGTTGACATTCCTTTTTACTGTTGCCGCCCGAGCGTCGAAATCGCGAAAACCACACTTGAATCAGTTGACACGCAGTGGCGATTCTAAGGGGGGGGGGGCTGGATAGGCCTTGGCTCCCCCAGATTTTTGCTTAACCCCCCGTTTGGCCCCCCAGTTTTTTTCTTTAATTTACCGTTCAAGTTTGTTTGGTTGACATATGCAGGGTTGCCAAATGCGTTTTGTAAAAATACCGGCCATTTTGTCAACAGTGCCAGATCTTAGCTGTGTCGTAATTTGTAAGCAGCACAGGGAAAACAGAGACAATCAGTATTGTCACCCTATCCACGCTGCACACTCGTAAATAGTAGTTGCAAAACATTGTTTTGGTTGCACCACAATCACAAAATGTCCATAAGCTGCCACAAAAACGGATTAGTCAGTATAGTCACCAAACCGTTGGAAGATGGTTTATATTTATGTACTTAGTAATAAGAATATTTTGAAACTAGTTGGCTATCAACAGCCTACTTGTCTCTGTGTCATGATGGAATTCGTGGTTGGAACCATTTCACTTTCATGTGAATTGAGTTCGCTTTCATGTGAATTGAGTTCGCTTTCTAAAGCTGCTTTCGTTCATGTGAGGCCGGCAGAATTGTGAACGGAAAACGGTATTTCTATTTACATGTGCAGTGCTATGGAAGTTGCATTATTAGCGCAGAATTTTTGGCATAGCAGTACACGTGTGTGATTGCATCTACAGTGGCGTTTAGGTGTTTCTAGTGAATAATAACGCTAGTTCATCTTTTTAATGATATTCACAAGCCTATACTGGGTTTGATAGGGTTAATCATAGCAACTTAATCTTCAAAACAATGAAACATCACCATGCAAGATAGATATTTATGTTGCCCCCCCTACTTTTTCCTTGGCTCCGCAGTGGCCCCCCACTTTTTTCATTCTAGAATCGCCACTGTTGACACGACGTACATTGCAGAAGTTTATCTCCATTCTTAGGTTAAACTATTGATTGTGACTTTGTCACGAGTCCGTAATAAATCTGAAAGAACTTTATTTATCTGCTACGCTTGCGTTACTGTTGTGCAGTTTCTATGTAGGCTTACTTTGTTTGGAATGCGTTGAAACTATTTCCATGTGTTTTTGGACCAGTTTTCATTACCTACGCGAACGAAGTCGATGATCCCAACGACCAACACATCCGCACGGTCGTGCAGATATCGCAAACCCTGCGAAAGAACAGCATAGACATCAGCGTAGATATGCTGGAGGAGCAAGTGCAATCACTGAGCGTTTCGGATTGGCTGGAGGAGAAACTGACAAGTGTAGGTCTATATCTGTGTCGGAGGAAAAACAGTATTGCTGCATTGGTGTTATTGACTATATGTACGTCGGCTCTGTTCGTAGAAAAACATGCAAGTTTTCTCGGTGGTGGCCGTTGGCGTCTAACCAGTGATTAACGTCTAACCAGTGATTAACTCTAACCAGTGATTAACATAGTTACGGGCAAGATTATTTCGTTGCATGAAAACTTGCCGATTGGTAAGACTCAGAATTTTGTGTGTAGATTTTCGTGTGGGGCTAGAGATCGTAAAATGTGCGCACCATTTCAAGACCACCGTCAACATGGTCATTCGAGGAAGTTGCCGTCGCGTCAATCGCGCTTTTGTTTTCCAGTGCACTTTCGTGCTCATTTGCATCAGCCCGAGTTACCGGAAAATGGTGGAAGAAGAATGCGAAACGTCGTCCATCGATCGACGCACGAAAGAACGGAGCCTCCACACCAAGTACATTTACCGCCGTCTCCACACAGAGTACATCAACCAAGGGTCGAAAAATTTTCGATACATTCCTGTCCTGATGAGCGGCGCAGACGAGGTGAGTTTCGATCTCTGCTTACGTCGCCAGATTGTTTGTGCGGTTTGTTTACGCAAGTTATTTCTGAATTTCATACCGGTGCTGCATGTTGACTGACCCACAAGCATCTGTCGAGTTGAACTCGTTAGTTTACCAAGTTAAATGAATATTTGATTGTTTTTGTTATAGCTCACTTCGCATAAATCTTCTTCCAAGTGAAAGCAAAACAAGTGTCACTGTTATGTATTTAACGCTGAACAGATAGTGAGGTGTTTTTTTTCGCTGGAACATTTCGGCCATTTTTTTGACATTTTGGGTCACTGTGACATTTCGGTCATTTGTCTCACAGTTGCATATAAAATTCGCCGTAACAGTGATCATTAGCGTTTGATTTCAGACATTCTGACCGAAATGACTGTTTTTTCTCGGTTATTTCAAAAAATTTCTGTCTATGACCGAAAAAAAAGCAGGTGGGGGCGTCATAGTTATCGTATTAAAGCTCTGAACATGTTAATCTTGCATTTTTGCTACGCTTCAGGTAACCAGTGGTGCGACAGATTCCAACCTCCAGATAGGCTTGTACAGTCATCTAAAATACGCAAGCGTTGATATTATTTTCATCCCAGTTTTTCTGCATTCGTCATCTTACTGTTTAAACCAGAGGCGGGGAATCTGCCCGCCCGCGGGGAAAATGCGGCCCTCATGAACATTTAATATGCCCCGCATCAGAAGTGTCGTTACCAAGTTAGAACACAACTCCGCGTCCAAATTTAACTCCATGACAAGTAAACACGTAGACAGTAAGTTCAAGTATTCTCGCTCCTTAAACACACAGGAGTTTTCTCTCCTAATTTCCTTTTGAAGATTAAGATAGAATTTTAAGATAAAATTATTTTTTGCGGCCCGCCAGCGATATTCCACAATTAATGCGGCCTGTGATAGTAAATAGGTTCCCCATCCCTGGATTAAACAGAGCAAAGTGCAACACGAAAGTGTGTGATATTTTCTGATACAGCTAAATCATTTCACAAAAAAGGACCTTTTCGGGAGTGTATCTTTGCACGCTCCTGCAAAAGGACATGTGGGTGAATGTTTTTTTTCATTTCCTAAGGACTCCACCAATGCGACATGCGGTATAACATACCTCATATTGGAAGCTTTATTTCTCAACAGCCTGAAAAATTTTCTCCTTAGAATTTTCATCAAAATGAGCTTATTTTCTTTTTAAAGGCACCTTTTTTAGAAGAACGTAGTTCTAGCACTAAATTATTTACTTAAGACAAGGTACCACTTAATTTACTCTTGGGTGATTGGTTGCCTAATTTGTTCCGTTACGTAGCATCGTAAGGAACTTTGGCCTACGTTGAGCTGAGTTGTGGTTGACTGGTCTCTGCATATAAAACTTCTTGTCGAGATAAATTTGTAATTTCCTCGTACTTGGAAAATCCAACACACACTCATTGAAAGCTCTCTTAATTCGAAACATGTCTTCAGTTCGATTTATGTCGCAGTTCGCTGCAGGAGAGGCAGGTGGGTTCCATGTGCTTGTAGGCGGGCGCGTATGCAGCGCCAACTGCATCGGCGTCTTGTTTTTTGATACTTCTGCCCCTGGAGTTTTAGCATCACCAGCTGCTGTTTCAAATTGGAGCTGTTTGATTTTTAACTTCATTGAACACCAAGCAATTTTATCGCAATTCTCTCATCTCTCAAACATTATTGTGTTGTCTCGTCTCGTCTTTGATGTCTCAATGAAAATAATCTACTTATGTTTCTCAGTGGCCTTCTATTAATCCGCGTGGTCTGAGTTCTTCATAACTGTAAACGTATGTGCTGCTCAACAACACAAGCCCTGCCGCGTGTACTGGTGTAACGCTTTGAACTTCATTTAATCAACCTTTGTGAACGTTGAAACAGTTGTTTTCGCAACGTCCTTAATGGCTTTATTTAAATCATTGTTTGTTTTGTTGTTGCTGTATTGTTGTGAACTATGATCCTAACTTGTCTTTCGGATGTGATGACGTTTTTTATATACATTTGCATATTGCTGTCGGTCGTTGTTTGTATCATGATGATTTGAAACTTCATATCTGCAGTCTGGCTGCTATCTTTTCACTCATGGATTGTCTTCTGCTGAATCCTCGCTTCAAGATGTTTTTTATTTTTACTTTTCGCGATGTGAAGCTAACATGATGAGAAGACTCGTTATGAAGAAAAGTTCACAAATACCTGTTGCTCTCCATACATTAAACCGCCGCAGGTTCTCTAATTTCTGTGCTTAATTATCTGTGCGGGACTTCGCGTTGAAGTTTTCTACCTTAACTTCCATCACGTCCTGTTTCGGTGTTCTCGCAACGTCTAACAAACTTGTCTGAACAAAACTCAATCTTCTGCACTGATTCATTTGAAAGGTTTATATTTCGTTCGTGCCACCCATTCATTGGCTGCTTATAACTTCTGTCACCCTGTGCAGCAATTTCTTACAAAAAATTCAGCTGAACCACTATTCTTTTTCGGCGATGACTTGTACACTCACGTACTGTTGTTTTCAACCAGTGTGGTCCGTTTGGAGTCTGTTGACTTACTCACGGTCACTGATAAGTTACTTTATTTATTGTTTGCCATATACGTTGTTGTTGTTTCAAGTGAACTTTCTCCCAAGTCAGCATTCCTGCATGTTGTGATGCAAACCGCGACTGTCCTAAAGCCTTTGGTTGGAATTCTGAGTTTTCCTTTTCGCTGAGACATTTCGGTCATTTGTCCGAAATCGCTTAAAAACTTCAGTACTTTTTTCGTTTTCGGATATTTTCCTATGACTGAAATAAGCATTATGACAGAATTGACTTTTTAGTCAATTTTTAAACTAAAAATTTTTTTTAATTTTTATTGATTTTTAAAACTAAAAAATTGAATTTTTTTTAATTTCAAAAAAATTTCGACCAATGACCGAAAAAACAGGTCGGGATAGCGTCAAAAGTATTACTCTCTCCACGCTAAACGATTTTTTCCAAGTTTAGCCCCAAATGTTGGATTGCTGATCGTGGAGGGCGAAGAGAAGCGCGAATCTTAGGGTCGGTGAATGCAAACTGAGTCGTGAGTTCGAAGTTATCTCGGTCTGATCACCGCACCCGTGACTTGCGCCGGATTGGTACCTGAACTTGGTCAGGGCGCCGGTGATAGTTCCCGCCTCTCGATCGAAAGGTTGGGTGTTCGATCCACGGCCACTGAGTCAATCGCCGTATCGCTCCATTGGCAAAGATCGTTCAACCCCAATCACCCCGACAAGAACCAATTTTCAGGCTTCGACCTGCCGCCGATTGCCGCCACCCAAACCATAAAAATGTAACACTAATAACTTTGGTCACTAGACAACTGTTGAGGTCAAGCGGGCCTCACATGCAGTGATGTGTCATGGAAAAGTAATTGCTTTGTCAAGAAAACTGACCGAAGCCTTCCGCTGGCCTTTTCGTAGTCTCTATTTTTAGTTCGCCGCTACTAGTCATTCCAGAAAAAAATGTGTGTTATAAATCGCGAGTTCACAAATGTAGACGAGTTACGCGTACATTTGAAAAAAAAAACAGATCCAGTGGTGTTCAGAAAAAATGCGTCTCTAGGCAGTTTATGTTGGCGTCTCGTTACAAAGCGCAATTGTTGTTGTCTTAGTTTTTGAGACAGTTTTTTTCTTAAAGCTCAGATGTTGGTTTGAAAGAAAACTTTCTGAGCAGCTCTGAAACAGTTTTCTACGAGGTTTATTTTGTGTTTGAGCCCCAGCTATACATCATTCCCTAATCACTCCTGTCAACAAACAAAAAGTAAGCTACTGTAAAACTTATAAAAATGCAACAGTCATGTTAGACACGCACCCACCACCAGGTTTCACACAGTAACATCGTTAAACAGGGAAAACTGAATTATTGTGTTGCAATCTTTTTGTTGTTGTAGAAACACATACCCACCTGGCTTCGAGACACCAAAGTATATCAATGGCCGGATGACTACGAGAACATTATTTTTCGGCTGTACCGGATAGAAAAATACGTGAAGCCTCCACTGGGCCAACCACCGAGGCACTCTGTAGAACAATACGGCACTTCCATGCCTGTGAGAAGTGACTCTTCCAGGAACAGAGGAAGAGTTTCACTGAAATCACTTATGAAATAGACGTAGCAAAGAAGTTCAATCGTTTTGCATGTGTGGTTACCGACCTGTGATTCGCGGAAAGGTTGTAGTGGGTGTCTTCGTACCTTTCATTTATTGGCATTCACGAATGCGGCGATCAACATAAAAAAGCGTGAATTAACAGGTGTTTTTTCGTTTGTTGCATGCTTTTTGTAAACAACGTCTTCATTGTGTGGGATTTCCGTCCTTTTTCGGAAAGCGTCTGTATTGCGTAATCGCTGCCGTTTTCACGCAATGTTTTTGTCACTTAGCGTGGTAAACATATGGCTTTGAATAATGAACCCTGCAGCTTGAAAATCGTCCTGGGATGGTCCGAGACCAGAACAGGTTGGAAACCACTGCTTCACATCTTGTGTGGACGATGACGCACTTTTTCCTGAAAATTTGTTGCAACCTGAAGTACGTTCCCTATACGCTTTGTTCGCTTTCTTCGTTAGATTTACATCGCGCTTTAAGCCCTCGCATTCTTCTACTTGTTCCAATGCTATTTGACACGATTATGCTGTAATGCGTTCTCCTTTGTCCTGCGTAAGACCTTTCAAATCCGGTAGCGTTTGCGCAAACAGCGTTGGTGCAGCTTTTTACTTGCTAAGAAAGTTTTCCGGTGATTTTTAAGAAATTACGCACTGTTTGGATTGCGTTTACCCGGCTTACTAAGTGCATTCCGGATTGGTATCAACGTTCACAGATATACTTGCGGTGCATGACACCTCACCAATGCCATGCTATGTTGGTTTAAAATCAGTGCTGCCAGATTGTCAATCAAGCAATGTGCCAAATCCATACAAAAATTTACACAATGAAGTCAAAATTTTAACGAAAACAAAGTAAAGATGTGTAAAATTGGGACAAACGAAATACCCAGTTCTTCAGATTTTTAACTGCGTTTTGTTCGTTTTGTACTAAAGCTTTTGCCTGTTGTTTCCAGTTAATTTTGATAGTACCTAGTTTTTTATTTGGAAAGAGTGAATCAATAACGTGTGAATCCAAGCATAACAAGAAGTTTAGCAACACTGTTACCTCGCGGCTAATATTTACGAAAAGTATTCTCGAAGATTATAAACTTTGTTCAAACCAAAACATTCTCCATGCTGCTTTGCAGTGGTCAGCTTCTTGTTCTAACAGTGTTTCCCGCAACAACTTTCAAAGCTGTAGCTGCGGTTTGATAAGTTGGTCGGTATTGAAGAAGGGCTGCATGTGTGGATTTTATCGGCATTGTCGAAACTAAAATCATTTTATGCTATTACGATACGTCACCATTGCAGCGGTTTTTAAAGGACCAATGATGTGACCAGTTCTAGAATGTTTGATCGAATCAACTTCTACTGCAACAAAGACTTCGTTACTTGGTCGCGTTGTTGTTCATACTAACGCATCATACATCCTTGTTATTGATAGACATAGTGAACTTATTCCTTATGTGCCCTGTGGTAAGACCAGGGGTGTAGTGGGGCGGGAACACGTGGGGAACGGCGTTCCCACACTTTTCGTGCACATTTTCACAGCAACCTGACTTGAAGATGTGTACTTTACTCAAGAGTTCTTGTGTGTAGCTCCAGACGTTGCATAAATGAACAAATGACAAGCTATCTCTTGGTTAGCCCTTAGCATAACTGATAATTGTGTAATTACTGATGGCTAGTGTTTTGGGTGAATTCCCACACTTCTTTTTCGCGTTCCCACACTTGTTTTTTTAGCACCACACCTCTGGGTAAGACGGCGTTGCTGGAAATTATCAAGAGTAGACGTACAGAAATTTATCAGTTTTTTTCTCACAGTGACTCACTTGACTTGCTGAAAAGTCAGCACTTTTGTTATTATGAAAGTCAAACGCATTTGCTGTAAACCTTTTTGTACGTTATTGCAGGCGTTGGCATGACTGCTGGAATAGTAAGTGGAAGAGTTTCCACCTATCAATTGAAAGGTTGTGTGTTCGATCGACGGCCGCTAAGTGAATTACAGTAGCACTTTTTCGGTAAGAAGCAGGTTTGTCGCCAATTACTGTCACCCAAAACGTTTAAAAATTGGCATAACTAGTGCAAAGGGCATCAGTCAACACTTAATGCATATGCATGTAATAAAGCTGTGACTTGGCTTGATGACAAATGTCAAGTTTTTGCCATATTGGGGAAGCTAGTTGTTCGTGGTTACAAATATCAAGACGTTGAAAAGTTAAGTGTAATCCATGTCAATCTGGCAACACTGATTGTTGCGTGACTCAAAGACTGAAATCGGCTTTATTTCTTTCAAGGAAGCTCTGACAAAACTCTAACTGCTTTGAAATAATGATTAAAAAACTTGAACGCAAAATGCAAGTGGTCAGCTGCACGTTACCGGACCCAGTAGCAAATAACCCAATAAAAATGAGTGCTTGCGCCGAGCACAGCACGGAAGTCACGCGTGTCGACGGAATTAGAATTGACTTAGATTATTAAACAGGGTATGTGATCGAGGGCGTAGATTTTTCTTTTGATATAATCCTGCAATGCCACATTGATTTATTTCAGCCTATCGCAATTAACCCCGTCAGATTCGAAGTTCTTAATTAACCTTGTATTTTGTTTTTTCGTGTGTTTTGACATTGGTTTTCATCGGATCAGTCGGTAAGTGAATAAATCGAAGGGCACTGGCTCTCATTTATGTACGCATCGCGCAGGACTCTCGATGCCAACTCATGCCATTTAGACAGTATACAAAAACTCTTCGGTGGAGTGCGGCTGTTAGAATTTATGAACCATTCTACAGAATGGATGATGCGTTTGCTTTGTGCGTGACTTAATTTTATCTGCGTCAATGCCACTCTCATATCACATGACTTGAGCGGTTGTTGACTGCATTTTTGGCAATTTACTCTTTTGTTGTGGTGTTGCTCACTGATTCGAAACTGAATGCCAACTGAGCAAAGCAGTTTCTGAATTCTTCTCTTGTTTCATTCGCGCCAATGACTTGCATCGTCCCTCATCCATTCAACTGCAATTTCCTTCTTTTCTGTGTTCATTACGTGATTTTTTCATTCTCTGAAATTACTTTTTTAACTGAAAATGTTTGGAACAAATTTATCGGGACGGACAGCAAAAAGACATGTCTTAACGTTTGATAGATTGCACCCGATCGTATTCCATCTTCGGCTTTTGTGTACACTAGTTTTTCTGCCTCGCTTGTAGATATTTGCTTAAATGCGCAATTTGTAGTGACCTAATTGCTGTAGCCAACTATGCCTGTGTTACTTGCGTTTTTCCCGTTTCCTCGATTTACTGCTGTGCAGCCGACCAGGTTATTATGCGCTCTCCAGAAAGCATTCCATTGTGTTTTTATCATATTGCCCAGTAGGGAACCACTAGAAGCCACTTAGCAAAGAATGGTGGATGAACGTGCTCATTAAACCCTATTACGCCGTAAGCTGTAAAAAGGCACTGTTGTGGGGTAGCAACATGGGGTTTTGTTTGCCTATTTGTAGCGAGTTTTTTTTTGTTAATGCGTTGGGTTGGATGCACTTAAGCATTATGCAAGCATTATGCATTATTGATGTAAAGTATGTAAAATAAACTGTTTCCTCATGATACATTCTGATGCGTAAGGTTGTATTGGGCACGATGAAGATTTATAAAGTTTCAACATTTAAAATATAAAACCAAGATCTATTTTACGCAGCGAAGAAGCACGGTAAAATTCGTATGATCAATAACAATGCAACAAAAATTCGGGGACAGTAGTTAAATTATGTTCACAGCAAACAGCACGCAGCGACTGCTTACCGAAGCCAGAAAGAACTGTAATGCACTAGCAGTGTATTAGAATTAACTGACATGCCGCCGTAAAGAGCACTCGGAACAGCTGCATCAACGCTGCTGATTGAAAGTGCACNNGATTGNNNTNTGACAAAGAAATTGGTTGGCTTTGTAACAAAGATGCTTTTGATTTCCACATATGGGAAAAGAAACTCAAGACGGGAATACTGCACAATATCTTCGCGCTTGACACCAAGCGTTACTTCGATATCATAACGATATAGTGCAAGCCGATTGTTTCGTATAACAGGCCGCGCTTATGCATGCACGCGCGGTAAGGTTTATTTGGCACCAGCTTTCAAACCACGAAGAAAGTCGTTGAATTTGCGCCAGGTCTGAGCAGAACTAACGGAATGCTTGAATCACCGGTTTCAGATTGGTTTATAGAGCAGGGTTGTCACAAACTTCTTCTTGTATCGATGGGTTGCGCTGAGAGCCATCACCCCGTCTTTTATGGACAACGCATACATGTGGTTTAGCATAACGTGTTGCGGCTCAGGTAGTAGCGAAGGTTCGTACTGTAAAAAAATAGCAACGACAAAGTAAAAATCATTGAACATAAGTTGTCAAAAATCTTTATGTTACTGACATTGCACATACCTAACTGGCAAAGACATGCGCATTTTCAGTAAACCACGAAAACATTAAAGAGATATACCTTCGAAGAGCTGCGCAACGTCGCGTACAAAGTTGTGGTATGCCAAAAGCGAATGAAACACTCGATTTTACTTGCTTGAAGATAAAAACAATCGACCTCAAAGCAGCTTAAGCTGCAGTTGGACAGGTTTCTAAGCAATGGTCAAAAAGCTTTAAAGAATTCTAAGCTGTTACCAAACGCCGGTTTTCTTAGCAGTGGATAGTTTATGAGGTTCCAGGTAGGTCAGGCTTTTAACTTTGCAAATTTATTGCTCGTAGTAATTAGCCACAGTTCGTGTGTGTTTCTTTCTGTACTTGTTTGCAAGTGCCAACATTTCGCCTATAAGGTTTGTCTTACGGTTTCACAAGACTGAAGATGCGTTTAAAAACGCGTAACTAGTTACCTTGTGAAATAAACTGTGTTTGATTTACTTGTTGCTATCTTTGTGGCTTACAACTGTGGAAAAATAGATACATGCAAGTTTTAATCATCGCAGAAGTATGAAAGGAGAAAAATGCAGGCAGACTCCTCACGAGCTTGCCGCCAGGCTAAAGTTTGTTTCGCTGATTTATGTTAGTCATTCATGGTTCAGACACAATGGCGGTTAGCAATAGTACGTTGGATCGAGGAAACAGTTTACAATATCAACAATTATGACTTACCGACATGTCAATATCTTGGTTAAGAAGCACTTTATTAAGAAGATGAGGAGGTAAGGATGGAGGATGAAGGTTCGAGTCTTCCAACAGACTTCTAGGCACATCCTGATTATAACCTCCCGTAGAGGAAAGAAAATCTGTGAGTACAATAAATCACAAGGTGTTGCAAAATGAAAGTTTCAGTATAGTCGTTCTGTATTCCCTTTGGAGGATCACGAGTGGTCTGCATGCTCCCATCTCCGTTTGCTCTACACAGGGGGCAACGCGGCTGGTTTCACAGTTAATGCTACCTGGGTAGTCAGTGACAGCACTATCGCTTGCATTCATCCATTAATGCCTCAAGCACGAGGCTGGACGGCCAGCAAGTACCGCTTTTCAAGTCATTCGCTAAACTCGGACAGGATTGATTTCCGCTTGAGTAGAGCGTTTTCAATCGACCAACCAGCGCGGTGCTTATGCTAGAAATTATTACTTCCATACAAAACCTCAGCTCGTTATCTTTATTCAATGACCAGGCTTATTCAGTTCTTGTAGCTGCTTGCACAAATTTTTTATTAAGAAATCACCAACTGATAGTAATGGCAAATTACAAAAACCTGAAGTAACATCTATCGTACCTTTAACAACGCTGTTGCCGGTCGAATCATAAGCTAAGGCTTCGAAGACTTCAAAATCCGATTTTTTCACTTCAAGTACATTGTTAACAGTGCCCAATTCATTTTCTTTCACCGGCTGAAAAAGAACACATTGTTTGCTGGAAGCAACAAGAAAAAGCAATAAAATTACCACCACCTCCCTCGCAAAACTACCACCTCTTCAGGGTCAATTTTCCACTCCCCATCGACGTGAAACTTGTACTCATGGACACCAGCAGGCAATTCAACAACAGCAACGAAATCATCATGACTTTTATTCAAGCGAAGCTTCTTTTGCCATTTGTCATATGATCCTGACACATAAACCTGCAAAACACCAATATTTACGACTACCTGGCAACGATACTATAAACTTGAACTTCAAGCTTTGCTGTTTAAATTTATCTCCCTGGAAAAAACGACTACATCAAACAAGTTTCAAATATTACGCAAACGTAAAACTTCATTAGCCTTGGTACACGAAAAACGGAAGTGCTGAATAGCCTTATAATAAATATCACGGCCAAAGCAAACGATACAACTGACATCTTGCAAACGTTTCGATAACT
>JGI24159J19872_10007162_pt1 | contig 14609 bp, 9 predicted proteins | sample Ectturendosymbi4_FD_19872 | JGI IMG/M metagenome (IMG submission 19872) | reverse complement strand
CACTGAAGCTAAACACTTAGGTCAGGGGTTCTCAACCGGGCGTAAATTTACCCCTTGGGGGTAAATTTTATCTATCCTGGTGGTAAGTTTAATAATGATGTTGTACGTTTTTCTACAGCGCTAGTAGGTGAACAAAAAATAGGGGGTAAATTTTATGTTAGGAAGCTGGCAAGGGGTAAGCGGGAGAAAAAAGGTTAAGAACCCTTGACTTAGGTGTCAATTGTCTTGAACATATTTGCGAAACAAGGTAACAAAACGCAAGCACACATTATAACTACAAAAATGACCAACACAACTTGGACAGTTACAGTTGTGCCGACAAAGTTTTACTCCGCTCCCACACGTGACCCATTATCTCCTCTGGCGTATTTGAACAAGGCCGCGATGGCTCGATAAAAGGATAAGGGCTCAATCGGAAGAGTTGATGCGGCAGAAGAGAAACCGATAACGCATCATCTCTCACGTTTTTGAAAAATAAGTTCCAACCAGGGTTGTAAAAACCCGACCCATAAAAACACCCGTTTTTTTCAAAAAAGGCCACTTAAAAAAACCAACAAAACCCATTCTACTTTTCCTTTGAAAAATCTACTAAGAAGTAAAACAACAAATTAGCAGGTCACTTCTACAGTTAACTGCAATATTTGTTTAATCAAACAAAACGAACAGCAACGAAATTTGAAGGACTAGAAAGAAAAGAAGAATAAATCGAACAGTTTGATCAAATTCTAATGGTAATCTTCTTCAGCTCTGCACAATCTGTGTATTTTTACCAATTTTTCTGCCTTCTCTGCATGTAAACTTTTTCTGATTTTGGAACATACCAATTCATAAACTGAAAAAATACACTATACAGATGCTGAACTAGCAGGGCTTGCGCATAAACTTGACGTGAAACTGCAGAGTTTGTATGGGAGTGGTTTTTCTCTGTTTGCTGTGAGCATGATTGCCAAGCCTTACCACTTACGAGTGAACTGACCAACAACACTTTGCGAAAATAAAGATGGGGTACATTTCTTATCCCTCAGTTTTGAATGCCATAATAGGTATAACAAGCTATTATTCTGTAATTCTTAAAATAGTGGTATTGCATGATGGAAGACAAACAATTCAGAATGTTTTTTTTCCGTTTTCCTCAAAAAAATTACAAAATCTTGTTTCTTTATGAAACACCCAAAAAAACTGGGTTAAAAAAAAAAACAAAAAACAGGTGGGTTGTTTTTTTTTTTGAAAAACCCGGGTTTGTCTCAACCCTGGTTTCAACAAAAGAAATAAGATGCAAGCATAAATAAAACCGCGACCACATACTCAGTCCGAAAGCTTCACTTACCAGCCGTCGAATTCACCTTGAATGTACGACACAGACTGAAATTTTGGTTTAGGTGCTCGATTCTGAAATCTTTGTTGCCACAAAGTGTTGTTTGGCTCAGAAAGTGAATTCGTAGGAAAAGCATCCTTCACAAACACAATATCAAGTCAACAAGATCTTTCCAAGTTGTATTCCACAAATGAAAACGCGATGTTAGCTGTTATCGAGATGTTAGTTCACCTGCTGACTGATGCTCAACAAAGCAGTGGAAAATCGAATTCGGTTTTTACCACGCTGCATAAAGTTTCGGCGGCATCTATATGCCGGGAATTATTGCAAAACTCACTATTTTCACATGCAGCAATGTACCTGATCTACGTTCAGAACCGATGACGAAGGGGAGCTGGTTTCGGCGCATGATTTTCTGAAACCAGTCATCCAGTTTCCAAACATCCGGTTGCTCATTTCGCATGACGGGTTCGACAGTTTCTCCGAAATAACAGCGCAATTGTTGGATCGGATAGGCGCAGTTCTGCTGGCGATGTGCTCATCGTGCTCTAAAATACAATACATGAAATAGTGTAAACACACTCTTTAAAAACAAGCAGTGTGCCTTAATGTTTCCATGGGTTGAAATAGAGAGTATGTTTTATTTTTACGAGGCAGACGAAGAAGTCAAGCAGTCTTTCTTTACAAAAACGTTAACTCAAAATAACCCCTTGAAAATTTGCCTCAAGTACACATGATATTCACTTAACAATCGTTTGTGTTCCAGAGCAAGCTGCATTTTCTCCGAAAATTTAATGGTTAAGTTTTACAGCCAATAGCAGCAGGTTTCGAAACGATCATAACCATCAGCGCAACGTACAGTTATATTCTCTTGAGGATCGCCTCGCCGCACAGACTGGCATGTGATGTGTAATCTACTGAAGAATAACCAGACTTCAGACATTTGAAGCCAACGTTAATTGAAACTTTCCCACACCACTTCAGGACTCTGCTTAAATCACTTCCCAGAAGCAAACTTCAGCACTGATCAAAACAAACGATCGGGGCACTGGGCTTGATGCCACGTATTTCTCCAGAAGTGAGCAGACGTTGAATGTGTGTTCCATGATCAGATCGAATGCAAGTACATACTTGCACGAATGCAACTACTCAGAAAAGAAGTCGCTTGTTGTTTTGGTATTGCGCTTACTAGCCTATCCTAATCGGCGATGATCACGATGTTTAAAAATTCTGTCGCTTTAATCTTCTAGCGGTTATGTTGCTGATTCTGACAACCTTTTCGGTTTCTACAAAATCGTATGACACACTGCCAGGGACGGATTCAGGGAGTGCGGGGCCCTAGGCCATCTTAGTGTTTGGGGCCCCACGCAGGTGTGACCTATTTGGTTGCTTGTCTTAAAAGCGTGAAAGTATTCCCCCTTACGTGTAGTTCCCCCCTAAAAATTTATCTTTTGTGACTTTAGTTCTGCCATTGTCTTAGATCTTCATCAAAAATTAAAGCCTTTCCTACATTCTTCTCAACATCCAAAGGCAATGCAATCTTTTCTTGGAATTTGTAGCTTTTCCGTGTAGTTCTGAGATTCTCTTGGTTGAATTTCCGTGATTTCTAGCTTTTGTGTAGGTGTATTTTTCGGATATAGCCTGTACATTTTCATCCGGGACCGTGTTGCTGCTATGGAAAATATCGTCTTGTTGTCGAACTCATTAGCTGTATGTAAACTCCTTTGTTATAGTAAGCACATATTTTATGGACCAAACAAGCACAATCCATTCAGAGTGGACACAGGGTTTATTTGGGCCGCTTTTAAGTTGTCATTTTCCACGCAATAAAAAATATAGTGTTTTAATCCTCGACGCTACAGTCTTATGGTAAACAGCATGAAAATAAGTTTTGCACAACAAAGTATTTTTGCAACACCCTCAGCTACCTGTATAATGTAAGCCCAATGTACACACGCTTTTCCATGTACTCACGAGAAACTGTTCTAGCTGATTCAACTAACATCTACACCTAGGCATTCAACAAGCAAGCTCTGCTGTATACTGGCAACTTAGTGGAAAACAACTAAATGTAGGATCCGCATCAAACGCGCTACAAATTTGCCTACTAAGACTCACATATTTCAGAAACAGTGAAAGTGACAAATCGCTTACTACTAGAGACCACTGTGCTGCAGTGACTAGGGCTCTAGTATTTCAGAAGTGACTAAATGATTTACTGCTACAACAAGTTAGACAACTGAAACCCACCACTGATAAATTAAATAACGAAATTTTATAAAGCGTTAAAGCTCCTTGCTATAAAACACTATAGGCCCAGAACAACAAGGTATACTGGAAACAAAGGCGTAGGTAAGGGGGACACGTTGGCCACTGTAGCAAAATAACATAACTTTATTAATATTTCTTTGAATTCGTGAGCAAAGCGGGGTATCTGTGTTTTTTATCACCCCAATCAAAATGTCTGGCTACACCACTGCTCTAAGTCTTTCTGTAAAGCACATTTGAAACCGTTACCACAGGTAGCCCTCACTAGCACAAGCCATTGTATCCATGAAGAAGAAAGGATATAGGTTGATTGTCCCAAGTGATACCAAATGCTTGGCGCCAATATATCTAAAAGCTCGCAGTCTACCACAAAGGTTTTAGGTTTTTTCGTGCCTTAAGCCAAGCGAAGTTATCAATAGCTTTTTTTTTGCAATTTAGTACGGTTGTAACATCAGATTTTAACGCAAGACCGCCAGACACTAGGTAACTGCAGATGAAAAGCAGTATTGTCATTCTTATATTGTGTAACAAACAATATTATCATGATGTTACTGTACTGCAGTGTTTTTCAACCGGGGTTCCGCCGACACAGAAATAAAACACAGATGCGACATTTCTACCCATCTGGTTTATTACAGAAAGTCGGGTAGACACTTGGATCATTGCATGAGGTTTCACGAGCAACGCAAACATTTGCAGAAGGTTCCGCTGCAGCAAAAAGGTTGATAAACGCTGTGCTGAAATAAGAATCTTGATCAATGTTCCTTAACCCTTTTGTCTGTCAAGCCCACTTTGAGAACTGTCTTTTGCAGTGTTCTCTCTACGAAATTTTTACACTGAGCAAATGTTTGTTTTAGTGCGCATGCAATTGTGTAACCATGCAGACACACAGCCAGTAAAGCGTTTCAAGCGGCAAAATGGCTATGCGATGCAACAGTATATATCAGGGGTTCCCAAACTGGGGTACATTTGACTTTTCAAAGGGTACATTATGTGTAACGTAAAATTCTTACCTATCTCTTCTGCTGTTAGAAAAATTGATTTAATTTGGAGGCGGCATATTTCACACGTATTCTCGCTTGTTTGTGATGTTTTACCAAAGTTTGAATACACTAATTGCAGTAATTCCCAAGTGGTCCACTGAGAGATCCTTACATAAAAATGATAATTAATTTGTTATTAAATGCTGCTTATTCAGAAGATTCTGTCTGAGCCTTTCTTGTCAATAGGCAATATTGCGCTTGTGTAATGCTGATGTGCAGTCAAGACTAGCTGCTCGTTAAGCTCAGAAGGTGGACTTCGCAGTAGTAGCACTGTTGTAATTAAAAACTCAAAATCGTTCGGACATTCTGACCAGCAAAAAGCTTAACAATGAGTATCAAAAAAGAAAATATTCATAAGTATATTTAAATGTCAGGTTTACATTTCCAGCAGTAGTTTTTAACGTGGGGTCGCGAGTGGATATTTTATGTTCACAGACAGGGGTTATTTTAAAGTTTGACCGTGGTGACCATTAATACACATATTTTGAGAAACCGCAACTTTTTCATCTAAATACCGAGACAGACATAAAGCGAGGTTTTAGTGTATTTTTGGTGGTGGTTATGCACTGAGGTTCTATTGTATTTTGAAAGACCGTTTCTGTCCCTCAAAACACTTTGAAAACACTGCACACAGCTGTATTACATTTGCTTTATTCGAATATTAAAGGAGGTTGTTGGGCTTTAGTGGGTTGCTATAATCGGTCGCAGTGCAGGAAAGGTTGAAAAAAAAACTGATTTACGGAAACAATGGTTTCCATATGCCTATGTGTATGCTTTGTCAAAAAATACTGGAAAATGATTCGGTGAAACCAAGTCTTCTCACTAAACATCTGGAGAGCTCATCCGGAATTAAAGGACAAAGAATGATTTTGTGTGCTTGTAATTATTGATAATTACATACATAAGCGCAATTTTGTTGTAAAATGTGAGGGGGACAGCTTGGTGTGAAACCAATATGCAGTATTACGAAACCTAAAGAGAAAACTGAGGGGGGACATGGCATATTATATCACCACTGTCTGAAAAAGTGGGGGGACGCGTCCCCCATGTCCCCCCCCTAACTGCGTCCATAATCACACAGCTTTGACACTAAAATAAAACTACTGATTATAAAGTTTTTAGAGGAATTGCAATGGGTTGCTTAGCTATAGAAAGTAAGTTGTGCATCATATCAAGTTGTAGTTAGCAGTCAAAAATGTGACAAAATTTTGGGGGTACATGCGAACCTATCAAGTGTTCAAAGGGTACGGATGAACAGCAGGTTTCAGAACCCCTGGAATATGCGATATAAGATTTGGAACTTAGCAAGCGCGCTAGAATGAGATTTCACTGTGCAAGTTGTCTGGTGGTACTGCGCATTTGCGCACCTTAGAAGGAAATTTGGTCCTTTGTGTGAACCCACCTGACAAGAAACAAGTTATATAAGCGAATGTAATTAGTGGTTAATTTCTTCATCAAACTTTCCACGTTGCAAAGCGCGTAAGGGCTCCCCCTTCCGTTGAAATCTATTGACGCCCTCTGGTCTTGACGTTTGCATTTTCGTTTAATTCAAAGCAAATTGTGAAGTTTTGCCTCTGCGCAGTTTCGCAAATTTTGAGTTAGTAATGAGTCGTCATAGGAAGGAGTTGCGCGGGGCCATGGCCTATGCATAAATCCGTCATTGCACACTGTATACAAAATTGTGATTTCCAAGCCGTAGTCATTATCGGTCCAAACAGTGTCTCCACACTCTATAGTCCAAGCTTATTACTGATTATGGGACAATAAATGACGCCAAAGTCGTAACGATGCTTCAATGCATTTAATGTAGTTCAACTAATTCGCAACAATAACTTCAGCTATCGTTTTCCCACTAGCGGCGCAAGTGGCGAATCAAATGGAACGTTTTCGTTTCAGTTCCTTGCGCTTCGTGGGTAAATCTGCGCTCGCAATAAACAGTTTTTATTCGACTTGTTATCTCACTCACTCTAAATTACCAGTTTTTTGCTGCAATACAAAGCAGATGTCTTCTTGATCCTTATCGTGCTGATGCGCATGGCACTCACTCATCGTGGACCCACACCTGAGATGCTGGCCTAAGGCAAATGGATGCCATCTTTTCGCTTCACGCTAAGAACGCCAGTTAGGCCATACTGTAATACTCTTCTTGCGAAAAGGGTATGTTAACAAAGGCCTCCTAAATTTAAAAAGATGTTTATTTAGGAGGCCTTGTGTTAACGCGGAAAGAACTCCACGTCAGCTGGTTTTACACTTTCTCTGCCACGCGTAGTTTCCGGCGGATCTGGACAGCGCCACGATAAAACCATGTGCAACGCAACATTTGTGCACAATTGTGTTGACACTCCAGAAAATTACGAAAAACACACGTTTACAAAACGTCTATATTCAACTTCATCGCTATTCCAAATTTGATCGCAATTCCGCCATCAATTTCAAACATCGGGAAGAGAAGTTGTTAACCAAATTTCGAGGGGTGCTATCTGGACAACTACAACCCGATTATGATTACACGTTTCTCGATGTCCTGACGTGTTTTAATTCAACTTGTATGATGATGTTGATTAGTTGTTCCAATAGCTTCAACTTGCAACTGACCAGCCTTCTATAACTGTTCAACGTTTGATCTGATTTGGTTCTACTGCTTAAGATACACTGAGACAAGTATACCAGTAAAGCAAACCAAAGGCGTTTCATACCGAATAAACATGAATGCACACGCTGAATAGCCGCAGAACATTTCACCGACTGTTCCCACATCTTGCATGAGACAGGGGGTGTCAAGTACAGATCAGCGAACGCAGGGATTCAATGTCGGAATTACAAGTTTCGTACCGATCTCTGCTTTTACGATTAGCTGCACACGGATTGGTTCGAGTCAAACCTAGTTTTTACGTGTACTTTCAGTTTTTTTAAGCGCTCAGTCACGATACGTAGTAACAAAAAAGTTCATTTTGAAACACTATTTGCGTTCGCGTCAACGAAGCAATAAAGTTGCTATTGTCAGAACTACGCTTTTCATAAAAAATAACACAGAAAATATTAAATGAAACCCGAAGTTGAGACTGTGTAGAAGATCTGCTTTTGGTTAAACGTCTTGTGCAAGGATGTCAATTAAACACCTGGCCCGCTGCAGGTTTTTCGTCACCTCTGGTCGACTCAAAAAAGTGTAAAAATTACGAATAAAATTGAAAACGTTAACAACACTTTTAAATGGTTCATTAAAAGTTGGTCCTTACGTTTTTCTCTTCTATGCACGACCTTCCTTCCTGTCTGGACAATATTCCCAAGTTCTTGTAGTCATTTTCTTTGCCAAATTCTGTTATTGTGATGTCACAATGGGTACACCAAACTAAAAAAACTTGTAAGCTGGGGTGTTCCGAGGTTAGATGGCGCCCGAGGCAAGAAACGAGTTTGGCGCCCCCATGTTCGAACCTAAAGTCTTTTGGAAGCACACTAAATCTACTGTACTGAAGTACTTGCGAGATTCTTGGGACTTTTCGGCGCCCCCTAGTGTTTTGGCGATCGGGGCATTTTCTCCACTTACCCCTCGTTAGTCGTTACGCCCGTGCCTATAGGCGCGGAAAGGTTTCAGTTTTGTTGTTATCGTTTTTATCAGTCGTATCCATTGTTTCCTTTATGAAAATTTTACACTGAGATGAGCAAATGTTTAAGCATGCAATTGTGCAACCACGTAGACACACAACCAGTGAAGAATTTCATGCGTTGGAAGAGCTATGCGATATACACAAAATTTGGAATGTTGCAAGTGCGCGAGAATGAGATTTCACTGTGCAAATGATCTGGTGGTTCTGCGGTATGAACACTGGTTGTATCCTAACCAAAAATACTTTGTCAAAAAGGAGGAAAGTACAGTAGATACAGAGGGTGAAATGTTTAAAGAACAACGGTCCGTTTCCTATTTACTCCGTTTTCTCTACAAGCGCCAATGAACAGATTTTTCCATAGTACACTTTCTTCTGTCCCATCCCATAGTATTTCCAAAGAACTAGTAATACAAATTACGTTATAACATGTGCTTGTGCATTGTCGACCCTCTAGTCTAGTAGAGGACCATGGCTAAAATACAGAAGAACTTCCAATTAGGGGGAGACAATAAAATTATGTGACCCCTTGTTTTGGTTGTGACATAAAATGTGCTCCAAAAACTTTTTCAGGTGCTATGCATCACTCTGCCGTGGCACCGAGACTCCACGTGTCATACTTACTGCGCTCTGAGCGTAAAATATCGGTAATCAATTTCAGAAAATTCCTACTATAGGATGGACAATTCCCATGGGAATCCCATTCCTGTGAGCAAGCCGTCAATGAAACAAAGCTGTGCGAAAGCCTTGCACACAATATTGAGATATATGATAGTCTAAAATTGGCAACTACGCAGTTTTTGACACATGATATTGATGTACTTGCTAAGGACAAAATATGCCAAGTTTCAAGCGCAAATTCAAAATAAGTTGAAATATTTTTTAAAGTATTTTTTGTGTCGTATCGCCATCCCACGTAAATTTTCTAGCTTGTTTTTCTCCAGTGGGTTGATGTTGTTGCAGCTTCAAGAGCTTTGTTCCCGTAAAATCTTTCCAATTTATATATTACATACATTTACAAGGCCATTTAATAATTTACCCTTCTTGCACAGTTCCCAGTTTACTTGGTTAATGTTCGTTGAAAAACTTTTCCTCAAACGCAAAAGATTTCGGAATGTACGTTTTTACATTAACTCAAAAGGAAAAAATTTAAATTGTCTTAATGTATAGGTCAGTGGTTCTCAACCTTTTTTCTACCACGCCCCCTTTAAGTAATTGTTCTTTGTGTCAAGCCCCCCTGACAATAAAAAAGTGGTATAAACAAATGTATTTATTGGTCAAATTCTTGATTAAACTTCCCATGTTGCAGAGCGCATTGCAGAGTGCTTGCGCCCCCTTGAAATCTATTGACGCCCCCCTGTTAAGAACCACTGGTATAGGTTCTTATTCCATGGCTCGACCCACTTGAAAGTAAACAGGTTTAAATCTGGCCCCTGGAACAATAGGTTCATCCCCAGTCTAGTGCGTCAAAGCCACATTGACACATTCTAAACTAGTGGTCTCAAGCTCAAATTGCTCCGAGGGCAAAATCATGACTTCATGAAGCAACCCGAGGGCCGCATTATGAAGCTGACGCAACAATGGTGGTGCCTGAACCTTACTGCAAACAGCTTTTACATCGTATTTCCTGCCAAAGGTATTGTGAGTTATAGGCAAAACATTTCTACGTTCGTTTGAAAGGGATTTGTCACTCGCTAGCCGAGCTCTTTTAAACAGCGGTGAATGAACTAAGTAACCTAAATGTTAATTAATTATTTGAAAATTCCCAAAAAGCGTCACGCACCGTACAAAATGCCTTGCGGGCCGCGTGTTTGAGCCCCTGTTCCAAACCATAAAAGTCTTGTTCTATCGAAAACAGTACTGCAGATTTTGGTGTCTGTGCACTGACAGGCCTTTTATAGCCCTGCAGATTCATTGGTCGAGATTACTAATGGCATTCAACTCTAAGAGTATGCATTACAAGTTTACAAGAAATTCGAGGCCATCAGCAGCACAGACAAAAGAATGGTAATTTCTCGATGAAGTTTTTAAAAACTCGGTATGCGTATAAAAATTTTTCTCGTTTATAAATTTCAGTTAAGAGATACAATTTCTAAGTAACTCTGGTGCCTGGAACAAGCATGAGGTTTCCATGAGCTTTCAATAAAGGATCTGAGCAGTAGACATTCATTCTTGCTGTGGTAGGTTACGTCACACCTTAAAATGAACAAAAATGCACGTGATTAAATTTTAATTTCCTGACAAAATGATACCTGGTAGTTATGAGGAAACGTGTGCCACATCAAGTACTTGCAAAAAAACTGACAATTCTAAATACATGACCGTCATTGATCAAAGACCTATGTCTAGCTCTCAGCTCAAACCTTACAAACCCACTTAAACCAATAACTGAAATTTGATTCGTCAGTCATCACTAACATCATTATACGGTATGTAGTATACTGGAAGTCAGCACAGTCACTGATGCGAAGCAATTTGTGTCAAGATCTATAACAGATTGCCAGGTCTCTTATTCTACAACCGCTCCTGTCGTCTGACGCAAGGACCACACGGGCAGTGGTTGTATGGAATTCAGGAGCGTTTCCTGCATGTCAAATCAGTCATGTGGATGCCTCTGCACCAGGGGTGGGCAATTAGCGACCCGCGGGCTACACGTGGCCCGCGAAAGCATTAAGAAAAAATCTTAAATTTCCTCCAGCTTAGGGCTTAGGCTAACTTGTCAGAGACTTGCTTCTATTTCCACTAGAAAGTACGGCCCTGCGCTAAACGCGGCCTTCCAGAAGTGGCCCCTGAGCAAATTAATTGCCTACCCCTGCTCTACACTGGTCCACGGTATGACGCAATTATGCTCTCAGCGAAATTAATGCTGGAAATAATTGGCGTGCTTACAGGAGCATGACAAGAGCGATGACAGGACGGACTAAGAATAGTGCGATCTGGAGATTGAGTGACATGAAATTTTTACTTCAGTAGAACTCCACTTTCAACAAAATGCCGATTTACAATTAACAAAATATCTAGAACATGACCCACATTTTTACAATCTTCATGGCAGGCGACAAAAAGTGATATCGACTGCTGCACAGCCAGGTTACGCATCACCATCAGCCAGAAAATGTGACGCTGAGCAAAACTTTGGTTTAGTGAGCATGGAATTGCACACCCACGTTGACACACAACTAGTGAAGCGTTTTAAGCGGTAAAAAGGCTATGTGATATTGAATTTGGAATGTTGCAAGTGCGCAAGAATGAGATTTTACTGCGCAAACTGTCTGGTGGTGCAACTGCGCATTTGCGCACCTCAGAGGGAACTTTGCCATCAGGCCGTTGCAAGTCTGACTTCGAGCTTGTCTCGATGTTGAAAGAACGATCGTTGCGCGAAGTTTACTGAACTTTTTTTACTTCGTGGGGATCGCGGAGCATTGGCATGAGTAGTTGCAAACAATCTTCTAGCATTTGCAATAAAAGCCTGGTGGATAACCGAAATTCACGAAGCAGGTTTTCAATTAATTCGACTCGTAATTTCTCAGCACTTTACATTAAGTTATTGTTACCGAAAAACAGGGACATTACCATTTCGAACGACTTTTCAGGAAACGTGTTTTTTTACAACGAAATGTCCTTCGTGTTCGGCTTCATTTACATGTTTATACCTTTTAGTCCGTTGGCAAACACTAATCTTCATAAAAATCTTGCACAATGCTGTTGATGCATTTTCTATGACACGTGCTCATATCCATAGGTGTAGAAGCAGGCAAAATTTTGCAGGTGGTGCGAAGGACTTTCGCCCGAATTTCCTCAAACTTGCCCAAAAAGTTTTTGTGCGGGTTTTGCCTACAAATTGTCTCCTACGAAGATCATGGAGACCTTTTTTTGGTATGACCTCCGAAAGCAAAAAAGGTCTTGATGTGTTTTTCTGCAAACGTTGGGCGCAATTTTTTAAAATCAAGAAACGTTGGGCGCCATTTTTGCCCGGATTTTCGACAAATCAGAACTTTTGGGNGTGCGCTTGCACCCCCGCCTCCTTCACCACTTGTCATATATCTTTGCTTGAATCCAGCAATAAATTCACGATGGGTGTAATGAAATCCCAGACTTTTCCAGTTACACACTAGAGAGATGATATTGTTTTAGGAAATCGATCGTTACTTCGACTTATCTGATTTAATTAACACAAACGTAACGTTTTGCTGTTCAGCATCGACACAATTTAATGCCTGAAAACGTATCAACAAAACTGACCCATTCGATTTGGACGACAGGGACTGGTACGCACATTGCAAAAATAAATAATAGCAGAGAGAGCTACAGTAATTGTTGGATTGTCGTACGGTTGAGCAAACTGAGGGAGAAAACGTTTGATGCATTCGCACATTTTCACCCAAGTTGAAGCTACACTTACATTTCAGAACGATTTTATGTGATACGTAACTTTGTCAAACCGAAAGAAGAGCAAGTTTGTGAACAAGCTGCTGCACGGAATTTTTGAAATACGCTTTCGTGACTCCGACAACGGCCATTTTTGCAGCAACGCGAAATCGCCAACAAGCGGCGGGCACGCAAGCTGGACAGAGAAGCAGCGCACTCAAAATGGCGCCATATACCGCGAGTGCCCTCGGTCTAAACGCGCTCGTCGCTTTGTTATGAAGACGTAAGACTAAAATCTGAATGCTCGGCCACGATATGGAAGCTTAAAGCAGGTGCAAAACCCATACTCCAAACTTCCGGACGATATCAAACGGTTCAGAACTATATGTTTGAACTTATACCAACTTTAAAGGCACAGGTTTCAAAAGGTTTTACTTGTGTTTCTGAACTATGATATAAATCGGCAATACTTGGAGCACCACCAATCTCAGTGCCCAGTGAACGAGTTTTCTGCTGCTGCTTTTTTTGAAATGATGACAGAAGATGTACAGTGCAAGGCGACGATGCTGAAATACTGTGCTTCCCGAACCACAATATATAATTGTTAATAAATTGTTTATTAAATCATTATTTGGTGAAAATGCCAACATTTCCGTGTATATCTTTAGTTACGAGGCCCAGTGGCGTACGCAGAAATTTTTCATGGGGGGGGTTTCATTTAGTGGCATAGGGTAGTCATTTGTATTTGGTATGCGCTGTTTGTGACGTCACAATCTGACGTCATAGTCCACTTTCCAAACCAATATTTTGGCGAAGTTTGTTGACATAATATGCACGTTTTTCTATACATCTACTCTCCTTATTTTATGTGCCATTGCACTGAAAATAAACTATTAGCGATCTAAGTTAGGCTATCGGAGGAATATACACTCAACGCTACGATACAGCAGTTCGTGACTGCAAAAATATCAGGCGGCGCGTTAAAACAAGGGAGTACAACACACTCATTAATTCGTCAGAGCAATTTACAAAGAAAAAATGAGGCTGCGCTAATGTCTTGTCGAATACGAGCAGTCCAGCATAAAGTGCGGGTGGACTGGCTGACGCACACACCCCGGTTTCAAAAAATAAAGTACGCAAGAAAACTTTCGATTTTGTTGTTATTTATAGAANTCCAGCAAACTTTTAGTTTTCCTTTTTTCCTGCTGAGACACAATAAATGCTTGGATGCTTCTGTGTTAACAACTGCTGTTTTTGAGCTCGTGAAACAGTTCTATGCTACAGAAATCGGGGCCTAATGCAGCCAATGCTGTCAGCACTTGCGCTGATCAGCCTAAGCCTTAGTAGACAAAATAAATCCAGTTTTTCGTATAAAGTGAACTATCGCCGAACATAATCTTAAACATGCATAGCCTAGTGGACGAAAGGTCTGCAAAAAGTGGTGAGATGGTTTTTGTACCCAGACGATAACCCAGATTCTTACCGAAACCTAATTATTACTTTTTGGCCCATTTACAGTATTTCTTGAAATTTGCATGCAAATTCATTCCCTGTTCTTTGCATTAAGTCGACAAATTAACAAGCAAAAAGTATGCGGAAACAATCTCCTTTTCGGAGGTAATAAAGTTATTGTAACATATCAAACTAAAGTGGGGTTAACCCCAAACCCTCTTGCGTACGCCCTTGGCAGACAGTATAAAGACAATGGTTTCGGGCAAAGTGATCTATCGCCGAACACGATCTTAAACATGCTTAGTGAACGAAAGGTCTGCAAAATGTGGTGAGATGGTTTCTGGACGCAGACGATAACCCAGATTCCCACCAAGACCTAATTATTACTTTTTTAGCCCGTTTACAATGTTCCTTGAAATTTGCATGCAAATTTATTCCGTGGTATTTGCATTAAGTCGAAAAATTGACAAGCAAAAAGTATGCGAAAACAATTAATCTCCTTGCGAAGATAATAAATTTTTGCAAAATGTCAAGCTCACGGGGTGGGTTTAAACCCAACCC
>JGI24159J19872_10007161_pt1 | contig 14610 bp, 4 predicted proteins | sample Ectturendosymbi4_FD_19872 | JGI IMG/M metagenome (IMG submission 19872) | reverse complement strand
CCCCCTGGCTACGCCTGTGGCGTGTGTCAGTAGGAATGCTTCCGTTTCTTCCGAAGACACATGCTTGGCACATAAGATCGTGCTTGGCGTGGTCGTGCCCCAATCAGCGCAACACAATAACTCCCGGCACAGTGGCGCAAGGGAAAACAAGCAGCAAAAGAAGCTGGAAAACCTATTTAGGCTTCACCAGTCAATCCTTTCATCTCAGTGGAAAGTAGAATCAATTTCAAAAGCAATATGTCTTTTCACGGTGGTCAGCAAAAATCTGCCGGGAAGGTCCAGATTAATTCTTTGGCCTTGCAAAAATAAACACACTCTTCCGTGACAACCCGAGCCTTTAAAGACGAAGAAACACACGCGGTCTAGTACCACAAAGTTGCAGATACGTAACGAGCTTAGCTTGTATTACGACAATCCGACGAGTCTTGCATTTGTCAATGAAGTCGTGTAAACACGTGCAACCACAGATAGGTTCGTTTTTAATTAATTGTGGAAAAAGCTTCGTTTGTTTCAAACCAGCTATGTCCAACCCACGGCCCAGTTTAGGTTGTCGCTGCAGTAAAAGTACGCTGCATTGCTGACAACTTGCCCTTATTTTGATGATCTTGAATTTGACATTTTTTGTTGCAGGTGGTCCTCAGTGCCACTTTATCACTTCTGTTACCATTGCAGTTAGGATTCAAACGCTTTCAGTACATTAGCTTTAGCTAAATTTAATTAGCTATGATCAAAGTAAGCCATTTAATATGGGGTCTTCATTAATATGTTATTCAATGTGCGGCCCTGGTTAAGATAGTGACATCCTTTTTGGCTCAGTAAGCCATTTGGGTCGGACATAGCTGTTTTAAACTGACTGTCAAGCAAATCATAGGCGGCATCAGTATTCTGCCAGACGAAAAGTAGTGTATAAAATGTACTTTTGTTGGATGCGACCTTCGATTTTTCTGCTTTCTCAGCTTTTTCTGGTTTACCGATGGAACCAAGCGAAGCAACAAAACAAATGATTTGCCGAAGCCGAACATCAATAGGAAGACTTATTACAAGTTACCTGAAAATCGTGAGTCAGTCATTGGATTTCTAAACATGCAATGACACAGCGGCACAAGCTAATAACAGTAAAACAAGGCCGAAATTGTGACATTCAAGTCTAAGAAACGGGAAAATACTCTGATGCTGAATGCAACTGCCACAAAATAGTTTGCTCCAAGGCGTACATTGTTTCCGAATCGCTTAGTAAACATTTAAACACACTGTTAGTTTCAATAGATTGGAAATGCCACCGTATTTAGCAAGCCGGACGGGCCTCGTTTGGACCCTCGGTAGGCCCTCCAACGTATTGCACATTGCACAATGCCACGAGCAGGGATGCAAAGCAACCACTGCATGAGATACGAAGCAGCAGTGGAGAAAAAAGGCAACGCAGGCAATCGATCGCTGGTACGTGACATTATCTGGGAATGCGCAGAAGATCTAAGAAAAGCAGATAAAAAATACTGTCAAGCTCCACAACCGACAGCCCTGTAACGCCGACACGGAGTTTTCACTTCCAGGCTAACTACCGGCCTTGTCCGAAACGCGTCACACCATTGGATGCTGGCCTTCTAGCTTTTCCGCAAACTGCAAAACAACGACAGTTCTCTAAAAACACTTGAAATTTCAAAAACCTCTGACAGTAAAGAGCTGTGAAAAACTGCCGCTTTTAATTAGCATCAGAAGGTGCACGCGCAGGCGCAACAGAAACAATGCATTTCAACGACACCTTCAGTTCTATCCAGTCAGTGCGTTACTTTCTCACACTTCCAGTCACTTAAAGGTGAGCGTTTCTGCTTTCAATGAACAAACGCTCCGCACCCACTGCGAAGGAACTTGCAGCTCAAGTCACTGGCAGCTTTTGCTTTTTTTTTGTTAATTCAGTTAACGACAATTGGCGACAGGCCGAAGCCTGAATACTGCTGTTTGTCGATGCGGTTGAGGTGAACGCTCTTGCCCAAGGAGGTCTACAGTAATTCACTCAGCATCCGTGGATCGAACGCCCAACCTTCCAATTCAGCTTTTGCTTTTTAGAAACAGATCAAGCGTTTGACGTTACGACTTTGCTCGACGCAGTCTTCTCAGTTTGGTCATATGACGATAAAATTTGGAATCAGAAATTGCTTTTAACACGCATCTTGTTGGTTGCCGAAATCCCTAACCCAGAAATGAAAAGGCAGTATGTTCAGCCAAAAAGAAAGCAAAGTGTATTTGCGACCAGAAAAAATGGCACTGCGTCGTGGTTTCTTTTAGCAGTTCGTGCTTTGATATGGCTCAAGTTACAGGTGCAACAATCTACGTCTGTGACATATCACCCGCAACTGAATATTTGTTTGCGGTATTAAACTAAATTGCCTCAACCATGAATTACTCAAATGTGTCAAAACAACACTAACCACCACACATAAAAGTTAATGAAATTCGAAACGAATCGTTGCTTGATGCCATGGATATTCAAATGCCTGGAATTTAGGCCCGTAGCCAGGTTTTAAGGTCTAGGGGGGGGCAAAATATGTTTTCAGGAGGGCAAGATTTTTGTTTTCATAATATGTTTTAATTTTATAAAATTCTGAGAACAACAAAATTTGGGGAGGCAGAAAAAAAAATTTGATGGGGCATTACTCCCGAATGCCCCCCTGTGGCTACGGGCCTGCTCGATATACTAAAGAAGTGACGCAATATACAGGCAACAATGCCGTAAAATCGCACCCACCTTATTTATAACTGGCAGGTTTAGTAGACTTCCAATGACAGGTACGCGTCGCAAAAAGTTGATTATGACCGGGAAGAAACCGCTGCAACAGAAAAATTCACGCAATGTAAAGAAAGAATGGACCAGTTTCAATCAATCAGCTTGTTGGTACAGTGCATTGTTATGCGTAGGGAAACTTCACGAACAAGGTATTTTTGTAGTGGTTTGCTCGCCGAAAGTGTCGCGCCACCACCAGACCAAAGGAGCACTCAAATACTTTGGCGCATATGCCTTCAATTTCTTGTAGCTCTTTCTTCTGCGCAAGCTACCGCTGGCGTGGCTACTGCATCACTCCCCCTTTCAAGCAAAGCATTGTCCTTTGTGGTCTTTTTTGGACTTCGGGGACCGATTCCAGTTGCCGCTTCGCTCAGCCGCTCACACACGCCGCAGCTGACCTGCTCTAGGTTGTGATTGAATTCGAAACATCCGAAATCCTAGCCAGTTGTTCTTAATCTTTCATGGTTTGTGGCCCCCCTTCCCAAGACTCTCTACACTTGTGGCTCCCTGTTCAGCAATACAAATACCTACCTTTGGTTTTGACGTGCTTTCATCTGTTATTTTATTCGCCACGTTTAATAGTAAGGAAAAAAGCCAACAAACGAAAACCAAAGAATAAATGTAATTACAGTCAAAAATTAACAAATCACAGTCAATTTATTTTAAATTAAAGGCCTCTGCTCGTGGCCTCCGGAGAACCACTCGTAAAGGCCTCTGCTTGTGACCCCCACGGGGGCTGAGACCCCAGTTGAGAAACCCTGTGCTATCCGGTTCGGACTGCGGAAGTTATAGGGTAAATGGATTGCCCTAAGCCTCCGCAATCCGAACCGGATAGCGCGCTTAGCTTATGGCGTCTGCCAGACCATCATGTGATTATCCGTGTGCATGTTGTTGTGAATTTCCATTTACCCTCTTTGGACCAGTTTCGAACTTGTGCCGATTTGACACGCATCTCTGCCATTTTTGTAGCGCTTTGCTCGCCGAAAGGGTCGCGCCAAACCGCTAGGCCAAATGTGCAATCCAATGGCTTTCGCACCATTGGGATGTCATTCATTCGATTGCTTGCAGCTCTTTCTTCTGCGCGAGCCTTGCAGCTACCGCTAAAGACAAACAAACCCGTTAACAGCATACCTTGAACTTCAAAACTACTCGTAACGTTCAGCGAAAGACATACGCTGTTTCACCTGAATAGCAAGAAAAATCCATACGCTTCTACAACCATTCCAATGAGCGGCCAGCCGAGGAGCACGATCAGTATTCCAGCGAAAAAGAAGCCACTGGATTTGGCTTTGTGCTTTTGGAAGAAGAAATTAAATGTGCGCTGAAGACCAATTATGAACGAAAGCCCGGAGATGAACAACAACTGCAATGTACAATTTGATTCGTCTTACTGGGCAAATAGGTGCAAAACGAAATGCTACGAGTTAATTCTGGCACAAGCGGATTTAGTTTCTTACCAGTGGCGTAGCGAGGCTAAGTGCCGCCCGGGGCCGACCATAAAAGTGCCACCCTTTCCACCCCTCAAATTTGCTTACAGAAACTTAAAATGAAAGAAGAACATGTTTCGTGCGTTTAAAGATATAGCCTGCATGTAAAGATAATGATGAATTAATTAATGATGATGATTCAAGTTCTTTGCATGCAATCATCATATTTTACATTCCGAGGAAAGTACTTCAAACAAATATTTGGAACACGTATGGGTTCACCGGTGTCACCCATTTTGGCGAATCTAGTCATGGAAGACACTGAAAATAAAGCAATGACGGGATTCCACCACCCACCTAAATTTGGAAACGTTATTTAGACGATACGTTTGTTGTTATGAAACGAAAGTATTTGCAGCAATTTTTCAATTTTTAAAAAGCATTGAACCTACTGTCCAATTTTCACAAGAAATAGAAAATGATGGAGTTCTGGCTTTCCTGGATGTGAAACTAACCCGTGAAAGTACCGATTGTTTGGACTATACTGTTTACAGAAAACCAACACACACAGACCGATGCCTGAACTTTCGATCAGACCGTCCTCTACAACACAAAAAAGCGGTTATTAAAACACTGCTATGCAGAGCTAAACTTCTGACTTCAAATGAAACCAACTACCAAGAGATGGATCGCATTCAACTAGCTCTCAAGAACAATGGTTACCCGCCCGCATTGACGGCTCGATCACAAATTTCGACCAACACCCACAAAATGGTAGAGAACCGATCTTCAGTGGTGCTACCATATTATCGTGGGTTATCGGAAAAGCTGCAAAGTTGCCAAGGGATCACAAATTCAAATCCTTTTTTAAACCGATGCGAACAATCGACGACAACTACGAAATGGAAAAGATCCTGTCCACCCTTTTGATCGTCACAGCGCGCTATATTGCGTACCGTATGGTGACTGCGACCAAAAGTGCTTTGGCGAAATAAAAAAGTCATTCAACACACGCAAGAAAGAACACATTAACAATATACAACATTTTCATCCTGAAAAAAGTGCCGTTGTTAAACATACATTAGAATTGGAACATCGAATGAACTGGTCGAAAACTCAGATCGTTGCTTTCAAGAATGAATTTAAAAAAAGACGTTTCATTGAATCATTCCTCATTAATCCACACCCAACGTCATTAACGAAAAGAGTTCAGATCTTTTTTCAAACATCTACAAAGCGACGTTTGGCTATAATTGACTTAATACGAGATTGCATGTTTTTGATTCGTTTTGACTCGACGTACAGTTTGTTTCTTACTGCTGTTATTTTATTCTACTCTTATTCGTCCTCAGTTATCTACTGTGCCTTTCGCAACGTAGTTGTCAGTGTTATCACTACGTCATCTTATCACGCGCGTTCAGTGAATTTTACTGCTCTCCTGCTCGAGTCGCCATGATGAACGCCACTGATAGTTGGCTGAAACGTCGGTGTCGTTTTCAAAGGTTTGCAACAGTTGAGCAAAGACTTTTATTATTGTTATCCTGTTGGCTGGCTCTGCAACACAAAGAGCCAAGTTCTCTACGAAACCTACGTTACCTATCGGTTGATTCTCATTCACTCTACTTGCAGTTCAAGCCTACAATCTCAGCTCTAATTACCCACACAAGCACACCAACCGCATCATCTCGCTTCAAGAACGTGATCTTGCGACACCATTGGCATTACGCTATGCAGAAAAACGACAGTTCTATGGTCTTTTTTATCCATGCAGGGTTTTTTTGATCTGATTTTGAGTCTACGGGAAATATAAACTTCGAACTATCAGACCAGCAATGTTTGCTAGTCTGCAGTCGAATGTCATCTCTTTCCTTAGTTCAAAGGACTTTTGACTGCGGAGGGGAAATTGTTTTGGCTGTAGGGAAACGCAAGAAAGTGTAGTGGCTGGGCGACAATTGCCCCAACGTACGTTTGTTAAAGGAGCCCTGATTAAGACAAGTACCGGGGTACTTTAGCACACTGTATTTGACCCAGACTTTTGAGTAAACATTTAATAAATTTGTTCACTCCACAGGCGCATTTCGTAGTTTTTTAGCTAGCCGACCAATCGAGGGCTTCTAAACACAAAACTGAAATACGTCAGAACTTTTAAATTTTATTTGAAAATAATGAAGAGGAGTTGGAACTTTTGAACTACTTTGAAAAACTGCTTTTTAATTTAAAAAATTGCCGCCCTCTGAAGGTGCCGCCCAGCCCCCCCTTGCTACGCCACTGCTTCCTAACAACAGAAATCTTACTATCAGATAACAAGCTGAAGCAATCAAAAAAGCAACAAGCTTTCAACATAGAAAATGACTATTCTTGAGTTTGACAATTCCACTGCGATGCTCCTGACTGTCGTCAGCAAAAACTACCGTAGTTATTCAAGTATAACGCGCACCCTTAATTTTTTTTAATTGAAAATTGGGATAACTCTTTTTTGCATGTTGCAACATTTTTTATTATTACATCGTAGAGCGTAAGTAGCGTTGAAACTGCAAACAGGGAAGTTTATCTACAGCGCATTGTATCCACAGATACCACGCAGTAAAACGTTAACACGCCGGTTTTAGGAAGCGCTGTCCCATTTGACAGAAGCTCTGGTATACGGAACGAACTAGGGCCGCACTCTACATCCGGGTCATGCATCGTGCAACGACTTCTCGAATTCTAGAAAGCTGCTTGCCGAAGCTACCCACCATCGTGCAACGCAGATACAGCGGGAGTGATAATTTGGCGCGCTGTCATTTTGTAACGAAGGCTCAAACTTATTTTTTTTACCAAATTTTTAGTGGCGCAGGGCGAGTGCGCGACCGGGTTTTTGCACCCCTGCGCTATGCTCAAATAGGCTATACGAAATATATCGTACTTGCGCGTTTTCTTGCGTATGACTTGTTCATTATGCGCACCTGAACTCATGTGCCCTCTGGCGTAAAGGCATCAAAATAATTCTAAGACCTCGTTCATAACGCGCACCGAACTTTGCGTTGGTGTTTTTGGTATAAAATTTTGCGCGTTATACTCGAATAAATACGGTAACTCTCTCTTAATGTGTTTTATGGAGGTATACGCCCACTTTAAATTCAGTAAAAGGTGGCATACAAAGGGAAAATTACGTTTCTCCGCTTGCAATCACAAAATAGCGTATGTCCAATTATCCAACTATGCAAAGCAAGCCTAACCAGAATCATACTTCTCCATTTAAAAGTAACGTTTTAATAAAACATGGCACTATTTCAAGCTTTGAATAGTATAAATATTTTTATACTCACACAAATAGATAAACAAAAATAATATCTAAGCTTGCATCTTTAGGGCTGAAAGTAATGATATATGAACATGAGCTCCCTCTGAATATGTCAACGTTTATCAGGTGAATTACAGAGTTACATGCATGTTGAATTACCAAATGTTGGAAACAGAGGTCTTGCTGACAGCATTGCTATCTACTTTATTTGGTATTGCTCAAAAAGTATGTTTATAAATACCCCTCAGCACGCATTATTTTCATGAAATACTGGCAAATTAACAAAAACAAAAGCAGTAACAGTTAATTTTTCAAATGTAAACATCTGTTAGATACCCCTTCATAACATATGCAACTGAGGAAACAGGATAATATTTTTAGAACTATGTACTTACATTACCAAAGGCAAGTAAAACTCTATCAAAGAGCAGAATCATCCCCAGAAATAAAAAGAAGGCTCCAAATCCAGTCAAACCAACCCCGATTTCTGAAAATACATACCATTTTTAAGTTTCATTACAGCAGACATACATCACAACATACAAGGCAAGAAGTAGCTGGAACTGCATTTTTCCAACACTTTACAAAGTTTAAGTAAAGCAATATCTTCGTATGTACAATATTAGGTAGAATAAACACTCATACAAGTCACAACACTAGTAGATTTGTCTGAGGCTGAAGAAACACATCAGTTTCACTCTCACTTTGACTATCAGTGACTGATAACATCTTCTTTTCTTAGCAGATTGGTTATTCCACCAGAAACCTCCACTTAGCAGCTTTAAGGATCCTGAAACTGAACAACCTATGCAAGTCTACAAAAAAGAAATGAGACCACTGTATTTTTGTTGTGGATTCATATCACGAAACATTTGCAAGCAGCTATACTTCAACATACCTACTTTTAACATTGTACCTATGACATAATAGACAGGCCACATAAATAATTGACAAACTGCTCAGCATTCTGTCTTGATGACCTTTGATTTGGAGCAAAGTCCACTCAGGTCAAATTTCAGGAAAAGCAGCTATATATAACTCCAGGTAGCACAAAAGCAGTAAAGGAATAGTTTAAAATGCAATAAAATCACACTCAGCAACCAAGAAACTTAAAACATAATGAAACCACTGTGATTAGCAGTAAAGCTGGCAGAAAATGGTGAGATGACCAAAAGCAAACTTTTTAATGTGCGGCAGTATGACTCCATAGTTTATCCAATGCACAGATCATGTTGCATAGCAAAAAAGAAAGAACTATACACACATCAGTGGGTTTCAAATGCTTTTTCAGCTAGCCTGCTTGCACCACTTTTATCTCCAGCACTTTAAAATAAGCCATAATTGCATTGTAAACATATTGAAGTGACAATTGCACAAAGCTTTCACCTGCAACCTATCACAAGTATCCTTCCTAATTTATGCTTTACTTATATATGTTACAGCATGCTGATAAACAACATATTGGAGAAAGTGAGCTTATGTTGCCAAGATCAGAATTCTTTTGTATAAAATGACAAGATTTACCACACAGTGCATATGCCTTCACAGATTAATCTGAAAAGAATATGATGAGATTTGGGGAAGCAAATAAGAACAAATGACTCTGTTGTATTTACATGCCCAACAAAAAATCTTGCTGATTTCCTTCTGTTCACATTATGAACTTCCTGAAACCTTCTGGTATAAACTACCTCAAAATTATTGATAATGTTGTGATGAGAGCTTGTTCTACAAGCAAGCCATCTGAAATTTAACATTTTAAGACACAGCATATACCTACATTTTGGTAAAGTAACACATTTATGTTTTTGTGGACAGCACTTACTGATACTTTAATGAGTTTGTATGGTAATATCATTACCACACTTCAAACTTTTTTGAAAATCACAGAAGTCATAGCAAAAATTTCAGACAACTTTTAGTATCGACAGAATGGAAATGCTACCGCAACTTTGTTGAAATTATTGACATTTAGTTGAAATTATTAGCCCTGATCTTACACTGTTGTCTTAGTCTACCAACCACAAAATTTGTTACACATCTGAAAATCAACTCTCGAAGACTTCAGTTTTGGCAGCAATGCTCCTATAAGGCTCTAAACACTTGGGTGTTTAAACAAACTTGGCAGTCTAAAAAATTTTTTGTGTCCAGGTGTATGTTTTCAGTAAAATGTGATCAGTTGTATTTTGATTATTTGAAACTATTACATTCATGTAGCTATTGTACTGAAATTTGATATGTTTTGCTCAAATCCCACAAAAGCAAACTTCCAAATTTTGGTTTAACAAAGACTGATGAGTTGCTAATTTACCAATAAAAGTTGACAGAACTGCGGTTGCTAGTTTCAGGGTTTCGGTATAGGTAGGGCACATGCTTTATTTTAGTCATTAATAAAAAAATATGTATATACCTATGCTTCAAAAAATTCATCTCTAGTTTTTCCACTTAAAAGGTTTGGTGAATGCATGGATAATCTTGTGGGGTGCAGTAAGTACCTCCAACAAGGTTTAAGAACCAGCGACTTAGCGGACCACTGCTATTAAGCAAAATTGTTTATCAAGGTGGATTGTTGCAAGTTTCATGATATTTCATCTGATCACCACTCACAGAAAGTTAAACAGTTTCAGTCCAAATAAAAAGTAACACAAATTACACGAAGCAGAAGTTCTAATTTGGGGTGTAAAAGACACTTCTGGGGTTGAAAACATCTCTGCCAGAAGTGGCTTATTTTGTATTGCCAACCCAAACAAATGTTTCTATTGAGGCTACAGGATAACTTGTACACTAAGCATGAAAAATGTGAATAATTCAACTTGCTTATCTTTTGTTTTGTTATCTAACAGATTAGTATATCATACAACATTCATGAGATATTGTCACACTTGATATTTTATTTCATATCCTCTGAAATTTTCCTCTACATAAATTAGGATGTTTATTGAATTGTGAGCCAATTTTTATACAGTTCTTTATGCAAGAGACTAGCTGTTGCTGCAAAGAGCACAAAATTAAATATTTTTGTATAGGGGGCATCCACAACCAAATGAATTGAGAACTGCTGCTAAAAGGCATATATGACAAAAACATAATACAAAGAAATTAATGTGTCATTAATAAGAAAAAAAATCAACATATTACAATGAAGTCACAACCTATTCACCAACACAAGCACACTTCAGCTTTGTCCTCTGTTTTGCGCTACTTACACAAAACCAAGCTTTGGCACATACTTGTAGAATTCTTAATTTGGCATTTGAAAATTGAAAGCTCTAGGACATCATCCTTGTGGAGATGTATTGCTGAAATTTGGCAGTTGAATTTATGAAACTTCCAATGAAAAATTTCATTGTATGTGTCACAGATTACTGATGTCTCATACAGCAAACATCACAAAAACGAGTTTTTTGTGAAATATCTTATAATATGAAGCCTCATTCACTTTTTAAATAAATTATAACTTCACTTGCCAAAACCATTACCTAACTTTACGTTTTTTATGCAAAGAACTGTGATTATCATCAGGGCTTATAACATTGCTATTATCAGAGTCAGTGTCTTTTTCACTATCAGAAATTGTGTCCATTTCTTGCCACAGGTCATCACCCAACACTTCATTTTTCAAGGTTTTGTTCTTTTTTAATTCCTTGATGCATTCAATCTTCTCAACAGGCAAATCTGCAACCAACAGAGAATTCAGTCTTGACTTCAAGTATACTTTGTGAACAGGTTTTGGCTGATCTTGACGATGCACACGCAGGTATCTATCCAAACCACAAGAAAATATGTAAGGTGCATTGGAGTGGCACACAATGCCTCTAATGCTTCCAGCAAAACCCTTGTAACACCGGACTGGACAACTCAACTTCCTGAAATCAAACTGAGCCATTTCACCCCTTGTATTTCCAACAATAACTTTATTTAAATCTTGAGGGACAAGCCCAACTGATCTTATTGGGAACTCTGAAAAATCTGACACTGCGACAGGTCGTCTGGCTCCATTTTTGAGGTCATAAACCCGTATACTATGAGTTCCTGTAGTGGTGATGATTTTAGACTCGCCAGGAATGAAACGAATATTAGTGACCCAAACAGGCACTCTATGTTGTAGCCAGTCAAGTGGAACATTTTTTGCCTTGAAAACAGGTAGTTCAGGTTTATTCAAATCCCAGACTTTTAATAAATTTTCTTTTCCACCTGTTGCTACTTGACTCTGGGTGTGGCTATAATCCATGCTTAAAACATTCTTTCCAGCTAAAATAGTAGCAGAAGCTCCAGCCACATTCCATAGTTGCACTTTACCACTGTTGAGACAAGTCAAAAAATTATCATCAATGCAACACAACTGTAAAATGTGCTCGTTCTTGATATCAATGTCTGGTACAGGTACAGTCCCAACAAATTCTCCTTTTTCAATATTGAATTCACGAATGATGCCATTTTTATGAGCAGTAAATACAGCTGCTTTTGTTTCGCCATTCCAGCACAGTGTGCAGATTTCATGGTCCTTCCCATAATTCTCTTTCTCAAAATGGTTTGTTGCAACTTTGTTCACAATATCAACAGACTTGAGCAATCCAGTCTCAGCACCAATCCAGACATTAGCTGTTTTTGCCACATTTAATGGCTTAGCCATTGTTTTCTAGGAACAAATAGTCTGTAAAAATATTGCATCACATATATAAAAAATTGTGGTTTTACTTCATGTAATTCTCAACTTAAAACTTTTGACTAAGAATAAGTAATATCTTCTAATCTACTGGAATTTGATCAAAACTGTAGGATAGTTCAAGTTATATGACTGTATACACTAAACTGCCAGATGAATTTATAAACCATATGCAGATGCTATTAAACACAAGTATTGGAAGTGAAATATAAATGTACAACCCAGGTAAATGTAACTCTATAGTCAAGATGTAATGAAGAACGGCAAGCATCTACAAAAACTTTAAACATTCAAAATTACTGTCTTCAGCTTGGTTAAAGCAGGCATATCTGTCTGCCAGTAGATTGTTGTCATAAATTCACTCACACAAAAGGCAATAACTTCACATTTGAAACATCAGTTCCTAAGAAAATTCGCTAAGAGTTTATTAATTATAAAAATTATTAAAGCTTACAATGCGTTGGTCAACCTTATTTCTATTAACAGTTAACACCTTCGGGGCCAGGTTGTTTTTACCTTTAAGACCTGCGTGTGTCACTTAATCCTTTAACGACCTTTCAAGAAAACTTTCAAAAGAATGGGTCAATAGGTTAGGGCCCAGGGTCAGGTAAAGGTGGCCAAAAATTTGAAAACATGCCCTCATTGTGACGTCACCTCCAGAAAACACCAAACCGAAAATGTTTCGATCTCAACTAGAAGACTTGCTGAATCCGTAGAGGGTTTGAACAGCTCTCTAGCTCTAGCGGCTGGTGATTTTTGGCCAAAAAAGGCCTGCCAATCACGGCCNTTAAAGGGTAAAAACCATCACTCTGCAACATCACAGTCTGCCTGCCTATTGTGCATCTTGCTCAAAAGATGCAGCAAGTCTTCTAGATCGCATATTTTAAAATTTGAAGGTTTTGGATTTTGGGTGTTTTGGGGTTGACATCATGAGTGGGGTAGGTTTTAGGCCATTTTGGGTTAGGTTACCTGGCCCTGGGTACCAACCGCTAGATGGAATTTTTTCACTCAACCTGAGTCTTTAGAGCCTGTGATTGGCTTTCTAGCATTTCTAGTTCAAAAGTTACGGTGTGAAAACTACAAAAAATTGATAATTAATTAATTCATTAATTAGAAGATTAATCAATTATTTTGTTGCTTTTAAGCTATAACTATAAAAGCAACATTCACATTTTTCTAAACCAGCAATAGGAACAAAAACAGTTTTGTTATCAATACAAAAATAATTGCCACATGCAGCAGCAATTAAGGATTTTTGAGGCAAAAACTAAGCAACAGGTTTTTACTTGTTTCTAACATGTTTGCAAGATGGCAATAGAAAGACAAGTAAAATCACACACAACCAAGAAATCAAGCATGTCAATCAAAATTGGTAATGTAGCTAATAATTCGTAACTGATTCTAGCATCTGCAAACACGGAAAATCATCTGTAAAATTCTAGCAACTGCAAAACTGCATTTGTATTTCAAACAGATAAATCATGTTAAGTATAACCATGTTTTTTTGTTAAATGTCCTTAATAAGCACCACCACGACTATGCAAACTATGCAGTATGGGCAGAAAAACCAACAACCACAAAAACACACACTTTCAAATCTGGTCCAGTAATGAAAGGTTTTGGTGCAGGCCTTACTTCATTTTTAGTAAGTTACACTTCATGGCATCAATGACGTACAAGGATATTTTACCCTTTAATGCCTACACAAGCCATTTAAGTGGCTCTGATGGTTTCAGTCATAACTCCCCAACAGATAATGCTAGAAAGCTAATCAAAGCATCAAAAGAAGAAGACAGTCTTGTGCTGTCAATTATTTTAAATGGGTACTTTTGGTTTTGGATTTTTTGAGGCAGCATGTCATGAGGTAGTCCCAATGACACCATTGGGATCTGTGAAAAAAACTCATGTGCCAATTTACCCCCTCCCTTTTTTTCAAACAAGACAAAAATCCACGTCTTTTGAGACCTTGATTGAATCTCTTGTATAATCAGTTGACAAATTATGGTCAATATTTTCGGCCCTTTGAAACGTAGTGGCTTTCAAGGTACTCAAGTTCTAAGAGTTATGGCAGAAACCATCCGTACATCCCTTTTAACACTTTGGCGCTCGGCTGCTTTCGGGGATTTTCAGAAAATAAAAACACCTAAACGCACGTGGCTTTGCGTGGGAATATCTCTTCTCCTGTATGGGTTACGGACCTGGTCGAAGCGTCAAAATACGTGGCAAGTCTTCTAGTCTGCACTCGAAAAAAATATTTTGCTTGGGGATGCGGGTTTTTTGTGAGTGACGTCATAAGTGGAGGACTTTTAGGCCACCTTGGCCCACTTTGCCTGGCCTGGGCACCAACCGTTAGGTGGCAGTATTTCGCTGAAGTTTTTACTGGAAACTAAGCTACAATCTGAGTCTTTTGATACTTTGGATGACCTGCTGGGGTTTCGGGTTCAAAAGTTGTGAT
>JGI24159J19872_10007160_pt1 | contig 14610 bp, 6 predicted proteins | sample Ectturendosymbi4_FD_19872 | JGI IMG/M metagenome (IMG submission 19872) | reverse complement strand
TGGGATACATGGAGCCGAAATGAGTGCCTCAACTCCCCACTAGACGAGGAGTTATTTCCATCAACACATCGCAAAGTGTGGATAAAACTTTTCCTAAAGTATAATACGCTGATACCGAGTTCAGCTGCAGTGGAGAGGCTGTTCTCTTTATATGCCGTTCTTTATATGTAGCCTCACAGCAGATTTAAGTATGCTTGTTGCTATGAACTGGCTACGTTTGCAATAAATTTCTGTTCAAAGGTACTGTGTACTGCCTGTGATAAAAGGAAAGGATGTCGAGAACATATAACGTGTTAAGGTTTATGGGGAAACTTGCTTTTAATCGACTGCTAAACATCCAAAAGTGTTTATTTGAAATTGCGGATGCGGACTATTGCGGAGCAAACACTTTACACTTGCGGATGCGGAGCAAACGAATTCAATTTTCGTTGCGGATTTGCGCTTTGCGGAGCAAAAAAAGTATTTGCGACTCCCAGCCCTGGTGATTACTTTGGTCGATTTGAGTCCTATTTCCGTTGAAGCTGTATACAGATGTCATACCACAGTGACATACTCACAGCATACAATTTGTAGTGACATCGCCCTGCCCTGCGCCTAACTGCATACATATCGGAACCTGAAACCAACAGCCCACATCACCAGCGCAAAGCCACAATCCGTTGTGGCTTTTAATTTCTGGACCACCTCGCCAGCAGGACCACTCAAAGCCACAATCTCAAGCGTTACTCAGCAAATAAAAAGCCACAATCGACCAAAAGCCAAAATTTGGCCACAGTGTAATGCGCCATATAAAAGGCTAACTGTGATTGGCAGAAAACCTCTTATTCAGCGAATAAGGTTACATTTTGTAAATATGCAACGAGGCATAGGTTAGCACTCCGTTATATTTATCGCTGATATGTCAAGGGCTGCTTGTGAATGATTTTGGAATGCTTTTTTTATTTTGAAGATGCTGTGGTTGAGAATCTGTTCATTGTTTTACAGGCGCATTGTGATATGAATGTCAAATTAGTAGTCAAATGTTGCAATTGAATGCAATAATTAGGGTGAAAAGATAACTGTAAGAGGTTGAATGTATCATATACATGTTTCAATTTGTGCATATAAGTGAAACTAAAGTGAAGGAAAATATCAAACCTTTTTTCAGAAAAGATCACTAGCCTTTTTATGTTACTTCATACATTTGATTTGCTGCTAGCCTACTTGTAAATTGTCAGTATGTTTAAAAATAGACTTAAACTTGTTAAAAATATGATGCAAATAATACATAGGCCTATTACCTTAATTTTTATGTGCAAGTACCGGTAGCATGCTTTTCAAGTTTGGTTTTGACTTTTTTAAAGACATTTTGTATGTCTGGGTTTTTTTCAAGGTAAATTCTGGGGTTTTTCTTCATAACACAGTGGCAACACTGACCCGGAGTGGATCAGACATATGATTTAGAGATGGCACGGGTCAGCACTTTTGCACCCCGGCCCGCCAGGAGCTAACAAGAAACCGCCTGGCCCGGCCCGTTTATGCTAAACTACCACTTATTTTCTGGCCCGGACCGGCCCGTGGCCCATAATATAAAGTAGGCAATGTCTATTTTGCCGCCATCTTGGCGGCGGCAACAGGCTTGGCAGAAACGAAACAGACATAAATAGTAATCCCTAAACCTAACCTTAACCATAACCCTAACACTAACCCTAATGCTAACCTCAACGCTAACCCTAAACCCTAATGCTAAACCTAACGCTGAACCTAATGCTAAACGTGACGCTAAACCTGACACTAAACCTGACACTACACCTGACGCTACACCTGACGCTACACACCTAACAGTAACCCTAACAGTAACCCTTACCCTCAACCCTAACCCTCAAACCTAACCCTCAATCCTAACCCTCAACCCTAACTCTCAACCCTAACCCTAACCCTAAACCCTAAACCCTAGCCCTAAACCCTAAAGCTAACCCTAAATTTTTGAAAAAAGAAAAAAAGGGAAGTCGCCAAGGTGAGAACCGAACCGATAAGCAATGGCATACCAGACGTGAAGCATAACTGCTACGCTATGAGCAGCACGGTGCTTGTGTGCCAAACTGACCTTTTTATTAGAATTGTGTCGTGCCATGAGACTGAATAGGCCTAGTGAATGTTCGACTGGAGCCAAAATAGCTCCAGTCGATCTGTTGTCGCCAGCATCTTGGCGATGAAATAGACACTACCTATAAAGTAATCTCAAATGCAAAGTAACAACAAGTTTTCAGTTCATTGCCCTTTGGACACTAAAACCATGCAATCTTAAGGCAGTGGCTGTAGGTCCGCCAGGGGCCTTCACTTTTGAAAACTTATTCGCCCGTCGCCTGTAATATGACACTAACACATGACAAAAGCGCCCTAGGCTGCACTACACTTGCTAGTAACATACTAAACCTATACCAGGGGACACCAACATGGTGCCAGCGGGAACCAGGTCGCCCCTGTGGATCATGTGGGTTGCCCATGGCCTGTTCTGACAATAGCATAAACATGATCAGTTTCTTTACAATGATGAATATCTTTTATGTTTATTATTAATGATAACATATTATGAAGACAAATTATGCAAATTTTTATTTCAGAAGTCTGTGTATCAAACTGGTAGCTCTTCACATGAATCTGTACCAAGAAGCAGCTCTGAGTTTCAAAAAGTTTGGTGACCCCTGCCTTAAACCATAACTTGAGCCTAACCCCAAATATTAATTAAACCAAGGGTTCACAACCTTGGGTGCGTGTACCCCTAGGGGTAGATTTTCCTATCTGAAAGGGCACATTTAAGCTTAGCAATGGAAGGGAAAAATTATGTTAAAATATTATTCATTTCGAAATACTCGTTATCGTATTTATACGTAGGTAGGTCAACATCAGTGAATATTATTTTCAAAATCAGTAGATGCTTATCGGTGAATATATTTTTGTTATTTTCCTCAGCCTTTTTGTCATGAGAAATTTTAGGGGTTCTTGCTCATATAACGAAATGCTAAAGGGGTACATGGCCGGAGAAAGTTTGGGAGTACTTGTCCTAAAACCTATATCTCGGACCTCGGTGACAGATTATAAATGGAAGTGTTGGTTGCTTTGATTGATTGATAACATGGTTCACTCATTTGCGTGGAAACAAGTGAAACGGAACATTGGCAGAACGGTAAAATGGAGAGAACAGCAGACAAAAAATTCGTTGTTAGATTTTGAAACTGCAAAAAACAAAAATTTTCGGCGAGCAGACTGCAGCGGCCCGGAAAGACGTCATCGCTAAAAAAATTGCTAGCGGGCTGTTTCAAAACCTCTAGCTGACGGCCCGAAGACTGGACTGTTAGCGGCCCGTGCCATCTCTAACATGATTTTCTTAAAATTTGTAGATCGGAGTCAGGACTTGATCGTATTCAATTTTTTCGGACCAGAGGTCTGGGTTTGGGTCTTGGATTGAAAAATTTCACAGCTTCCACAACAGTGTTGAACATGATCCGGTTTCTGGATCGCGATACAACCGGATTCTGCACTTCAGATCCGGATTTGACTGGATTTTGAAAAATCTCAACCGGATCAGATATGGATATCCAAACTGCATTGATCACTGCAGGAAAAGGCTTAATCAGAGGTTTTTTTCGGATGTGAACCGGATTGGATTATTATTTCGGCAGGTCTACCGGATTAGGATCGGACCGGATTACTGAAAGTAAATTTTGGTCTGGATTAGGATTCCAAAAATATCCGATTTGTTCAACACTACTCCACAAGGCACTCATCTTTGCTCTAAAGTACGACAAACTTCACCTTGTTGGGTAGTGGCGTGTATTAGATCGGAAAATGTGTGTGCATTACCAAAACATTGCAGGGTATTCGCATTGTGCTTGTGTGTTCAGGACTAGGCCTACTTAAGTTTTTTTGGGTGGTATAAATAATGTATGGTTTGGTACTGGTACTGTGGTACTGGTAGGCTATTATGATTGAAATTCATGCATTTTTGTGACTGAAATCACGAAAGAACATGAATGCAGCAAGAGGAAATTAAAATAACATCAATCAAAAATCACGTTGATTATAATTGTATGTACTACATTGATTATTCAGCTCTGTTAAGAATATTATTTAGGCTATTCTAATTCATTAAGAAATGGTGCAACTACTACAGATTTTTTTTTCAGAAAGATTAATTTCTGTCAATTGTAATTTTTGTTGAGAAATCTTTTGATTTTGATGGAGGAAAGTGCTGGTGTTGCAATTAATCATGCCCAAAAAGAAGCTAAAGTTTCTTGCCCAGATGGAATAGAAAGATTTAAAATTGATAAACATGGAAAAGTTAAGGTATAATTATACAAGATAATTTTAAAATAAGTTGACTTTAATTTGTTGGTTTGTATTTCTTTACTTTTGATGAACTGTTTTTTATTCTGAAAATATTTATATTAAGCCAAAATGAATTAGAGGTACTGCTAGTGCTACTGGTGAGCCTGTCTTAATTTGTCCATAATAACTGTCATCATCCATGCATTTCCATCTTCAGCTATCACAAATATGTACAATAATATGTGAAAATTGCAAAAAAGTTGTGGCAAAGTTAAACCAATTTCTGCTGACAGCTAAAAATTGCTGGTATCGCAGTTTGCTAGACATGGCAGCAGCTATAGGTCTGCTGGTGGAACTTCATTTTTGAAAAATTATTCATCCACGGCTTGTCATGTAACACTAATGCACGCAGACTTTGCGCTAGACTATACTATGCTTGCTAGTAACATACAAAACGTAAACCTAAACCCAAAAACTAAACTGTAACCTCAAAACCTAAACGCGAAACCTAAACCTAAGCCTAAACCCTAAACTGTAAACAAGTTTTAGAAAGGCAGTCGCTACAGAACTGCCTGTGGATCTTTCAATTTGAAACCTTATTTGACCACCTACTGTGTAACGTGATATTAATGCACGAGGAAAATGCAGTAGGCCTAGGCTTGGTAGAAACATAGTAAACCTAACTTCAACCCTAACCTAACGCTAGCCTTACACTAACTAAGCTAATGCTAAGCTAATGTTAAGTTAACGCTAAGCTAACACTAGCCTATCATTAGGTTAATAAAAGTTTGGAAAGTTTTGAAAAAAGTAAAGAAAAACTGGTCCCATGAATTGAAACGTGCAAGCAGTGACTATTACGAAAACATAAGGTGCCAACATACGTGGTGAACCTACAACCATTGGCATGGTAGACTTGAAACGTATCCATTACGCTACCAGGTTGACACCATTGAGTGACAAACTGACCGCTTTATTCGAAACATGTCATGCGAGGCGGTACGGTGGAATAAGCTTTGAAATAAGGAAGATGCATGGGTGGTTCTGTAGCCACTTTCTTTTGGAAACTTAACCAGCCCATCAAAAGTGCAACTACCACCACAGTGAAGCCACAATGGTAAGAGCTGAAGAGAAAACCACTCGGCGCGCACATTAGACTTAGATGCTACTGCTTGACTACGATGACAGTGTCGTTAGAATGACAAACTCAGCATTTTATTCTGACCGTGTCACCACCAGTGGACCTTTAGCCACTTCCAAACCTTATACTCAGAGCAATAAACTTTAACTTGCGTCTATCAACCAACTGTTCCCTTTATACTATAACATAAGTAGCTCTGTCTTAAATGCAGTCTCATGCTACCTCATGTCATACATTATATAAATTGGCTTGACTTGGAACATATTGCAGTACTAAGCAGTGGTGCTAAACATGTGCTCTAGTCCAGCTATGTCCAACCGAAATGGCTTACTGAGCCAAAATTTATGTAACTACCTTAACCAGGACTGCACATTCAATGACCTATTAATGAGCTAACAACTTACTTCGATCTTAGCGAACTAAATTTAGTTGAAACTAATGTACTTAAGGCATATGAATCCTAATTGCGATGGTAACGACTGTTTAGAACCTTTAATCTCTCCGTGTGATTTCATAGTCAAGTTTAGTGCCAATGGAACAAGGGCAGAAGCCAGTAACCAGTTTCAAACCAAGGTGTCAGTGGTCATATGGAAATCTCCCAGCACACAGTTCAGATGTGATAAAGCACCACTGAGGACCACATCAAAAGTGTCAAATTTAAGCTTAACCAAATAAGCACTAGTTTTTAGTATGTAGGCTACTTTTAAGTTAAAGCCTAAACTGGGCTGCACAATGCCTTTGATTGGACTGCATGTGTTTTGGCCATTTTGGCTGATGTTACCTTGCCTAGAGCCCAAGTGCTAGATGGAAATATTTCACTGAAGTCTTCATTGGAAACTAGGCTAGAATCCGAGTCTTTGAGCCTTTGATCGACTTCCTAGCGTTTCTTGTTCAAAAGTTATGATCTAAAATAAACAAATTAATTAATTAACTACTTAGCTAATTAGTCAAATATTTTTACTAACTTACATCACAACGTTTGAACCCAAAACCCCAGCAGGTCATCCAAAGTATCAAAAGACTTGGATTGTAGCCTAGTTTCCAGTAAAATCTTCAGCAAATTACTACCACCTAACGGTTGGCGCCCAGGGCCAGGCAAAGTGGGCCAAGGTGGCCTAAAAGTCCTCCACTTATGACGTCACTCACAAAAAAAACACACCCCCCAGGCAAAAATTTTTTTTCGAGTTCAATCTACTAGACTGGCCGATCCGTTTGAACCGTTGAATAGCTCTCTAGCGCAATCGGCGGAGGAGCTAGGGCGTTGGTAAGGCAACTGAAAACTGCTGTTTTTTTTGTGAAAATCGCCAAAACCAACCAGACACCAAAGTGTTAATGCACATGTTATCTTACATGGTGTCTATCTGCAGGAACTTCATCATCTGCACCAAAAATGGTCTTTTGCTCATAAATGCATTTTAAATATATGCTGACATTGACTCTGTGATTGACAAACAGCAAAGACCTTTTAACTACCACTTGTGATATATTACTGAGGAACTGACTCCACTGGCAATAAAAGCCAATGGAGTAGACAAAAATACAAAAAAGAAAATGAAAGCTCCAAAAGACATGGTTCTGTCTTTGGAAAACCAAGGTTTTTATAAAATGTGCAACTCTTTCAGATGACATCTGAAACAGTTTCAACTGTTTCAGATGATTATCTACAACTGTTTCAAATGACCTACAGATGAATCCGGTTAATTGCGTAGCCAATTTGGCAAGCATTTTATGCGTTTAACCGGAATATGCGATTATCTGTATCAAACAAGTATCCGCAAGTTTACAGCCCTACTCGACTTGTGCCCATATGCTTGCTACCTGACACTGTTGGTATGTTATAGCTTGACACTGAATGGGGACATTTCAAGAACTGTGGGATACAAAAGTGCTTCTAGATATTCTAAAAATCCCTTGCTCGTAATACAGTATTTTTAATTCTGAAATCCTTCAGTGTTCAGCAAACCAGTGGTCATCAATTGACACGTAAATTTAAAGTTCTTGCGGGCCTGTACATTGCATATTGTCTTAAACGTGCGCACTGCGTGTGTGACATAATAATCACCTGTATCAATCGTGGAACGTTTCCCGCACTCACAGCAATTTTTCTGCTTGCGACTGTGCAATACAGTTGTGAACATGTTTGTGTCTCACAGCTCTTGTGTATGAAGATTTGTAGAACTGCGGGATATACAAATGCTTCTAGAAGTTCTAAAATTTCTTGGTCCTGATACAGCTGGGTGCTGTACATAAAGGCTAAACTGATTTGTTAGCCTGTGGCATCATGAAGCTTTTATAATCCAAATGGCGTTTGATATGCATCATTCGGTTGGGGCATTCACTAAATGAATCTTATTGATGTGAAAAAATAAAAAGAGTGAAGCCAAACAAGTAACGATGTTCAAACAGTGCACTGTCCGCGGTGAAACGCACGGCATAAATTTGTATTTTTAACTGCTAGACACGGCATAATTCTCCATTTGACAACTGTTAGTTTTCTGCTAGACACGGCATAATTCTGTATTTCAAACTGTGAAGTGTGCTGTGCGCAGTGCTTCGCAAAAGTAGCAGTCGTCAATGTTATTGTTTGCTGACATCAGCATTTTTGCACGACCTCCCTTTAAGACCCACAGGAGCCATTTAACTCTGGCATCCGGCTACTTTCGGGGATTTTCGGGAAAAAAAACGCCTAAATCCACGTGGCTTTGTGCGGGTATATCTCCGCTCCTGTACGGGTTACGGACCTGGTTGAAGCGTCAAAAGACACGGCAAGTCTTCTAGTTTACACTCGAAAAAAAAGTTTTTCCTTGATANAAATAGTAAAAATATTTGACTAATTAGCCAATTAATTAATTTGTTTATTTTAGTTCATAACGTTTGAACAAGAAACGCTAGAAAGTCGATCAAAGGCTCAAAAGACTCAGACTCGAGTCTAGTTTCCAATGAAAACTTCAGCAAAACACTTTGGCCTAGCGGTTAGGCCCTAGGCCAGGCAACATGAGCCACCACTAGTGGCGCTCTTAAATACAAATGTATGGTGCATTTCTATGCGAATAACTGGCTTATGCAAATAACCGGTATGCGAATAACCGGACCGTTTTCTTCACGTGTGCATGGCTTTGGTTTGGGATTCTAGAATCCTATGCGATATAGTGGTTTATGTGTTTAACTGGTATGCAATTAGCTGTTCAAAGTCGTCTCTATCAGCATATTAAAAACATGATTCTTGAAGCTTTTTTCTTATTATTGATCTTAATGATGCTTTTTTGAATACTCCAGTAACTCAATGGAAAGCAAATGATGCATACCAGCAAAGAAAATTATTGATTGTCGACATTACTTGTGTTGTAAGTAGTTATGCTGAAAACTGTGCCAAGATTTTAATGGTTTAGCACACAAATAAAAGAATTTCAATTGCATTCTACAAACTCAGCCACACTTTAAGGAGTCGTCATCTTGGTTTCTTGCTAACTGCTATGTAAGATAACAATCTGAAGTAAAGAAAACAATCCTTGTCCATATAGTTGGGCCACTGGCCGCAACATTAACTCCCAGCTGAAAAACCTGGTGAGAGTTAAAATTTTGGTCAAAATAGTATTTAATTGTTTATAGTGACCTCCACTGGTAAAAACGTGAAAAAGTAATAGCAAAAACAAATTCCTCATCCCTGAAAATAGGGAGGTAGACACTAGTCTCACTTGATTTGCATTAGCACTTGGTGAGGTATTCCATGTTTTGTTATCACCACTAGTGGCGCTCTTAAACAAAAAAACATACAAAACTGCCAATATTTTTGCTCCCCCTCAACATAATTTGGGAATTTTTTTTCAAATTATGTGATAGAAGTATGGGCATCTGTGAAAATCAACATTTTCTTCGTTTATTGAACACAGCACTCTCTAGTGGCAAAAAAACTGAAAAAAGGTGTTGAACCCTGTAAAAACTGGTCATGTGGGGGTCAAATTGGTCTGATCAGCACCAAACTTTGCAGAAGTAATTTTCTAAGCTAGCCTCACTAATAGAAAAAATGTAGGCCTGAAACTAGAAAGTTAAGGGTAGCTGATGCACCCTCCTACTATGCATTGCATGCTTTTGTATCAACACCACATATTAGATATGTTCATGCTTTTTCATGTATGTCTGTTCCATGATAGTGCTATGTATGCTGAAGTCTGTTCTGTTGTGTGTGATGCGTAGACATTATAAAATACATACCGCATGCAACGCCTTTCATATTGGCATAATGAACTTGCTATGAATGCAAGCCCAAGCTGTCTTTTTAAAGGCTTATTGAGCTTTTTTCTTTCTATTTGACCACGTCTTGGTCATTCATGTCGTACCATTTTCAAAAGTCAAATGTGGTTTTCTAAATTTTTGAACTTTCTATGTATTGTATCTTTTCATTCATGTAATAAACCTATTATTTTTGTGACCAAGGCTGTGATTGTTAGAAGTTACTATGTAGTGACAACTTTCGCTTAGGACTGAAGATGTGTTTAACATGAAACAAGTTTCATGGTGAAAATAAATTGCAGCTGATTTGCTTGATGTATGGTCACTGCTGTGATTTACTATTTTGCTATGTATTGTCCAGTAATCACTTATGAATTATATCAACATTGTTATGATATATTTATATCTCAGTTGTTTCTCTTGTATTGTTGGGCATGTTGTGCTTTGCTATGTGGCAGAATGTCTAGGTTGTGGTTCATTTATGAAGTGGTTTGATAATGAGCATCAGTGTGCATCAAAGGAAAGGGAAATCATTGTAAATAACTGCTTTAATGCAATGGGGATTGGTCAGTTCAATGGTTATGTTCCCACTGGACAATAATTGTGATTTGTGACACAATTAGACATGATGAAGAAAGTTTCAACAAAATAAGTTTATGAAGATGCCCTAATTATACATAAAACATATGGAAATCAGTCTTGTTGCCACGGGGAGCTTTGGTGGGCTTAGCCCTCCAAATCGTTTCCAGCCTGCAGTTACTAACCTCACAAAACTTTTTCTTGCTGTCACACAACCACTAGACCTCACATGTCACATCACAAGATCCTCCTCTCTCAAACATACGCACGCACACACACAACAACCTGTTTGATAAGCAAGCAATTTGACATGAACCAAAGAGAATAATAAGCCAGATAAAAACAAGTGGACCTCTGAATTTGAAAATTGAAATAGCCTTGAACCATGGGGGGACACCTGGCACTGGAAGGAGGCTAGATTCCATTAATCAGGAGTGTAGCAGCTGGTTGCAAGGCGTAGGCAAGCTACAAGGTGTTTGTCAATCTTTGTTGATCTGTACTTGGACTTTATGACATTTATGTGCGAGAAACCAGACCCGAAAAAATAAGTTGATCTGAAAAGAGCAGTCAGGTTCAAAGCAGATCTGAGATTGGAATACTCATTCGCCACCAGTACTTATCCAGAACACATGCTCACCAGGATGAGCAGATGTTGATCTGGCTTTGGTCTCAAAGTCATTTTGCAATGTCAGAATCTCATCTCCAAGTAAACGGGGTTAGGTGGTGCCTGGGCAAGAATCGAGTTTGGCACCCCATGTTCGAACCTGAGGTCTTTCGGAAACAAATGTACTGCATTGAAAAAATACCTTGTGACATGTTTGGGACTTTTCAGCACCCCCCACAGTGATTTAGAACCCGGGGAATTGTGGCCCCCTTGCCCTTCCTCATTACGCCCCTGTCCCAAAGAGTGGTGTTTAATGAATCGAAAAGTGACTTGACTTTCCTGGCAATGTCACCAACATCAATTGGAGAGTGACAGTTTTGTCTACAAAGCCCACAAAAGCATTACAAAAATCCTCTTCTGGTATGTCCGGGCAAAGAGGTTAGCAGATCTTCTGTGGTGGTCATGTCTTCAAAAACCATCCTGATGAAAAGACACAATTGTGCCACATATCAGTCAACTTGTCAAAGTGGAGAAAAAGGCACTCACATGCGTCTATAAAATTCCTCAGCTGTTCCTCCACATACACAGCCATTCTTTTGCATGCCTTGTATTGCAGGAAAGTTCCACTTCTTTCACGATCTGTGCTCCATTCTGAAGTGTTCAAAAAGGCAATCTGCTCTCTTGAAAAAGGCATCCCTTACAATATCGCCATTTTTGAATGGCTTCTCATGTTTAGCAAGGACGTGACTGACGTGATACGGAGCAGTAGTTGCCCTGGGTGTTGGTGAAGATTGACTGCCGTTTTGAAGCTGCACATTCAAACGCCATGCTTTTGTGGCACAAAGGTTTTGGCAGTAAAATCCCTTTCGTAGCTCTTTTGTATTGTTTTAAGGTGCTGCTCCAAAATCCCCTACTTGTCATCGTTACTGTTGCATTGCATATCAAACAAACAGGTTTTGAATGAGAATAAGCAAAAAATAATCTTACCCCATTTGGAGTGGAAATGGTAGGTCCTGAATCGTTTCACCTCAGCCACGTTAACTTTCATGAGGGCGTAACTGCTATGATCGTTAGCTGCTAGTAGGGATGCAATAAATTTATTTGAGGACGAGCGCAAATTATTCCCAAAAGCGCTCAGTTGTTTGAAGGTAGTACCCCACTATGGCGCCTAATCGCCATAATTTCTTTTGGCCACAAATAGCGAAAAAAATTTACAAAAATACAGCTTATCATTAGCTAGCAACATACCTAAACATGCGCAAAAACACACAAAAATCATTGTTGGTTTCCTGAGAACTGTGCACGCTAGCATCTGTATTTGTACCTGTCACCTTACATGGTACGTCCAATGTTATACCATACTGAGTTTGAATACTATTTGTAGTTGTCACCTTACACAGGTGGTCGGCAAACTTTTTTTGTCGCAGCCCAGATCTCCTTTTCAATGGCTATTGAAGACCCACTTCTACATTCGAAACCACTTGAACAAACAAATGATGGTTAAATTTGTTCAGACACAGGCAATATGCAAATGCCGTATAACAGCCTGGGTTGTTATTTAGTCCACGTCTTATTTTCCCAATTTGTCTTTTTTCCAATTAACGGCTCAGTGCGGGCTTACGGAATACCACGGTAGTTGCCAATTTTGAAATGACTAACAAACGACTTTTTAGCATTGCTGGACAAGTGTTCAAACCTGATAGATGTCGTTTGACTGATAAAATATTTGAAGCGGTGATGTTTATCAGCTGTAATAAAACATTTTAAACATTTCATGTTTTTGTTCAATCAATATTAAGCATTTGTTGACTCTTGTCTGCGCAAACATCTAAGCAAACAATTATTGTGAATTCTAGGCAAACTATTTTTTAGTGATCTAAGCAAACTATTTTTTAGTGCTTACTCCTCAGTCATTCGTAATTTCGTTTATTGCATCCGTTCATATCGTATATTGTTTCAGAATATACATACATCAAACAATGCAAATGGGTTTTATTTTCTTTCTGAAGATGTTTCAAGACAAATCGTGATTACTTTATATGTAATCATTATCGATTACATTGTGATTTTGTTTATTCGTAATCGAGCGTGTGGCAAGTAATTGTAATCAATTACACTTGTGATGTAATTACCCTATGTTTGCTCAGCAAAAAATTATCCTTTTGTGCCAATGCTTTAAATAAACTCTCATGCTTTGAAAATGTTTTGACTTACCTATTTTGCGCTGTGCTTTGCACTGATTTGCTCATTTGAAAGTCTTGGGTGTATTTTTTCTTGGAGCAGGTTCCCAGAAGGCTTATACACTGTTCTGACGGAATTTTGGAAGAGTATAGCACGGATGAAGATGAAGATGAAGAACCAGTCCCACCACCTGTTGATGTTGTAGGTTTCAATAGATTTGTAAAATTGTACGTTCCGGAATTTCACGAGAGTGGCGTATGCTGATAAGCCATGCTCTGATTTATGATTAACCGCTGCTTTCCTTGCAATAACATAAATCACGAGGAGAGTATTATTTGAACAGTGTCTTATCGTAAATGTAAGAAACGTACGCTCCGTCTATGTAGTTTAGCGCCTACTGTGCTTACTGTCACGGTCTTTGTCAGTAAAAATTATGGATTAGCTGATTGTGAAGCATCGCTGATAAAATGGAAAGACTTCAACAGGAAAAAAACAAGAAACTAAACGGCCCACAAACCAGGAATGAAGGCGTTTCATGTAATATATAGCGAGTTGGCACGTTTTTCATCGAACTAGGTGACCAGCCCATGTTTCGTCCCCTGGGTGTCATTGTTAAATCTGTGTATGTTGCTACCAAAATTTAATTTTAGGTGTTCATATTGGACGCTGTGCATTTGAACATATACTCTGGGTTTCTATGGAGTCTGGAAAAGTATGAAAAAAAGTCTGGCCGTTTTCCAGCGTGGAAAATCCTGGGAAAAATTTTTTGGTCTATTAGCATGGAAAAAGGGAATAATTTTCCTGGCTTGATATTTTGTCATGCGTTTTCATAATAGTTTATTCAAGATTGATGACTTTACTTTAAGCGTGTTAACTATGTGCCTGTATCTGATCAGGTTATGTCATTCGGTTAAGTCTAAGTCTGGAAAAGTTCGGAAAATGTCTGGAAATTTTTTTTATCAAATATGCGTAGGAACCCTGGATGCTGTTACGTGGTGTTAGAAGGTATTAAAACAATAATACTACCTTAAGGTGGGATTGCAGTAGTGTATTGTTTTTCAGGCAAAATTGTCCTGGGGATCGTACTTGTGGTATCTGACAGTGAAAAGTGCTTTTGGAGGCCTGGCAGGTTTGCACTGCGTTTTCAATATTTTGTACAAATGTATGTTTAAATATAATGAAAATCACGGCCAAAGAAAACGATACAAATGACATATTGCAAACGTTGCGATAACTCCTGTTATCATCATCAGTGCATTGCAAATAGAACTGCAGTGATCTTGCTACATGTTCTTATTGGTCATTCAGGTGAAAAGCGCTGTAAAAAATGAAAAACGCAACAGGCTGTTTCGGTAGTGACGTTGTGGCGCGAAGCATACGTAGCCGCATGACTCAGCTGGATACGCGCCAATGGTGATGGCGTGTGACGTCATGAGTGAAGCATGAAACTCTGTTACAAGTTAACAATGCATGGAGGCATCGACGGGATGTTTGCATTCAGCTCTGGTTTGTGTTCTTGAATCAACAAAGATTCAAGAATCTGCAGCTGTCGCCAATTGTTGTCACTGCC
>JGI24159J19872_10007158_pt1 | contig 14612 bp, 8 predicted proteins | sample Ectturendosymbi4_FD_19872 | JGI IMG/M metagenome (IMG submission 19872) | reverse complement strand
ACTTTTCATCTCAACTTAGGCTATTCGTTTCAAAGTATGTGTGCCGCAGCCAAATTCAGAATGTATTAGTGTGCCGTAACATAAAAAAGTTTGAAAAGCGCTGATCTAGGACCTTCGCTAGTGAGGTGTTCGTGGTACAGGTACCCCCATTTGCAGTTTGGTGTTCCCCTACTGAAAATAGCTAATGACCTTTTCGTGAGTCTTTTCGCTGATTGTGACCCTAATTTTTTCTTGGCTTCTCCAAAACCTGGCGACCCGCACGAATCCATTTCAGGCAAACCTTATTCGTGTCGCCAAATTCTTTGTTCCATCGATTACTCCGATCATTCGATTGTCTTCTCGTGCGACACGCAACAAAGCGGCATCGCAGCGCTCATGCATTTATACAACGGTATTTTGGACACTCCGACCGACATGCCGTACGTGGCATTGAGGAAGTTCACCAAAACGTTGACGCCGCCACCGCTGCACTCACGCGCCGTCACTTTAATTAAACTCACGAGTGGCTGACGAGCGCTTTGACAAAAAGCGGTCAGACAACAACGGCCGGTCATAGTCCATCGCGCTCGCAAGCATGACAGGCATTTCTCAAAGGGGATAGGAAAGTCACTGAAAATGCAACGCGTTGACCTTCGCGAACCATCCGACAGCAAAAAAAACAACAAGAAAGTGACCTTGTGATTCGTGCGGCACTCCTGTATTTGAAAGCCACTCCAACTGGTGCTTATAATCAACTTTGCTTAAGAGACGGGCAAGGAAAAATAATTTCGTAGCGAAGTGCTTTCAAATAAGGTTGAAGTTTATAGGAAAATATTGCAATAAAAAACCACAACGGGAATTTACAAGTTTAAGCTGCAAACTTTAGGCGCGTTTAACGATCTAAATCGCGACTTGGTATAATTCCTTGCCAGCGATCATTCCACGGTTTATTTACGGCGGCGATGAGATGCGACGCTCAAGACTGACATCAGAACCGTCGCTAGAAAGTTTTCAATAGCTGGGCTTGGCGTTTGTACGGGGCGGCTTGACATTCTAAAAACTGTCAAAAACTCCTCTGATTTAATAGTGCTTCATGTTTCAATTTGGGGGGCTTGGAGGTTTGTTTGGGGGGGTTATGCCTAACAAAGTCCCCCGTGGCGACGGGACTGACTGACATATTTAACAGTTAATACCAAGACACTGAAGCGCAATTTGTCGCTGCCGTCCAGCACCACATCATTCTCAGCGTGCGCTAAAGCGAGCGCCAGTGAGTGTTGTCTCACGAAGAGACACGCCAGCACGGTTCTGGTTAACAAACTTGAAAGAGCACTTTTTGCAACAAAAGCCGGTCAGCTACAGCAACTTACTGTAATGCCGATAAACGACAGAGCTCTCGGGTTCGATCCGAATCGCGTCAGAGTAGAAACGTTCAGCCTCGCCGACCCGACCAACATCGCTGAGCAGTCGGGCGTACGTCAGGTGCGCTGGCACGTGATCAGGTTTCGCCGCAAGTGACGATTGGAACCAGCGCTCGGCCTCGACAACTGAGCCCACTTGGTGCAACGACTGACCTGGAAATGTAAAAAAGTGACGTGTTGCAAGGTCCTGAAAGCAGAGCGCTTCCTTGTTTTTGATGGGAATAGATTGTTCTTGGTGGTTTCTTTTCATTCATGCCGTAGAATTTATTCATACCTAAGACTGATAGGTTCACTGTGACGTATCAACCAGCATTACGCAAGCATTATGTAACAGCTTACGTATCAATCAGCATTATGCATTATGTATGTAAGAGTAAGAACGACCTTCACGCTTCATTTTGCAACAAAACCTATAGAGACAACCAGAACAAATTTGATTTCGATCACCATGAGACGAACTAACCTGTAAAACAAGAGCAGCACGTACCTAGCATGTTGTAAAGACTGTGTGGCTTGTGGCCAAATGGTCGACGCGCCACAGCCTCCCGGAAGGACGCGATGGCTTCGGCGTGATGACTTTCATCCGCCAATAAACACCCAAGATTGTACAACGCGGAAACCTGAGCGCGGGCATGCGCTCGTGGGTCGCGCACGCCATTGTCGTCGATTAGAGATGTTTTTCTGTACACCTAAAAAGTGAACAAGTTAAAAATAAATAATTAATTGTCCTGCCAAGAAGAAAATGCACACAGAACACATTAGCAATTGCATCGGCTTTTGACCCAAGTCGTTCTGATTGGTTTGGCTTCAAGTACCAAACGCAAATACAACGCTCACTTCATACTGCATAAGTTTGTGGATAGATACGTTTGCAATCGATAGGCTTTCTTGGCAGAAGACAAGATTTGGGCTGAGAAACCAATATTGTCTGCAAGGTTTGACTGAAAGTAACACTGCCAACACTGCTGTTTATCTTTTAACTTTTTCTGAAACTGGAGGTTTATCAAATGCTGGAAGCAATTGTTATCATTGAGACGTTGCCATACTGAACTACACGTAAACACATTTCACTGCAGTAAAATTCTTAGAATCCACACTCAAAACACCCATGGTACACGCGTAGCTTGTAACGAGAGTAGATACGTGGAATAAAGAAATCAGTGGCAGATATTCAAACCTATATCACTTTTTATCGAGCTTTTAGTCGTAACGCGTCAGGAAAATATATCGCAAAACTGAGATGAAGCACTGTTTCAAAAATTGCTTTGCACTAGTTTTCGACCTGACCCAGAGAAAAGGCATATTTTCCTCAAAAAAAAATTAAAAACCGTTTATTGTGTTTGACACCAGGGTTAATCTCATAGCTTCACGCAAACGGGAGAAAAAGCGAATCACGCAAATTTTATTGGCGACATGAAAGCATTTCACATGGTCCGAAGTATGATGCAAGCGGTCGAAAGAATCTTGGATAACAGCAGTTCAGCTTCATTTATGCTCGTTTACCTTTTCAGGAGTGTCACGAGTGGTCTGCGCAGGGGGTGTACCGAGGTCAAATGGCGCCCGGGGCAAGAAGCAAGTTTACCGCCCCCATGTTCGAGCCTAAGGTCTTTCGGGAGGAAATGTACTGTATTGAAGAAAGTACCTGCGATGTTGTTGTAACTTTTCGGCGCTCCCCAATGATTTGGCGCCCGGGGCATTTCCCCTCCTCGCACTCCATGGTCTGCGGCGCTCATCTCCGCTTGTTTGCATCATAGGCCACGCGACTGCTTCCGCAGTGAATGCTGCACTGGTAGCGTGTCAATGGCAGTATTGCGTGTGAACTGTTTCCTTGCACCCACCGTTTAACGCCGAGCACGAGGCTGTATAGGCGGCCAAGTGCTGTTTTTCCTGTCTTCGGTATGACCCGGACGGGCATCGAACCAACCCTACCAGTTTTGGTGCTGCGTGCTCAACCAACTGTACCACTTAGACCAGCGGTTCTTAACCGGGGGGCACACCTGCCCAGGGGGGGCGTCAATAAATTCCCAGGGGGACATCAGCTCTTACACGATCTACCACATGATAATTTTGGAACGGAAGATGTTCGGCGAATTTACTCATTTAAAGTCAGGGGGACTTGAAATAAAGAAAAATTACTTAGAGGAAACGTAGTAGAGCAAAGGTTAAAAACCACTGACTTAGACGGTTAGGTGAAAGCAATGAAACGAAATTAATTCATCACAAAACGAGCGGTTGGGCAAACAAAGTGCTGCACAATATGTCCCAAAAACAATTGTACGCGTGGACTACCCGTGCTCATTACGCATCTATGCCAACAACAGCGGCGTACTGAGGGGGTCAAAGGGGGCGAGATGGCGCGGGCGTTAAAGTCAAAGGTCTTGACATCCCTTGCAAGAGTTTTGGAATTGACCGTGGAAATTTTGAAAATACTGGAGAAGTTACACCAAACACACGTTGATGGATTTCACAACGATAGCCAGGCACATCTCCGCACCTGATCTGAATTACTCCTATACCACCGTTTGAAACAGCCGTCATCATCGTCAACCTTGATGCTGCGTTTCTTCTCGCTCGAAAACAAAACGAGCGGCAATAAACCAACTTGTGCGAAGTCCAAACGAAAACTTGTTTCAAAGATGGCCACACGTTAATTTCTCGTTGGGTGTCGCACCAGCGACGAGAGTGTACAAAAACTTTTGCACTCATGCTGAATTCGTTTCGCAAGTGTTCAATGATGTTTAATATAAAGCTTCAAGGCTGTATCGCAAAAGACTGCGTTTTTTTTCTGTCCGTGTCATATAGTTCTAGTTTTTATTACATCAGTTTTATGTGATGGGCGGGGCGCCGTTAAAATTGTTTTAAATTGCAAGTTGCTACACTGTTTCGTTGCGGCTACACTTTTTCGCAGAAACCCTGATCACCACGCATTTGGGTTCTACGATGTATTTTGTCAAATCTTCAGTAGCTTTGTAATGAAGTGCAGTTTTCGTTTTTCGTTATTTTCGTTTTTAAAACATTTTAAATAAAACTCTGATAAAAAGAGATTCAACGAATGGCTTAAGTGACACATGCATTTCTTGCAGCCACGGCGATGCTCATTGGGAAAAGCGTGCGTGTTTTTATCATGCACCAAGTCAATTTTCAGCTTTGTAAACAGAAACGGGTGTAGCAGTGGTTCTTAGCCGAGGGGCATCCTCCCCAGGGGGGCGTCAATAAATTTCCAGGAGGGCGCGAGCCCTTACGCGCCCTACAACATGGAAAGTTTGATCAATAAATTTACTAATAGTTATATTTGTATTTACAACTTATGGGCCTTGAAACAAAGAACAATTACTTAAGGGAGGCGTGGTAGAGAAAAGGTTCAGAACCACTGGGCTATAGTTCAGTTAAGGGTCTCCAAGCTTTTTTGTCAGAAGGCACACAAGCAATTACACAATAGTCCGAGAGCCGGACATCTTACGTAATATGGCTGTTTCGGGATATGTTACATTTTAGCAAAGCAACAATTTTTTCGTAAGTATATTATTATTTTATTATTGACATATCTTTGCAGCCAGATGAAAGGGCTTCGCGGGCTGCAGTTTGGAGACTTTGGGTCTAGATAGTTTTTGTTCATGACACAGCATGCAAACTTCCAATCTAAACAGCAGGGTTTCTGACGTGCACCAAACGGTTGCTTGTTTCGCTCGAAGCGCAATTAAGCAGTAACGAAATCAAGTCGTCACGATGACACTGACAACATCCGATGCGATCGCATTCGTGAGAACGATTGCGCACAACACAGTTCGCCCAGGTGCTGCGACTTGACGCGGGAGAAAACNGCTGCTCGAAGANAAATCAATCCGGTGAAAACGACGCAATACATTGATGCGTTAAACCAGATCGGGAAGAGTTGGCCGCATTGTCGGGGGTCAATTTAGTGAAAGTGGACGCTGCATAGTACGTGTCCGTTCAGGAGTCGCACGAGGAAGTAACCGTGCTGGCGAGAAAACAACAGGTTTATTTTCAGATCCAACAATGGCGATCAAGCTGACGTCAGAGAATGACTAATTGCAATCGCGACAGAGTCCTATCATACGTTTCCTGTGGAAAACTGGCGTACACAAATCAGGTAGGAGAAAAACAAGCTTTTTTTACCGGGGGAAACAAACAAATAAATTTGGAATTTCAAAAAACTGACCAGGATTTTGCATATGTTCTTTTATAAATCATTCTTCAGCTTTACAAACACTGGACGTAGAAGAAAAGTACTAAGTAAACCGTAGTACGTGCACCTATCCACTGATATCTGATCATTGATTACAACTTACATGCCATTTGTTCATGAAGCAAAGCTTAACCACAGTCGTATTGCCACAATGTAAATGCTGCCTAATTTCAAAGTTACAACGCTAGGGTTCCCAAAGTGGGTCACACGAACTCCAGTTTGGTACATTAGGTCTTAGAGAATAGCTACTACAAGGTAAAAAGTTTCGATAACTGATGATGTCTAGCAGAGTTTCATCGTACCCAGGCCCGGTAGGTACTGGATCCCAGAAGGACGATGCTACGTTTTTCTGTAACCGAGCACAAAATTAGTAGTGTGTGCCAGTTGCCAGTATAACAATTAATCTGGTTCCATACCTCAGCATACTAGCTGTTTTATTCTGATTACTATACAAACAAGCTATACAAGTTTTGACGAGGGCCCAAAAGCTAGGGAGACCCGTATTGGTCTTCATTCCCCCCTGGTAAAATATCTCGCAGAGGTCCTGTTGATCGTACAGTTACATGAAACATATGCTTAAATAATCTTCGAGGGGTTCATGGTAATTTATAAGAACGCCTAGAGCAGTTGTTCTTAACGGGGACCTCATAAAGGAATGCCGAGGTGATTTCTTTTTTCGTTTCAGATGCACAAACAACAACGACCACCACTTTAACTGACGACATAACCCCAGACGAGGGGCTCCCAAGCCCCTTGGGCTTTACGAATAGGGGTTGGAAAAGTTAAGAAACCACTGACCTATAGGAACACAGGGTCAAGGGTTAGGCACCCCTGTGTTAAGTACTGCAGCATAAGGGACAGCCACAAGCTATTATAAGAGAGGACAGAAAAATGCATCTCATGTACAAGCCTGAAGATTTCAATTCAGGTCGAACAAAATAAACGACAACAGCAGAAGGTGATGGATATGCAGCGTTTACCCTTTCTGCAGGCGAAAACTGGTCTTAGAAATAGTCAAAAGATACAAACTGAAGAACGTGCACATCAGCTTCGGCTCGTACATTCGCAACTCGCTAAGGCACTGATTAGTGTTTGGTAAAGGATTCGTTTCGTCCCTTTCGAGTACGATCACTTGTAAACTGCACGAGTCTTGACGAATGTAGTATTGCATCGACAATTAGATCCGGAGTAAATGAGTGCAAAACAGCATAAAAGGATATGTGCTAATGAACGCGTACCAAATACCAACCCAACTTACTGCATTGCAATTCACATGCAACGGTGAAAACAATATACGCATCATGCCCGAGCATGCCAAGTCTGATGTCGGAGAAAACATTTTCTGTAGTATCGACATATACTTTTTTCAGTTACAAGTTACCATTCCTTAATCAGGATGATTCATGCTTGTAGTGTCTCCCAGACATTTGCATTCTAGGGGTGAGGAATCTATTTACTACCACGGGCCGCATGAATTATCACGGGTGGCCGCAAAATGTTACAAATTTATCTTATGATAAAGCACACAACGCTTTGGTCATTTTCATCATTTCATCTGTAAGCTGGTAATAGCAATATGTTGGACTGAAGATGCGTCACTGACGCGAAATCCATTTCCCATTAAAACAATTTGCGATCGGATTCGGCTGTATCACCCTTGTGGTGTCTTGTTGTTGAAGTACAAATTATATCTTTTTTGTCACTTTAATACGCAAGAGAGAAGAATCGCGACGAGTTCTCTCTTATGACTTATCATCATGATCGAGTTAGATGCTTATCTTTCAGCTTTGTTTTGACGAGATGTTTTCTGAGATGAGTAACGAAAAATATGACGTGAGACACATTAACTACATTAACTAGTCACGCAAATAGTATCTATTTGAATTTGAATATCATTACAGATTCGTACAATTACGTGAAATAGATTTCCTGTTAAATCATTTCATAGTTCAGCCGGTTGATTCCAACATTGGATTGTACATCGCGTTCTGAAAATCCGAATACAAATGCACAAAATGATTCTTGATTACATACCGGTAATACCTTGTTTGTTGAAGCTGGAGGTGAAACATTTCACCCTGAAACATTCAGCCCAGGAAATAAATGCCGCCCGATTTTTGTCAAGCTTACCGGCTTGAAGGAAATCGTTTCCTATGCGCGACATGCAAACGACAATAGCACAGCGCAAAGCGAAAGCATACGTTAGTACTTGCAAAGCACCCCTACTTCACAGCGTCAACAACTTTTAAACTGCTCGAGTCACAATTAACAAGTTCGAAAAATAAGGTATAAACAAATAACAAGTTGACGAAATTTGTGAAGGCCAGTGAACAATACCGCGAATGCTTACTGCCCTACTGAAAATTTAAAACGAAAATCTGTTGAGGAATCGCCGGAATGTCGATAATCGGAAGGTCAGCCGTGGACTATGGTCTTGACAAGCGTTCAGGAACCCTGCTCCATTAAAAATCATATCTGTAATGTAACGGCTGAAATTCTACCCGTGCTGAGCGGGGAAATAATGTCACATAACAAAGATGGTTCTACTGATCAAACGATTTGTTAAATTTTCTCTTTCTCACATAAATTTTCTTTCACAGCAGTGACATCGCCTACAACGCGTTTCAATATGCTTCGAACGTACGCTATGTTAGACTTATAAAGTAGCAACATCAATCGCAAAGTCAAAATCGGCAAATGCGAGTTAGTGCAATCAACTATTTGACATAAGTGCACCTAAGTATTCATAGTCGTTCAACGATTGAGTTTGACTTCACTCCATGCCATTACATTCGAAAATTATCGGGCAATAAGATGCGGAACGAGTTTTACAAATGAAAAAAAACAAGCTAGTCCAGTCATATCAAACAAACAATCCGACTTTTAGGTATCTGCGACAGTCTTCTGAGCATGTTCACCTCAGAAACAATATTTGCCACAACCATCTCCCTGATTCAGCCATCATGTTCGATGATCAAGCGTAAAGGACACGAAACTACTTACACGCTTCCGAATTTTCAAATATCTTTTATGAAAATTCACCTTGCTCAACAGTCAACCGAAACATATAAAAGTTATTTTGTACTGAAATCAAATATTACGTGTAATAGCCCATATATCAAGACACTTTTCACTCCGGCTTAAATGGCTCTTGCCCTCCATGGGCAGGCACTGATTACGCTTAGCCCTGCAAACATCGCATGACAGAGAGCCTTGCAAAAGTTAAACTTTTGCGATATCAAAACGAAACTATGTGGTTCAACAACACCGTAAGGATGCGTCACCAGAAAACCAAGCACATTGGAGCAACCGCCATCAGTGGGTCATGTTTCCGCATGTCGTCTTCACCCGCGACACTTCGATTGTGATTTTCTGAGAACTACCTCTCCACGAGCAAAGCAATTTTGCGCCTTGAGATAGCTAACTGTAACTTGAAAATAAGCAGCGGTACAATCGCATCCAAAGACCATCTCCATGAGCGATCGCATTAATACAACAGTATCCACAAACTGTCTCGACGAGCGATAACAATTTATCATTCTCAGGTATGTTTGCTGACTTGTTACGTTACGCGTTCGCGCAAGATGCCTCTTGACTGGCAGTCACTCCTCTGATTCCTTTTAAAGTCAGGTAAGCTATGGCAGAAATAAGATGAAGTTCTTAAGTTGCAGTGGATAAATGTCAGAAGTAATAGATGAAATACGGCTTTGTTTTGTTTTTCTGTGGAAAGCAAACCATCGCCAGGTTAAGCAGAGTGATCGAGTTGTACTTGAAAAATTCAGTGGGCAGCTCAGTAAATTAACCTTCACATGCTGTCACTGACATGGAGAGGCCAGGTATGTCGCCACGCGTGTGTAGTAGATGTTGACAACGACGAGAACGATCTCCAATGACTGAGTGAGTTTCACAAAGTGATGAAGTACCTTTGCTGAAAATCTTTACAAGCGTGCTAGCTCGCTGAATGGCCCTGTACTGATTTGTCTTCTGTATCAAGATGAGCTTCACTCTGCGTGCCCTTTGGCCCCGCAAAACAAACATCTTACATCACCTGGAATCAGCTTGTTCGCAGTTCGACGTATCGAAAGCCTTTCTTTCAAACAAAAAGCGCATGGTCAAACAGAAAACTTAAGGCTGAAAGCCTCGAAACTTCCGAAATTCAGGTATTCTTTGGATAAAAAGTAACCTTTTCGCACAAGTAGTGCACAACACGACGTGCTGTTCTTGACTGTGAAACATTCGACGACGCAACTCACTTGACCTAAAAAAACTGACGTCAAAAATCAGCTTTCTTGCGTCATCCGCATAACCTATACACTTTGACCCAGTTAAGTTGTAAAAAAAGATAAAACTCAATTACAAGACTTGCGGAGACATCAGAAACAATATTGACTTTGGAGCAAAAACCGGCTTGTGAACGATAAAAGGGGCTTCAAATAACGTAACACTTCCACACAACCGGCAATCCAAGCAACTCACGACGCCGTATGTAGATAAGCGCATTTTCCTTTTTTCACATTTGTCAACTAGTGAACTCTTACCGGTACGCCTCTTCAATCGCTGTCATTTCGGTCTGCTATACAACCCGTGTACATTCTACTGAGGAGACTTTGCTCGTGACCAGGGGTGACGAACCTATTTGCTATCGCGGGCCACTTTGTCAGTTACCGCTGAGTAAGCGGGCCGCACAACTCTTCAGTCATACTATGAAACCTGTTAAAAACGAAAAAAATTGTCCATGTTTCGCGTGTGAAAAAATTGTTCATGTTTCGAATGCTTCGCGGGCCGCACGAAATTCTTTTGCGAGCCGCATGTTCGTCACCTCTGCTCTTGACGGGTGAGTGATTTTGCAAATACAGCGCATCTAGTTTTCAAGTGCAATGGTACGAACCAGTTGCTTCCTCACAAAAAAGCGCAATTTCACCACTAGCTCAACAATGCTGAAACAGACCTGAATCGCTGGAAACGTGAAGTGTCCATTGACGGCTGATGGTGATGTTTTTGCGTTAATAAGGACATGGTTGTGCACCAAGATTTTTTCTCGAGTTCGATTTGCGTTATTGCTCAAAAGTTTATTGATGCAGCAATGGCAAAATAGGAGCCTATCTCAAAAACACTCGTTCTGCACCTTTAAGCTTCGGTAATGAGCTTTCGTGCCAAAACATCTTAACTTGCTTTGCTTTTTCATTGGGCCATGACTTCAGTGCAAAGATCTCCGTGAGCGAAAACGTCCACACCCGACCTGAGAAGGAAAACTAAATAAAGCCTGGAATAAGTCAACACAACTCTCAACGGTGAAAGCAGAAGTCGACAACAGGAACATTGGCGGCAACAGTTAGCGCACTTAAAAACACGGGTGCAAGTAACGCATTCCCCTATCACAAAAGTGCTGGTGATAAAAAAGTTAACCACTTTATAAAAGAAGCTTTCCAAGCAATGTTGTGAGCAGCGCTAAGGACAAACACAAATTGAAAATGACTAATTTTTATGAACTCGCACGCATTTTTAAGGAAGCAGAGAAAACCTTAAAAACTATTAGGAAAGTTGACAAGTAAATTTTGAAGAGCAACATGATGTTTCCGCGCCATGGAAGAGCTAAATCACCACAAGGGGCGAAAATACGACAGGCAGATATTCGTGTGTCTTGGATGTACTGGCTTTTAGAAATGGTGATGTTGAAGACCTCTGAAATCGTTTGTTCCAAACTACAATCAACATCAACAAAATATTGCGTGGCAAACTTCAAGAACCAGGTGCGTCTCAGACAGCAAAAGCCGCTTCCCTTTTTTTCCCAGTCGTCTTCAAGTGTGAGCTTCGAAGGGCTCGCGCGATGAAAAGCGGCGAGAGAAGTACCAGAGCGACGCGAACTTTCCAGGATGCAGCATTATGGGTAAGGCCGTTTATTACGGTTGCCGACATTTTTGCATCGAGCTGATGGCGGCATTTGTCCAACAGTCGCAGACACAGTAAGATGTACTTTGAAGAAACTATCGAAGAGTAAACGGCGCCGGCAACGACTCGGAAAGGCTCGGCAGGCAAACGTACCGTGCAGTAGTACCAGAAAGTTGAAGCGAGCAATCTCAGGATTAGAGAATAACATGAGGAAGTTTCCTAGCGAAGCCCATACAGATCCTAAGCTGCATCGTGCTTACAAAAGAAATCGCCAAATACAAGTTTTTTTATGCATCGGTGCAGCAGCGAAAATTCCACTGAAATCGACGCAGATGTTTGTTAAAACATAGAGAAGGACGGAAGCACGAGTACGCGAACTGTTATTATTTCAGGTAGTAGCTGAGCTTGACCCCAAGCCACCCTACTGTGGAATCAGATGACGCGATGTTGACTGAAAATAAGCAAACTAGTTCCACGGCGTCGTGTCACAACTGTCCTGCTGGTGGTTGGTGCATTTAGTGAAGACTTTTTTTAATGCTTGTTAATCAAATGCGATCTGCCAGGACGCGCCTGTGAACAATACATCATCACCATTTAACTTGATTGGAAGTTAGCTGTTTTCGCTTTGTTTTCAAAGGCAACTCTACACGTTTTCAGCAAGTTTCAGCAGTTGAATGAAAATAAGAGGTAATAAAGCATTGAACTTGGCACTTCTGGAGATTGTGCAGCCTCGCAAAGGAAACTACCGGAGTCAGATGAAGCAAATGGGAGATAAAAAAGCAGCAAAACAGCGTCCAAAAAAGAGTCGCACTCTGCGTAAAAAACTTTTTCTTCATACAAAAACTGCGAGTAAATTGCAAAGCCGTCTCAACAAACAAGATGAACATTTACCGACCGTAAAAACTTCGTTTGTCAAGGTCGAGAATTTCACTGCTGTGAACAACGTTCATAATTGGTTTGCCATGAAGTAACGCTTCCCGGGTTGCAGATCGGATGCAGCTTCTCGTAAGAGACAAGACACACGAACGTCAGTGGGTAGATTTTTCAATGTGGAGTGTAAATCAATCTCGCGAAGCAGGTGCCTTTGAACACAGCAAACCCTGTATTTGGCGAACGCCAAGCGGACAGGCAACAGAACGAGACTNTGATTACAGATCTGTTTAGACGTTTTGCGAGTGCAAGCCGTGTCACTGCTTTATCGCAACCAACGATGATTAGCAGGCCGCGATCTTGGGTTCCGTCACAATCTGCACTCACTACGAGAAATTAGGTTTCTATTGGTAGGTTTGCCTTTGCGGAAGTTTCCCCATTCGAAGAACGTATTGTTGCGGCACAACTGCAACTCTGCAGGGCTGCCAACACTCGTCACACAGAACAAGAATCGCACGGATTTCTGTAAACTTGAGAAAAGCACCTCGAAGTGCACATCTTATTGGACAGTTGAGAAACGGAAAGCAAAGTCCAGTCACGAGAAAGAGCGTCGTGGGCGAGGCGGTTTCGTGATACAAGCCAACCACTCAGGAAAACACACGAAACAGGCGCAGCAGATCGGTGGCGAAGACCTCAAACTTTTGGAAGCTGTAGAAACTTAAATTAAGCTGCGCACCACCACTGGCCTTCCTGGAAAGTATTGAAACGTTGGGGTCTTATAGTTTACTGCGCGTGTTTTATTTTTAACAATCAGAAAGAAACAGCGATTTTTTGCGAAATACACAATGCGGGAATATTTTTCTGGAGTAAAATTGTTGGGAACTTTATTGACAGCCTTTCGAAAGCGGTGCGCAGCTTGTGACCATTAGCTAGCGGTTGTTTGAAGGTCACCGCAGCTAGCAGCACAAAACCAATTCCTGCAGGCCCTTGACGAAATTGCAATTAGTAGCTGCTTGCAATGTTGTTGAAACCCAATCAAAAGCTGAGCTATCACTCAGCTAATCGCCGAGAAGTTTTGTGTCATTGATTGCGATTCCGAAAACGTTCAATTCATATCTCAACGAGCGTAATTCAAATTCGTACCTTCTACCAAACGTGCGTGGTCATTGGTCAACCTCGAACGACAGAGATTCTGCATTTGTTCAATAACATGCCTGCAAACTCGTGCAAATGCAACAAGCATACACTGACTGAGAGTACACAGTGCTGGTGCTTTTTTTTCTTGACATTCCAAGTCGTTGCACCAACTGCAAGCGACAGCTCCCTCACAGATCGATAAAGCAAACTTGTTTCTTTTTGCACATATGAGACACGTCAGAGCGGCAGAACGCCTGCTTTCGGTCGAGGCGGCGTCAACACAAGCGCGGAAGCGCTGCGTGCATTCCGGCATTATATGGATCGTGCGGAAGTCAAGATGCAGAACAATGAGCTTGCAGTCGAGCAGGTGGTTGCTTGAGAAACAGGCGTTGGAAGCAGCAAAAACTTGAGCTGCGCAAAACTTCAGATGTCGCAAAAAATGGTTAAAGTTTCATTGAGGCGACGCGCGACTATTCCACGATCATGCTCGTCGCGTGCTGCTCAGGCAGAATGAGAAAGTTTAAAAATCGACACGAACCGTTCAGATTTTGCCAATACACGCACGTCCGGACCACGTGCTCTAGAAATAGTTGCGAGCAGAACAGCGATGTTTGCGATGTTTGAAAAACGCATTCGAAAAGCAGGTTGACCGCGCAACGCGACAGAGGTCATTGCGCTACACAAGATCTGTGGTTTCAATTTTGAAGTGTTTGCAATTACGCAAGATTGGCGAGACAAGTCCTGCTGACGGCGCCCACGGAAAAGCGGCCAAGAGGTCGCCCTAGGACCAGGTGGAGTGACTACATCTCCGATCTTGCTTGTTCCCTTCTTGTTGTGGAGCCAGCAGAACTATCTGAAACTGCAGTTGACCGTGAGATATTTCGAGTCCTCTTAGGGCAGCGTTTCTCAAACCATGGGTCGCGACGCAAAATAGGGTCGCCAAGGCTTTATGAATGGTTCGCGAATGGGTTTGTTTAAAATTGGATTTAGCCAAAACAACGTCTTCAAGCAGTATTTTATCTCTTTTTTTTAAATCGATAGCGACTGTTACATCATAGAGTGAGTAAAATCATTCTGGATTGAGCATATCCAATCTTAGCCACGCTCTGTGA
>JGI24159J19872_10007157_pt1 | contig 14613 bp, 9 predicted proteins | sample Ectturendosymbi4_FD_19872 | JGI IMG/M metagenome (IMG submission 19872) | reverse complement strand
GAGATTAAAATATATACCAAGTTTAAAAGATCTACTTCTAACAGAAGCTGTTAAAGAGATTTTTCTTGCACATTTCATCCAAATGTCAAACCAGACTGAAATTGTAAACTCAGCAGTATGTTGAAAAAAGAAGTGATGTTTTCCCTTTGAATTTTTTATACCATCTTATTAGGACAAGCAGCAAATGAACTGTAGATGTTTGTTGCTGAAATGGAGAACTGTACTTCTTAAGAACAATGTCTACAAATAATGAAAATGTAGTTTCATAAGCATGTCACAGTTAATTGGTGGAAAACAATTTCATGTCATTTAATTCAAGAAAACAACTGACAGTATTATACATAGATGCAACATATTCAAAGAATCCATCCAACATTAATATTTGTAAAATGATTCCTTGAACCACTATTACAAGCATATTCAATTTGAATAGACCTCAATTAAATGAACATAGAGTAACTTCAGTTTAACAGGCAAAATGTGCAGTAACCGACTAAAAATATCACAGTTTTATCAATTCTACAACACATAGCCTATCTGGAAATGAAAAAGATGGTTATTATCAAACACTTTAAGCAAGATGTTCAGAAAAACAGCATTCGTTCTATTAGCTTTAAGGTTATGGATTAGGCAATTGCTTAATTTTAGTATGAAAGCATACCTAGCTTACTGTAGTATTACTAATACTATAGCCTATAATTAATACCAGGTTTTCAGGGGACAAATACTCACATTTGTAAATTAAGCAGTTTGCTAGGACACCAGAACAAAATGGTTATCATGTCAGCATTTCATTTATTTAAGTGGACTATTCAATAATAAGGCACTGGCCTACATGTCCATCATAAAGGAGAGTATATGAAGTTTTCACATCACAATGAACTTGTACAAGAAGGACAGTGAATCAAGCTGAAATCAGTGTCCATGAAGTTCTGCAAATCAATGGTCTTCAAACTTTTTTGTCGTTCAAGCTCGAATTGCAGCAAGGTGCTGCTAAAGAGGAGTACAAGGCAAACTGAAGTGCTGTCTTTTTTCTTAACCACATACTCTTTCCGTAACTAAGAACCAGGCACTAACTTCTGTTTTTCTTCTATTTCAGCTTGGTGTTTCTTGTAGTGTCTGCTAAGATCATAACTTCTGTAATCTGAGAGAATGCTTTCACAAACTATGCACATTGGTTTTCCTGAAGGAGTCGCAATGAATAAGAAATCATTCTCCCACAGTTCAATGAATTGACGCTTGCTATCACTTCCTGCTTTTCTTTTGCCCATGTTCTTTTTCACTGTGAAGGGCAAATTAACTGCAAAAACATGTAAAGCGTTTGTTTATAAAAAATTTATTTCAGCTTTGCTACATCATCATAATGCAGGGTCGCGATCTAATAGCGTTTGTTGGCACTTTGGGTGTTGATCGTTAAACTTTTTGTAACTCCTACCGAGGTTTCTAAACTGGCAAATACCATGGTGACTCACTGCTGGGGCAGACGCCTGACACCACAACGTCACACAACTGAACTAAGATACGCATATGAAACTATTACACCCGTTCTTGGACAACTGCAGTAAGAGATTTCATCTTTCGTAGTTGATCGTAGTGTGATATATAAAACACATTTTTACTTTCCCGGGCACAATTTGGCTGGCACCGGGTGCGGGAGATTGGGCGATCGCCCCCATGAAACTTAAGAAAGTAACTTTATTCACCATGCTTTTGTACAATTTGGAAAACAATAATCGCGATATACGGCCATTTTGTCGTTTGTCACAGCAATGTTGTGAAGTATGCTTCACCTCTCTTATAGTAGAGAAGCTGTTAATAATGAGCCTTGACTACTAATTATTACTGAAATCGACCTCCCCCTGACCTTACTGGCTGGATCCGCCCCTGGCTACCGCACACCTCCTCAAGACCTGGTAACTGGAATCGCGTGAGTCAGCTTCGTACGAAGTGGTCCTACAAACAAGTACAGTATATTCCGAACGTTTTGACAAGCTTCAAGTTGAAAATAGCGGTTTCGTCCACACTGCACACAAACGCAAAGACACATCTTCATACCTTCTCACTTTATAGGTTGATTTTCGTATCTTCTCGCTTTATACGTGGCAGGCTCATAAGCTTAACAACCGTACTCAACTACCGACTTTCCTCTATCTCCGCACTCGGTGCATCACGTGCAATATCGCCCTTCGCCATCACGGCAAGAGACTGGTAAACGCAATAGACCACTATTGTTATGTAAGAGTTGTTAAAACGTCACAACGCTAGTTACTGGACTACATTCCCACACGCGAAAAAAAACATACTTATATTTTTACTACTCTAAACCCAGATTGATCTAAAAGAAACATAGCATTGCTAGAAAGGACGTGCTAGAAAAATAAAATCACTGAAATTAATGAGTAGGGAGTGGCTTAATTTCATGTCACCAAAAGGATTCAATGCGCCACTTCTAAGCATCCAATGCGCCACTTGTGACGCTTGGCCATCCTTGTCTTAAACCATTATATGACCGAATTCTCCTTTCCTTAAACTGAATTTGGTAAAGTTTGCACACATAAAACATGTTTATTGTAACAAACAATAAACAAATGATCTACTAATTAAAAATGGGGGCCTGCTTCTTTTGTAACAAATTTTCTAGTTACGTTTCAGCCGAGGACAATGCCACTCGAAGAGGAGTGTGCGTTCATTCATTCATTTCATACCAGCATATATGCTTTGGGAAAGGTCACAGGTCAGCAGCCCTAGAGGGACTCAAAATACTTGACAGTGTCCAGCAATCTCAGATAGTTCTGTCGGCTCAACACCAAGGCGAGACCAATCAAGGTCGGGATGTAATCACGCCACCTGGTCCTTCCTCGACCTCTGGGCCCTTTTCCGTGGATGTAGCCAACAGGACTTACCTCGCCAATTTTACTAGGGCATTCTGGACACATGACCGGACCAACGTAGCTGAGATCTTTCTATTCGGAAGAGAAATGACACGAAATTATGAACTCCACAAAATTCACAACTGCACACTTTGTCGGGAAGTGTCGCGATGCGAACTCTTCACAAAAATCCCATATCTACCGCTTGTACTTGAGATCAGGCCCATAACCAGCTTGGGACACCAGGGGTGGCGAAGAGTTTCCTGAGAGGAGCCCAAATTTTTTAGTTTTCAACTATGCTCAACACGTTTTTCCAGGCGGGAAGAAAAATTTTCCAGGCGGGACGAAAAATTAAGAGATAGCAGTTTTTGTGCTAAATCTATCAGATATAATATTTTTACGAACGGCGCCCCGTATATTGCCGCTTACTTGCAGCTTGCACTTGCTTGCTTATCTGAAGAGACATAATACCTCGGTCTTTTCAGTGCTAATTTTCATTTCCGCTTGATCATACGTAGCAGAAAACTGATCAAGTGCTGCTTAGTGTCCTGTTCGGAGGATGCAAGCAATACCAAATCGACCTCAAAAAGCAAATGGCTGATCTTGCAGCTTCCAAGAGTGACACCCCGTCGGCTTGGCTGTGACTGTCTATCCCAGCTATGTCCAACCTTAAAATGGCTTACTGAGCCAAAAATTTTCTCACTGTCTTAACCAGTGCGGCACGTTGAATGACATATTAATGTGGGCCCACATTGAATGCCTTACTTTGATCTTAGCAAACTAAATTTACTTCAAGCTAATATACTGAAAGGGTTCGAATCCTAGCTACAATGGTAACAGACGTAATAAAGTCGTACCGAGGACACTCTGCATCAAAAACGTCAAATTCAGGATTAAAAGATGACAGGTTGCGAATGCGTAGAATACTTTCACAACACTGAAAAGCTAAACGGGGCCGCACAAAACCTTCAACTGGGCCGCGGGTTGGACATAGCTGGACTATGCAATATAGACTATAAAGAGGTGTAGTGACAGCACACGCCCTTATCGGAGTCCAATCAAAAACGACGGTGAACGGTTGTGATTTAACTCCGCCAACATGGACACAACGTCAACACCATACTCCCGCAGCATTCCCCATACCTTTTCACAAGGGGCCCAGCCGTATGCTTTCTCAAGGTCGACAAAACATGCTTACATATCTTTAGCATACTCCTAAGACTCCTCAAACATTTGCTGGGAGAGTGAAAATTTGTGCTATGGCCAGGACGAAAACCACGCTGAAGTATCGTCTAGGTTTGGTTCAATTATTTTGCGCTATCTTTTTTTCAAGGCAACTGGCATACACTTTTCCAGAGGGGCTAAGGAGAGAGATACTACGGTAGTTACTGTATTCACTCCTGTCTCCCTTCTTGTATATGGAGATGATCAACCCAGTTTGCCAATCTTTCGGTGCCCTTCCACAACTCCAAGCAATCTGGCATACACGAGTCAGTCAAACACCACATTCTTTCTTCAAGGCTTTGAGCATTTCAGCTCGGATTTCATCGCAACCTACAGCTTTCCGTGTTTTTGCAGCTAGGAATATTTAGGCTGCAGTGGTGGAATTTTCCTCCCCCAAATGTACCTACTGTGTGTCCGATGGTGTGGCAGTGACTGGGTTCAAACTATCTTTGATATACTCTCTCCATCTGCCAAGGATGTCTTCCTCGTTGCTGAGCAATACATTATGGACCCATTTTTATGGACCTAGGAAATATTAGACTTTTTTTCCGCGAAGAAAGATGATTTTCCAGACACTTTGTTGGCTTGCCAGTAATTGGAATCTAGTTTGTGCTCGAAATTCTTGCAAAATAGCATTTGAATATTTTCACCGCGGGGGTTGCGGACTTCCGCGCGTCAGCGCACCGCGAATGCAAGGAAGATTCTCGACTTTGTACTGATGCCATACCTTGCAACTTTATCGCTTGAAGAGGATCCTTCGTCTTCTGGTTCCAACAAGGATTAGTTGTTTGCAATTATTCGTCACACCGAGTTGTTTCCGTCCGCATACCCGGCAGCAGATGAAGCTACAGCTGCTTTGAGCAGCTGCCACTCCATCTCCGCATCCGCTGTGCGATCCGGAGCTCCCGGAATAAGGACGATACGGGGGAGATTGTGACAAATTTTTGGAACGGGTCCAACTGCCTAAAGCCAAGCGTGGCCCTTGGTCACGCGCACGACAACCTATGTGCAATGATATTGATTAAATGTTGCGCATTTCATGATAGAAACTGCCCAAATAATACCGTTGGACAGACCGGTGGCGTCATTTACACAATAACTTTAGCGATATCATGGGCACCACGGGACGGCGTTGCTGTGAGCACATTTGTGTCGGGGGCTTGCATATTTACAATACATTTAGCTGAGCAAAGGTATGTGTGTGAGTCAAACAGACACATTATTTTGTCAGCGGACCATAACTGACTCAAGCAAAGGCCAGCGAATCAATCAGGAGGTCATCTCGATGTCAGTTTTAGTGGTCCAGAAGGTAGTGAGAAATTTTTGGAAGAGTTTGAGGTGAGCTAGAAAATGTTTAGTGCAAACTGAAGTGAATGTAGCTCACAAGAAATTACACAGTTTGAAGTGCAAACTCGGCTGTGTGGAGCCACCACACAAATCTTTTATGTCCTAATAGGAACGGAGTTAAGTAGCCAATCGTTGAGCCGTGGCAGGTTTGACATAAGAATGGCACCAAGGATTGCGACATCAGCAGCAATGGAGGCAATTTGCTGCATGAGTTTTACTGTAGTGTATTAGGGATTGCTGCGACTGTAGTCAGTTTGATCGATAGTTTTGGTGGAGCAGTATGTAAATTGTCAAACAAAAAGAAGTCTCCCTTTATGGAAAAAGAATGACATCATTGTTTCACTCAATTGCGAATATGTTACGAAAGTGGCAAAACTTGCAAAAGGACGTCGATATTTCAACAACGACGTTGATTGTAGTTTTGAAAAATAATTTCTCACTTTTTCTTATCAGAGTATTCGCGAAAACACGATACAGTAAGCGGAAATCCTAATCAAACAAAACTTTTAACCAGTGCCAGGCTTTGGCATTAAACTGAAAAGCCATTTTAGGAATATTTATTGTAGTTCAGTTATAACGACGCTTCTTCTCCGGTCCCGAGAAGTGACGTTACAGGGCAATTCTACTGTACCATGCCCATCAAATTATACGAAAAGATGTTCACGTCAGATGCTGATATACAACATGAAAAATTGGAGTTTACTTAGTGCATTATTTTTTAGAGCTTAAAGAGACGCCTCCGTTCACATTAAACACTGCAGTTATCGTTTTTCATTTGAAGTAAGTTAGTTTGCTAATGCTTAGCGTAGGGTTATAGACTATGCTCATAAAGCAAACATTTATACACTGTTTGAATCAATTTCAAACCAACCATTGTGGGAGCTTCATGAAATTGTAAAGAAAATAAAACGAAAAACAAATATATTGTCAACAAGCTTTCTTTTTAAAAAATGTCATTCGAAAATCCCTTGCCATATGCGCTTACCAATGCAGCCTAGATCTGTCACTGTTAACAAAATGGCCGGTATTTTTGCAAAACGCATCTGGCAACCCTAGAGCTGTCTGCAGGACCGTTGTTCAAATGACGTGGATACCGCATTAGACAAGGAGATGGAAGACCTTACCTTTTTAGACCTTGAAGTACTAACTTGCTAGTGAGTGTCGGCTAGACCACATATCAAAGAATCAATTACTTTTACGTCAATGAAGCAATTTCAGTGAGTGAGCATAGAGCGCCTACTTATCAATTCCAATTGGCGATGGTACTTTTTACAGCGTATTGTGTATTGTTCGCATATTACACTTTTTTGCCGACTTAGGGATTGGGGTCCCCAAATGTTGGGGGCCCCTGGCTGTAGTAGCCCAGTCAGCCCCCCTTAATCCGCCACTGGCAGTATCTTTCCCTGAAGATAGGATTTCCCTGAGTTTAACTGCAAGTTGAAAAGTTGTCCGTGGTGTTTCTCCGGAATTCTTTTTAAATATTCCTGTAGGCCACTGTGTGTGGTAAAACAACTTTAGATACAAAGACAGCTTGTGTAGGCTACTTTCTTCTAATCCATGTGGAAAAAACATTCAAAGTGAAAGTACGTTTCACATAGTTTATTTCAGTGTTCCAGTCAGGGTTGTAAAGGAAAGTTTTATGGTTTGTTCAGCCTTCATTTCCTTCGCATGTTGTCTTTCTTACTTCCTTTAGTTGTACACCATACTGCGCATTTTCTATTATTGGGAAGTTGCATGGAATGTGTTTAAAAATATTGCCCTGAGACTGCTTACTTGAATAGGTGGGCGAAAAGTCGGCAAACCAGTGAAATAAAAGTAATCAGTACAGTAAAGACTTCAATTGTTAATAAACTCGGTTAGCAGACTCCTTAACGTATTATAAGAGAAAGTGAATCTACGACGAAGAATTCGTAGCGTTTTTTAAGGGAAAATGACGTGTACTTCAGCGAGTGGTAGAACACGTAATACATCAAGGTACGGATTGGAACAGCTTCCTTTGAAGAAAAACCTTGTGTCCATTGTCGCACGTTTCAACAAACTGCTAGCGCGGATTTAGTAAAATTGCTTACAATTTCAAAGTTTCAAGAGCGTAAACTTGTTTGCAAGTTGTTATTTTTGCATTTAAACAAAGAGCTTTAGCTGCAATAAATCTTATTTTGTAAATTGGCAGAATTTGGTAAGTCCATTCTAAATTTTTTCAAGCTTCTGTATCTAACAGCTGTTCAAACTTTTTTTCAAAGCTATGAAAATTGCTTCTTTTCAACACATCTTTAGCCGTACCAGAGACTCAAACTTTATCATATTTTCGCTGTTCTCTTTCTGAAGGTTCAATGCAAAATTCAGTGCAGTCGCTTACAATCGCTCAAAAGTCGCCCATTTTATTTTCGCGTGGCATGTGGAACAGAAACTTACTGATCCCAAACTTCGTGCATTGTTACGAATAGTTTGACAATGCAACCAATGCCGACATCACACTTTTTATTTTTAACACGACGTTTTTCGTATGAATTGGTCATTTTATGCAGCCATCAGTTTTTTCACTGTGCACATAACGTAAAAAAGCTGATGAACTTTCAAAATAACTTGTAATTCTTTCCAAGTGTTGGAACTTCAAAAAGGAGTGGAAGGATATTTTATGGAACTGGTAAAAGCAGCATCGTTCGGAACAAGGAAACATGTGTATACCTTTAGAAAACCTTTTTTCAAACCTTCGACAAGGGAATCAAAGGTGAGCTTCTGTTGGAAATAACCAATATTCAGCATTTCCTTCTGTATCAACAGATTTTGCAGGGAAGACCTCCATTGTAGGCACGGACTACCAATACAATAAACATGTCCTCTGAAGGAAAGATTCCTACAATTCTAATATGTTTTATTGTTACGAAAAAGAACCACGAGAATACGAAATTTTGCACATAATCATTAGACAACTCAGACAGGTAACTGGGGCTGGTTTACAGAAAGCGGATGTCTCAGAGTGCTACGTGCTTATCATCACGTGAATTGCTTGCACAAACAGTATGTGATAGAACCAGTTAAAAAATTGTTGTGCAAAAATTTCGCTGGGTTGCAAGGTCCACATGAACATTGTCAAATCGCTCAAAACATTACGCCAGATGGCTTCAAACAATGCCAAACCAGCCAAAACAGGCCGAATGTTTTGAATTACCCAGATGAGTAAGGGCAAAACCTAGAATCCGTTCATATAATCAATAAATAAATAATTGTTGGTCTCAAAAAGCACCATATCCTTTTATAGAAAATGCTTAATAAAAATACCTTTATACCCATGTTTGAAACAATAAATACAGGTTATTAAGATACAAACATGCACCATGCCAAAGCTTCTCAAACTTTTTGTTCTGCGACCCAGTTTTAAAAAAGCTTTTTCTATGCGACACCCTGATGGATCGCTTAGATATTAATGATACATGTAAATGTCCCATTACAAATCCCAAGAGGCGTTTTTGTCTATGGCAAAATCATACAAAAGCACACAATCCACGAAAACATATATACAGCAATAAAACTACCGCGTCATGGAAATAGGAAGGCGAAAAAATTAACAATAAAACAATTCAATTTATAGAAGTTCTCAAGCACAATTAACGAGGTGGATGCACTTGATGATTTTTGCACAGATCACCCATTCGTAGATTGACACAAGGCAACGCAGGAAGAAGAACATTCTCAACATTTTCGAAAAAGGATCGGTTTTTGGATTTGACGATTTATCAGTTTTGAGAATGCCGCTTCACACATATATGTTGTGCAAAAGGCTAAGAGTTTATGAATGGCTACATCAGAAATGACTGGGCATTAATTTCTTGTTTTTATCCAAAAATGACATAAAACCTGTTTTGGAAATTCCAGTTGCAAACTTCAGTCGTTTAACATCTCCGCAAAATCATCCTGGGCATGGCAGGTGTGTGACCTCCTAAATATCGATTGTGCGTGGTTTGTGGATCCAACTTTTCCTGAATCAAAGCCCAATGGACTTCTGAAATTGTGTATGATCCCTTTAAACTTTTGTCTAAAACTGCTGAGTGTGCTCTCAAAGCAGTTAGTTTAGCAGCTAGACCCTAGACTAGACCTACAGTAGAGTTCTAAACACAAGCGTGCCTTCGTGTCGGAATGAATGCAATAAGGTCAATATTGTTCAGTATGTTAAAACAATCATGACTTAACAACGCATAACTTGTTGTTCTTGGCTGATTATTATCATTTGACAGTTCAGGCAGACATCCTAGTAAACAATTGACAGTACGAAGCACGGTATTGCCTCTAAAAATCAGTGGCGGATCCAGGGGAGGCAATTTGGGGCAACTGCCCCCCAAACGGCTGTGGCGCCCCCTTAAAATGTTGCTCCTTTTTGGTGCCTATCGAAGTAGAAACAAAGGCAAAATATTCAGTCTAAACTAAACAACACACCTCGATGAACTTCAGTATTTACGTGACGGACTTTGACCCAGTCTCTTACCAATTAGAATCAGCATTCCTATTGTTTCCTAATAATACTCTTGTTTCCCTATTTCTGTTCCGCGTGAGAACTGCCCACCAGTCACAAACACGATCTCTTTCTGTAGCACAGTTCTGGAATTGCCGTTGGGTTGTGCAAAATTGGTCTGCTTTTGTTACAAGTTCATTTTTCGGGGCAGCTTTGAAAGGAAAAGCAGTAGTGAAGATAGGAAGGCAATAAATATGAAAAACTTGAAACTGACGCAAGATTTTTGAAGCCTGCAAAGCGAAAATCCAGTTTCAGGTCTGCTATCAGTGCAGTCCGTGAATCCGCAGTACATCTGCATCTTAGGTTTGCAACACCAAGGTAAGTGGATGAGTTTCTTGTCGGAACTAATGACCCTGATTGAACCATATCGCAGCGTGTGAAAAACTTAGCAACATTTGTACGTTAGCAGGAGCGTAACGAGGTTAGATGGGGCCCAGGGGAAGAAACAAGTTTGGCGCCCCATGTAGGGTTGCCAGATGCGTTTTGTAAAAATACCGGCCATTTTGCCAACAGTGACAGATGTAGACTGCAATTGTAAGCGCATATTTAAAGGCACTGGATTCTCGAATATTATTTTTTTTAAAGAACGCTTTTTTGACAATGCATTTATTTTTCATGTTATTTTCTTTACAATTTCATGAAGCTTCCGGTTGGTTTCAAAGTCTTTCAAATCGTGTACAAGCATACGGCTTTGTGAGCAATAGTCTATAGCTCTACGCTAAGCATCAGCAAACTAACCTACTTTAAATGAAAAACGATAAGTGCAGTGTTTAATGTAACGGAGGCGTTTTCTTAAATTCTGAAAAAATAATGCACTGAGTAAAATTCAATTTTACATGTTGTATATCACTTTCTGAAGTGAACATCTTTCCGTACAATTTCATGTGCTTTTCCACGGTAGTATTGCCTGTTTGATCAGCATAACATAACTGATAATTTCTAGCGTGCTACATTAACTTCAGTTTGCAGCAAACATTTTCTAGCTCAACTGAAACTCTTCAAAAAATTTCTCACTACCTTCTGGACCACTATAAGACTGGCTGAGAGATGAACACCCGGTTGATTCGCTGGCACTTGCTTGAGACGGTTAATCAGCTGACGAAACAATGCGTTTGTTCAATGCAGCTCGCGTGATTGTGAAAGGTTCGATAGCATCTACAGCAGTGCTTCTCAACCTTTTTGATGTCGCGGCCCACTTTTGGCTGAGACGTTGATTTTGGGCCCACTTCACGAAAAATTTGTTTCAGAACTCATGACTAGGTGTAATTATTGCGTTATCTCGGAACCGAATTTTTGTAAATGACCGAAAAAATTAAGTCAATTATTCGACCATAATGTCCTAAAAAGTAGGCTAGTGAATACTATTACGACGAGTTTTAATACTATTACGGGACAAACGACCGAGATGTCTTAGCGAAAAAAAACAGGCGCGTGCTCCAGTAGCTCAATAAATTATGTCCTAACAATGCAATTCTGCAACACCTCACTCCGTCAGCGGGGACAGCGCAGTGCAGATCGAAAACTACCACTGCGTGGTAGTCAGAGGTGAGCATGGACAGGATCAGGATTGGATATCCTGCAGGATACTTGCGATTTTTAAGATGTCACAAATGATGGTGGCACTGTTTTCTTTGGTATGTTTTTTATATTGTCAGTATGTGCTGCACTCATCACAACCAATGGTGATTCGTGTTACTTCATCGTTATTTTTTCCGACCAAGTGGAAGTAGTGAGCTGCTCTTATATTGCTGGTATGCTGCTTTGTTGTGCTGAATGTCATATGTGTGTGTTGTGTAGGCTAATATAGTCTGTTTCATGGATGACCAACTTGTCTTCAACTGGGACCAACTAGAAAATTTCTTGACAACTCGCGATCAATTGGTCGGTAATAAAGTCATAAATACGATATCACATGCCAAAGTTGAGTATCACATGTGCAAGTGCAGTGCACCATCGCTTTTGATGCACAGACACAAAGCAAAGTGTCTGTTACGCGGTTACGCCTAAATCATGATCGCCACGCAATAATCTGCTGAGCTAGCCTATGGTCAGCCTTGTCCAACCAACTGATGGATAATTTTTATGTACTTTCTGGAATATTACTTGAAAAATCTTCTTTTTAGGTATCTTGTCAATCCAATGCAAAATCAGACGCGATCGATCAAGTGACACTCGACGGTCAATCGGTCGATTTCAGCGTTTAAAGCTACATTTTTTTGTTAGAATTTTGAAATTCGAACTAAAGTTTTATACAGTCAACCTTTGCTAAAAGACAGTTTGAGTTTGCAGTTTTTGTAAGCTACATACTCTTATTGTATTTCATACTGTGATCTCTCAGAGTTACAAAATCTATTTTCTTTATTTTACCAATTGATTGAATGCTGGAGCCCTTTTGAAATTAGCTGAACCAGATTGGTTGAATTGGTCCAATGATAATGGACTATATCCTTGGATGAGCGCATCGTCTTTGCTATATAACCTAAAATCCTAACCCGAATGGCAAACCTGTGTCTTATATTCAGAGCTTAATAAAAAAGTACTGTAACTTACATCAGAAGCTTGCCCATAAAAAGAGTCGTCTCTATTAGCCGAGCCGAAACAATAGCGCTGAGAACCCAAACGACCACCACTCGCACAGCAGGAATTCCCACTCGACCATGTTCATTGTACCCAATGCTAGTGCCAGCAACTCAATGTTATAAGTGGACAAAGCCAGATGCACTACAGTTCAAACAGAAAAATGACCACAGCAGAGGTAAACCTCTTGCGGCAAAATGCACACTATTTTTTTGTTTTTCCTATTGAAAGTGCACAATATTTGATGTTATTTTTATGGATTGGGTCACAAAATGACAGGGTATTTTTGTTTGGAAGTGGCTATAGGTCTGCTGGTGGTGACAATGGTTAGAATAAAATGCAGAGTTTGCAGCATTAGCAGCACTGTCATGGCAGTCAAGTGGGCCTGTCTTACTGAGTTAATGGTTTTCGCGTTGACTCTGGCCACAATCAGGCACCTTTTGTTTTATTAGTAGTGGTTGCGCTTTTCATGGTACCAATTTTATTTACTTTTTTCAAAAGTTTCCAAACTTTCTGGTCAGATTTGCGGTTTAGGTTTAGGGCTTAGGTTTAAAGGGTTAGGTTTACTACGTTTTTACCAAGCGTAGTGCAGTCTACTCCACACTTGTATTGGATTAGTCCAGGGGTCGGGAACCTTTTTGGCTAAGGGAGCCATGAAACCTAGCCTACATATTTTTAATTGTATTTCCGTGAGAGCCATATAATATTTTTCAACCTTAATGCAACTAACTTACTAACTAACGTGTGCATTTTTAAGCAAAATCAACAATTTTTAACACTGGTAAACGTCTGAATTTTCTCTGTAATAACATGTTTCTTGCTGTTAATGCGACTTTTGGTGCTGCATGGTGTTACTGATGGCTTTGTAGCCTGGTAGATGGAAAATTGCAGAAAGGGTTTCATTCGTAATCGTAACTATCGTGTTAACAAAATATCAAGCGAGCCAGATGCCGTCATCAAAAGAGCCACATCTGGCTCGCGAGCCATAGGTTCCCGACCCCTGGATTAGTGTCATGTTACAGGCGACAGATGAATGTTTTCAAAAATGAAGGTCCATTGGTGGACCTATAACCACTGCCTGCTTGTTTCGTATTTATCCAATGTCGCATTCGGATACGGATGGATATCGGATACTAACTTTCAGAAATTTTCGGAAAAGGATTGGGTATGGATATGCAAACATTTTTTCGGATATGGATCAGGAGTTGAAAAATCAATATCCGCTCACCTCTGGCGGTAGTACGACGCGCCTCAACAAACTATGGTACTCACTACTCAGCACCAGGCCCGCAACCAGAGAGGGGCAATCGGGCAATTGCCCCCCCCCCGAAATTTTCACAAACGTATGTATTTGTTAGGTGGAGCAACAAGTTACATCATTATGACCCCCCGAAAATATCAGGCGGCCCTGCTCAGCACTGTCAGCTCTAACGCTGAAACTTCGGCAAAATACCAACTATCTGCAGCTTTGTGGAATGATTAATTGACTGTAGGCCTTCAGACAATTTTGCTCAACGCTTCAATATTTGCAATTCAAAATCTGAGAGGAGTACGGCGCCTGACGGCATCGCCCCTCCTGGTTGCAACAGCGGCTGATGACCATATGCTTTTGTCTTGATTCTTTTGTTGCAAGTGCACACCGTAGACAGCTCACGCCGGTCACGAAAAGACGAAATTGGCATGGTTAGCGAAATCTGCAACCAACAGCAAAATACGTAGCTTATTGTCTAGATAAGGTTCTCCAAACTACGGCCCGCGAAGAAATTTTGTCATTGATGAAAAAGTAATATATTTATGAAAATTCATTGATTTGTTAGAGTATAACATACCCCGAAACAATCACATTACGGAAGACGTCCGGCCCTCGACATGTTCTATACGAGGTATAACCTTATTTGGCCCTCGGACAAAAATGTTTGGAGACCCTGGGCTAGTGAACGACCGGGGCACTAAATTTAGCCGGGGCCGGGGATTGAACTTTGCCGGGGCCGGGGGCCGGGTCAGTCAAACATATTTCTTGGTTTAGTTATTTGAAAAAAAACAAGAGTGCTGTAGACTGCACATACATCGTCATGGTGGATATGATCT
>JGI24159J19872_10007156_pt1 | contig 14615 bp, 14 predicted proteins | sample Ectturendosymbi4_FD_19872 | JGI IMG/M metagenome (IMG submission 19872) | reverse complement strand
TGGTCTCCTATCTCCCCCCAACCGCCCATTCTGCTTCACCGCCCCCCAATCGCCCATTTCTGCTTCACCGCCCCCCTAGAGTTTCTCACCGTCCACTTTGGGAACCACTGCTTTAAAGCATGTTAGAGGATCTATACCCCGAATTATTTACAAAGTATCAAGATTTCGTTGCATGAAATGTCTAACTTGCGCTGGGAGATTTTCTTACCCTTCAGGTAGTTTCACCTCGTGTATGGGCAATCCTTTCTTATACTTCCGTTGTACTTTATTGAAACCAAACCCCTTCATTTACATTACCTTGCTGACCAGTTAAACCAGGTTAAGATTGTTGTGAAAACTAATCAGTAGTTCCAAAATATTCTCCGAGCTTTAACCATCGCAAATACAACTGTCCTATGCGTTGTAGTTTCTTTTTAAGGATATTTCTGAAGTTTCACTGAGATTTTTCCAGCTGGAGATCCCTGTATCAAACAACTACCATTCAGAGCCCATGAAATACGTCCGTCCAGCAAGATGTCCTAGTACCGCAAACAGTGCGTTAAGTTTTCTATGCTTCAACCATAAAATGTTTCTCAGCGCTTTGTCAAGTTTGTTGCAGCGCGTTCGTAGTATTGCGATTCGATTTTCTCCAAGAATAGGCACCTGAAAAAATTGTGCAAACAGTCTCGTCTTTTATTTCGTGTTTCTAGTGACTTTACCTCAAGCGGCGGCCGTTGAAGTAGAAGACGATCCGGAAAAAGATCCTGATTACAACGTTCTTGCTTCGGAGTCGGAAGACTTGAACGAAACGGATGATTACAAAGATGACCACGGTGTAAGGCCTCATCACTGCCGTGGATGTGTGATGCGAAACCCGCCGTAAACTTTAAATTATTTTAACAGTGACTCGGCAAAAGTGAAACAAATATCGAATAACGTTCTTGAAAATATTGGTAAATACTTCGTGAAACAACGTTTGAAAAACTACTTTGGAAGCATATTTACCGTTGGTTGTAAAACAACTTTCGATGCAAATGCTTATCGCCTAAATGTTTCTCGCCCGCTGGCGTTGTGGCGCAACCACTAAATTCTTGATCACTGAGTAAATTTACAGGATTGTGTTCACTCGATCCACCGACCAACAACTGCCGCTGTTTTGTAAAGTCGTTTTTCCAATGGCTTCTGCAAATGCACCGCCGCCAAATTTTTCAAAACAGCCACTTGTTTTTGCCCTCCGACCATCATTTGCATTTGTTTCATGACAGTTCCGTATATCGAAGAAGGAGGTTCAAGACCTTCTCGACCTGCTCGACGCCCCTTCACCAAACTATTTCGGCGAATACGAGGAAGAGGTGTCTTTACATTCCCCAGAACCATCAACTTCAGTCTTCGATCCGAGCGTTGATATGGACCGTGCTGGCAGGTGGTGCTTTTATTGTTTGTGCGCCTGCTTGAGCAAAATGCTTACTTAACTGTCGATTTTTACTTAAAACACAAAAAGCTTAACTAGACAGAGTGGTGCGCCAATGCAGCTAAGAAGCATTTTATTGAACTATTGTGTTGGAAAAGTTTTTTTAAGGCAATTCCTTAACTTACCGCTTTGTCCAGAAAGCTCTACAAATCCGCGTACACTTGTTGTCATTGTCAAAGCTGGTTTAACGATCACCAGTGTGCGTTGCGGTGTACTGTTGTTTTCGTGTTATTAAATTTGTCTGTCTTTGGACGTTGCAGTGAAAAGCAAAGCACTTCGACCGCGTCGCAGGCGGCAGGGATAACCGTGAAACAACGACTTGAAAAAATGAGGGAGGAAAACGCCCTTTCTTGTCCTCCCGCGCACAGGGAGGAAGCACGCAAGGAGTCTGCGTTGTCGTCGCAGAACACTTTTCAATTTTCTCAAGCACAGCTTCAAACTCTGGATGTGCAGATGCGTCAGCATGTTCAGGTAACTGTCTGCCGCACTGCTATGCTCAAACCGTTTTCTTGAACATCTACGACAACGCGCAATCGTTATTTCACAATAACTTGCGATTCTACAGAAAAAAGTTTGTCGGTGGCACTGATATGGATATATTGTAGTGGCGGACACGTGCATCGGGAGCAGGGCCGTCGAAAATCAGGGCGCCGAAACACGTTCAAGATATTTACAAATTTGATTAGTTGCTCAATATTCAGGTGAAAGCACTTCATGACTGCAGTAATTTACGACAGGAACACAATATTTTTAGTAATTTTTCTTTGGAAAACAAGTTAAAAAGCAAAAAATTGTTTTTTTTGCCTTTCCAAAATCTTAAAAACGTCAGTTTACCATTATTTCTGCTCTGGAACATGACACAGGCCGCACCGTGTTGTTCGAAAAGGTGTCGTAGTCATTTGTGGGGGAATCACACCCTCACGAATCCGGCACTNCATGGATCGGATNCAGAAACGATTTCGTTTCCTGTAAGACGCAAGCATTAATTCCCATAATGTAAGACGCCTTTATTGTTCCTTAAGCTTTGGGCACTGTTATACATATCAATACACCTCGACGAAAGCGGAACTATCAGCTTAATCGTGCATCGGGTCTTTTAAATGTATTTGTTGCTTACAGTTCGTCAGCTCTGTAGCGAAATCAAATTGTACGTTTGCTTCTTACAGATGCTAGCGCAAGTCAACCTCCTATGCCGGAACACGTCCAGATTCTCGACAGTCGTTCACGACTCGTATGCTTTGTTGAAAGTGAGGCGCCAGTGCATGTCATTGCTGTTGTTTTTGTTGCGAATGATGTCTCCAGGCAAGGCCGTTCGAAAAACTCGATAGGCAGATGGACAAAAGTTCCAAAAAATCTCAAGTGTAAACAACCGAAAAAATATGTTTGAATGAAGTATGCAAGACCGAACACTCAAGCAAGCGCTGTATTGCGGTTATCTACTGATCAGCCGTCGGCGCATGTATCGAAAAAGCCGAGGGATGTATTGGTTGCTTGGTTAACGTAGAAAAACGTATGTTACTATGGGATGTTGCTTGCATATGATTTCGTTGCCACTTTTCTGTATTTTGAACAAATTATGAGGAATCTCTTAGCAATGCTAAGTGTTTTTGATGGGTGTTTTCCCAGTGCTGACCTATTAAGTTCAAACTTATGAAAATTCAAAACAGCAGTTAAAGCGGGTTCTACTCTGACTGAAAAACAACAGTACGGTTTATTAGACAGAAAGTCGGAAGCTTCCATGGATTCCTTTGCAAGACTGGGGTCATTTGGCGGGAATGAGTTGATGCAGAAAAATGTATTAACCATCCTGTGGGATGTTTNGGACGNGTGTGATTATGCATTGGCAACGATGCGTGTTCGAAGTCTTGGTTCAGCGCAATAAGCAAACGCGTTGTACAACAGGAGCTGGAACAACTCGGCGAATATAATAAGAACCTTCGTCGTTTGTCCAAGTCCTGCTTCGATGCATCAAATCTTGGTGAAGCTCTCAGGGTCGCACAGCTCCCGGTGAAAGACAGCGATCCTGTAACCAGACTTACCAAGTGAGCTCATGACTGGAGTAAATGCATTCATAGTTGAATGAGTGTACGTATCAAACTGGTTTATCTGTATTGCTCCTAGCAACTATTTATTTTCTTGCTGAAAAAACCAAACTCGGTTGTTTGCTGGCTGTAGTATTCTGTAGCTGGTAAAATTGTAAGTGATGTCCACTCTTTATTCTTATCGTATTTCTTCAGAAGAGCAGCACGTCTACACATTCGTAAGTGTAGGTTTTAGCCTGCATTCACATCTTTTGTCAATCAAGCTCCACCCTGTAAAAGATTTTCAGTGTAACTTAATGATAATGCCTTCGCTCACTAACTTATAATATTTGCAGTATATTCTCAGGTAATCCTCTAAATTGCAAACAGTTTTTGTGATAAGCTGCTCAGAACCCGCAAAAAAAGCTTTTTTCAAAATAAAAGTTGTTTGTTGTAAGAAAACTGAAGGGAAGAAACTGCAGAAAATTTGAACTATTATGAAAAGGTGAAGCCAGAGGCGGTATCTGCAAATCGCCTGCAAATATCTGCAAATATAAGTACGCAGAGTTCCTAAGGAGTCTTGAAGAGTATTGAAAAATGTTTGGTCAATTTCCAGCCTGGAAAAATTATTTTTTTCTGTTAGTTTGGAAAAAGGAAATAATTTCCCAGACATTATCTTTTAACATGTATTCTGATAATATTCTATTTTGGTATTTTTGATAAGGCTGATAATTTTACTTTCTTCGTGTTAATGCCTGTATTCAACCGGAGTATGTCAATCGGAGACGTTAAGTCTAGCAAAAGTCCGGAAAGAGTCTGGAAATTCATATTCACAATTGCGTGAGAGCCCTGAGTACGTCACATATCAGTACCCACTTGTTTCAACTGCATATTTTTCATACTAACTGCACTTAAAATTAATGAAGATTGTGGACAAATTTAATAGCAAATAGGGTTAGATGCAGACCTCATTTGTCTTTATCCCTTAATTAAGTACGCTGCCTTTTCATATACTCTGATAAGACCACACTGCCTGATTCTTGGCTGTGAAAGGGTCCCTTTCAATAGAGAGTTAGTAAAGAGCACTGTTTTTTTTGCACCGGTTGGTTCTGCTGCAGGTGTCTATGCGCCACTGACTTCTGCCAACTCATTCATTACTTCAGCACAGTTCGGAAAACGTAGTTTCCGTCTCTTTCAGATACAAAAGAACAAAAGGTCTGCTTCCGATCCCCCGAGGCGTGGCCACTGTCGTGGCTTCCAGCTCAGCTTTCCAGTTCAGTCGTCTGCTTCCTACATGTGCGGCAGTCGTTGCCTCTGGAGAGAGCAGTCGAGTCGTTTTCATCCCACCTGAAGACAAGTACTGTTCGTAGATCTTGCTAAAGTTGCGCGTCGGCCCTTGCAGTTTAGAGTGTGTTTCATAACGAAGTTTCATAATCATACTTTGCCACAGAGCTGCCGCAATCACGTTGAGTCAATTGCACCGCGCGTAAAGGTTTTGAGTTCTTTTTTGTACTCGTGTGTATTTTCGAATATACAGTATTTTCACTGCTAAGCCTTCGATTCCTTTTGCTAGCAAAGTTATGGCACGAAAGCCTCTGTCAACGCTTCACGATTAGGTACTTGACGCTGCATAACGCCGCGACCACAACTGCTTGTATTTTCTTTCAGTATCGTTGTTCTCGGCCTGATGCAAATGCAAGATCATTTTGTCCCTTGCAACACACTCATCCACCAGTACATGATGCCCTGCAAGAGTCCGGATCAAATACGCTCGAGGATCATGAATGCGACCAGTGGCCACTGTCGGCCCGACAACTCGATACGCTTGTTCAAGCGCACTGGCAGGATACCGCCTGTGCCCCCCTTGGCCTTGGCCGACGTGGGTCAGGCAAGCGCAGCCAGGACACCCTTGCATTTGCGTGACGTCGAAGTGCCTGATTGGTTGCTGGCGTTGCAACAGGAACTTTTGTCAAATAACCCGACTCCATCAAAGAGCGTCAAGACGCAACAAGTAGGAACAGGCGGAGTGCATCAAAGCAACCGCACCGCTGGTAGGTTCATGCTGCGTTATGCTATTGCAAACGTGCTGCGTTATTTATCCTACACTGTTAAATGACCGTGCGACTCTTTATGTCAGCAGTGCAACTGCCCATTGTCACCTGTGCGCCCAACCTGCTGCTGTGCAACCCGCTGATAGTCACCAACGTGTCTACTTTGCCAACAAGCGTCATAACCATGCCTGCAATTATCGCTAAGCCCAGGCCTGGTGTCGCTCAAGTGTCGCCGTTCCAAGGTCGCCGAGCTTCCACCGGTCTCTCCTGCCGCACAAGCTCGTCGCCGTCGAAAAAGAAAAACAAACGCTTTCTTGAGAAAATTCGAAAGTCCTTCTCGCCTGCGAAGAAGAAGCGTTATTCTCGAAGGGGTCGTCCGCCTAACAAGAAAGCGGAGGACGACGCCTTGGCTCGGGTAAACCATTTTATTGGCGCTGGAGTAATGTAGTACAGGTTGGACAATAAATCGCTTGTTTTCAAAAACATGCGAAGCCGATGCGATTCACTGCCCGCATTTCTGTGGTTAATGTGTGAAAGAAATGGTTGTCTTTGCTGACAAAGCCATTGCGAACATTCCTGAAAACTTCTTATCTCAACGTTGAAAATAACAGGAAACAACCGTCAGCGGCGTTTCCGCTGCACGAATGTTGCAACTCCACAAATCCAGTCCGAACTCCGAGAAGAATGCGAGGCTCGGTCCTGGTGTGGAAGCGGAGACATCGACGCTGCAAAACAAAGCACCTTCTGCCAGTCTTGCTCCAAAACCTCGCGACGTTTTCCCAAACGCTTATGGCGAAGATGCAGCAACAAATGGGCAGCTTGATAACACCGTGCCTCAAGGCGAGAAAAATGAGGGACCAAACAAAGAAGCACTCGAAGTTATGTCAGTCGACTTTCCTGCTCAGTCCGAGGTGCGTTTTGCAAAGTCAGGTTGACTTCTCATGTTGAGTCATCACAATTCCGAGTCATGGTGTTGTAGTTTTTAGTTGTGCATAGCAAAGTGTCTTCCGTGTTTTGTTTTTATGTAGAGCGTTGATCTGTTGCGTTTTAGAACAACGCTACTCTTGGCGTGAGCTCCATTGCCAAGGAAAGCGCTCCTGAGCAATATGTCACAGTGGAGGAAGATGACTTCGATCAAGACACTGAGGACGACAACAGGACAATGGAAGAAGATGACAATCTTACCGAAGAGGAGGACTTGCTGACGACACCAGGAGTCGACCTTCCGTCCCGCGAGCTCAAGTCGTCTGGATGGAAGGGTAAGATGAGATCTCGCAGAGGAAAGAAGACGTTGCGAGTGACGTGGAAAAATCGCGGGGACAAATCGTCTCATAAACTTGGCGGCAGGCTGCACAGGTTAGTTTCGTGCATGCATCGAAGATACCCAGTATTGAAACAAACAGTCCAGACGCCAGACTGCGTTTGAGCCGCGCGCTTGGACCGGTTGGTCGTTGCACAAAGCACCTGAACACCGATGGTTTTTCTAGAAGATTCGTAGCAACAACTGCGTCAAACTTTGGCTGCCAGTGATTGAAAGCCTCAATTATAATCAGGGATAATCATTTTCACGTTTTTTATTTGTCTAGTAACAATAGATGGTTTGTTTATTCGTTCGTAGGAAGTCACGAAAAATATCAAGCATGTTCAGTGGTTAATCGAGGTTTTACGACCACCAAGCCATCTGCGCCTCCGCTGTTTTGCGAAGGTTTGTTACGCAACATTTTTAACTGTTAATAACCACAATGATCCTCGACCATATTCAGACTGCATCCCGGTCTCGCTGGAAAGAAGGCAAGCAACAAGACAGAGGAAGATGCTCTCGGTAAAAATCTCCGAATGTCGGCCGAAAAAGTTCGCCTCCTGGAAGAAGATACGATTGTGCAACTGGATCCGACGCGTGTTGAGAAAGAAATGATGTTTGCACAATGTTATCTGAACCGGTAACGTGGGTTTAGTCGTTCTAGCGTGGAACACCACGCATTTGGTTTCTTTACTCTTTTGGGTGTAAATGTTTGAGTTTTTGTGGTTTTATAGCATTGACTCCAAAACGCACAGTTGTTAAACATCGAGGAAAATAAAATGCATCAGGTGAATGTGTCTCAGTTTAGTTTTGGTGAATTAAAGCTTGGCGTGTGTGTTTAACTTAAATCTTCTCTTCCATCTTTTGCGTCTTTACGGTGATTGAACCACAACTTCATTTTCAGGAAGAAATTTCTGAATCTGCTGTTTCGTTTCTGTGCTTGTTTGAATTAGTTATTGAAGAAAACGCTAACCGGTTACCAACGTTGACCAATCACCTACTCTGCTGTCTCCTTTTTCTTCGCTCAGCGTACACTCCTCCCGTTGGACCAACTCGACATAATTTGCGGTCCTTCTTCCTTTTATCATTCCGTTTATTTTCAACTTGGCAAAAGACAAATGGAACCTTAAACGCTATTGACTTTTCTGCAACTGCTGTTGTGTGAAAGACTACAGCTGGTCATAAAGTAGCATTAAATATGCAAAGCGTTTGGTCAATGTTAATGCGTGATGTCCTATCCTGTGCGTATGCACAGGAGTTCCTTCACTGTTTGAAGATTCATATTAGCCGATCACATTTTCACTCATTTGGTTGAATCCAAGTGCAATGTACCACAGGGGCATATGTGTCCGAGGTTTCCAATCCCTGAATTTGCCGAACGTGCCCTTTAAACATCTCGATTCCACGCCATTCAGTCGTAGTCTTTGTGATCAGTGGATAATATATATATATATATGTATATATGATCGTTTAGATATAATTGCTTTTGCTGTCCCCAGCATGAAGGAAGTTCTGAAGCAACACGAGGAGGTGTTCCTCCAGGCGCTCGAGATTCTATGTCAGTTTGAAATCGATTCGACGCAGTCACCGCCTGGACTTTTCGAGAAACTGTCGCATATCTTGAAGCCCTGGCCGCAGCTGCTCCACGGCTTTGCACCTTTTCTACTCCCGGAACAAGCACAGGCTTGTGGATTGGTGAGCATTTGTATTATTTATTGTGAACACAAGTGCTTCACGTTTGCTGCACTGCGAATCGTAACGTTTAGTATATGTATATACATGTATGTGTGTGAGAAAGAGATAGTTTGTGGCTATATTACAGTCGTAAAATTGGGAAAATTTTATTTTTATAATTTGTAAAATCGGGTGTCTCCGTTTTTTCGTTGAAACGTTTACATCCGTATCGATATTCTAACACCTATTTGTGCTCTTTTTTCTTGTTATGAAACGTTTCCCAAGGTTTTAATCATTTTAAATGTTTGGCGTTCGAATTTTCTTAGCTTGATGGAACATCTTTACAGTTGCGTATTATACCTTACGTACCAGCACATGTGATTTTGTGGAATAGAATATCAGTGGCTTGCGTTATTGAACTGGAACGCCCTTTTTTGCAGCTGAAAGAGCAACAAGTCTATGCTCGGGCGCGAAAGTTCCTCAGGCAGCTGGAGATCCGTTTCCAAGACAACCCGCATCACTTGAGTCGGATTTTGAACGCGTTTCATGTTGTTGCTGAAAACGGGGTGTACAACGAGCACGAAGTGAGTGGGACGAGTAGGGTTGTAAACAAGAACGAAATAGAAAAGCATCACATGCATTCGCAAACGAAATAGCATCACATGCATTCGTAAAATAGATGGATGGGTTACCACATACCTTAAGCCTTACAGCTGTTAAATCTTTACGTTCACTTTTTTCCGCATGTGCTGCATAAAGTGCGAACTTAAAATTAGCGAATGGTATCGATACTTCAGCATTGGCTTCGGGTGGTACATCGGTGGTACTGAAGAGTAAAACATGCTACTGCTCTAGACCAGTGCCTCTTAACCTTTTCGTACTTCTGAGCCGCGGGTACTTTTGTTTCGCGTGGACCCACAATCCCAAAATGGCGTCAGAAACAAATCGCTGCAAAACGCAAGGCGTTCAGTGCAGAGAGACCCTTACGTCTCAATTGCACCTATTCCTAAAAACGAAGCGTATTGAGATGGGTGAGCGCTTCTTTTCACAAACAATTCCAAAGCGCTGATTAGCAAAATGACGTTTGACTGTCCAGTTAACAAAGATGGCACGCTGGGTGAAAGAAAGGACAACAAATTAAAATGCAAAAAAATGCATCACTTGTGCTTTCTGTTATCCACCAACCCATTTTTTTCGTACTGCTGCAGCCTACAACTTCAACTCCAACTTTTGTGTCCACCAAGCTGCTGACAAGTCCAACAAAAACAATCAAACGCAAAAAACAGTTCATGCGGCGAGTGTTGATTGAAGAAAGGGCCTGAAAAGATTTTAATCAACTTTGATACGTAAAATCTGTTCTGCAATCTAAACAGAATTTGAGTTGTTGAAATTATAAAAAAAATATCAAGCTGTACTGGACGAGCGTTTCTTACGCAAACTAAGAAATATTGTCTTGCACATTAGGCACCATTTACGAAAAATGCGGTTGCCCGGTCCAACGTGCCTTCCACATAGACTCAGTTTTTGTCACTTTAACGGCTGCAGATTCAGCTAACGTGCGAAAGTGCACTGGAAGCAAGTAGGGGCTGCCGAACAATTTAATTTTGCCTGCTAGTAGTATACGAAGCCGTTTCCAAGTAACGGTCAAGGGCCATTAGTTTTGAAATTTGCAGACCGAAAGTAACCCATTGATCGCGGTCGGTTACTGCATTGACAAGAACCACTGTCATCAACAGACGTAGCCATTCTTTTGTGGCAGCCGAACTGCACGATTGTTAAACGTACAAAGAAAAAAGGCTGTGGTATGGTTTTGTCGCAAAACATCTCAACGTCAGTAGGTTGCATACAAATGTTGCAATATCTGAAACACCTTGCGCAATAGGGAAATTACAATTTTAGGTTCGGAATCACTGAACTAAAATCCTAGGAGTGCAATCGCTGCTTCAGCTGATTCCAAACTGTGGTTGACCAGTGCGGAATCTCTTGTTTCACCTTTGCAGACCCAAGGTTGGGAAGCACTGTCTGTACATAAATGGTTCTACCCAGGCCCGCAACCAGAGAGGGGGCAATCGGGCAATTTCCCCCCGAAAATTTTCACAAACGTATGTATTTGTTAGGTACAGCAACAAGTTACATTATTCGCCCCCCGAAAATATCAGTTGGTTGCGGCCCTGGTCCTACCTGTGGGTAACTATCCCCAAAAAGACAATTTGACACTTTTCGGGGCAGTATACATTGTTGTTGTTGTTTGGTTACGTTGCAATTAAATATTTATCGTTTTTTGGTTAGGTTGCAATTAAATATTTCCAACTTAGTACAATGTAGAGTTTCGTGTACGCCCGTTTGTTGTTTCGTTTCACGTATAATACCAAGCCTTCTGTGATGTCATAGTACCGGGTCTCCTATGTATCGTGTAATTTTAGTGATTAGTAGTTGCTAGCAGTGTAGGTAATTCGTGTAGTCTACTCTAGTGTATCCAAAGAAACGCGTATTTACAAGTGTTAATGATTGGGTCTGACCGCTTGATAGCAAAAATACAGTATCAGCCATCCCGCTGATTATATTTTTAATGAACATTTGAATGCAAATTTATGTCATTTGTGTTGTTTTGTTATTAATTGGTTGCAAGCTGTAATTTGTTATTTTTTGAAACAGGGGTAATTGAAATCCATCAGGTTCTTTTCAGGGGTAACTATACTGAAAAGGTTAAGAACCTTTGCCCTAGACTGTTAGAAAATGCCGGTTGTGAACGACATCCTTTGATTGCCCGGCGTCCTGTTCCATTGTTTTTGTTCTTCAACAGATAAAATCCAACATCCTATCTTTGCTAAAAGCGGACATCTATCTTCAAGAAGAGTTCCTTATGTTTTTTGACGACGAGAGACCGCCAGAAAGTCGCTTGCATGGAGAGCATGAAGAAATAACGTGGAGCGAGGACCTTGTCAAGGTAAGCGACAACCCATTAGTGCACTTTGTTTGCCCCCGCAGTTTCGCCTTGTTCTTTAGTTGTTCGTGATCTGATTGGCTGGTTAGAGACTGATAGTTTGGGAAGTTTGTGCGTGGAAGCAGACAGGCTTGTGTTGTACTTAACCAAAGTTGGAAATGTTTGTGTCAAGAGCAGGACGTTGTGCAGTGAGGAGACGCTAAACATCTTCGATTTATCATTCGCCACAAGTAAGCTTCTTTCAACAACCGCGAGAAGTTTCGAAACTCGACATTGTCGGATGCAAAAAAATTGCTAACGTTTTTCAAAGCCTGTGAGGAATTCCCATGAACAAAGTTCTAAACCCTGTTTAATGATGTGCGGGGCAGTTGGTGTTGTGAGGTGTGATGAGTTTGCATACAGCGATGTTTAATAGAGAGATGCAAGCTGCATTGTAAGCGGGAAAACCAATAAGCTAGGAAGTGCATTGTGGTCATCGCCAAGATGACGCCTTACAAAAATAGTTTCGTAGTTTTGTCCACAGATCTGGAACAGAGATGCATAACTTCTTGACTCACGAGTCGCATCGTATCCTAAAATTCGACTGTGGGGAGGGTCGGGACAAACGAATGGATTGATTGTTTTAACCAATATATGTATGAGATGTAAAAAAAAGTTATTTGGTTTTATTAATATGATTTGGACAAGTTAAGCGGGCTGGATTAGAGCTTATCGGGTCTTAGTTGGCTCGACCTAGAATAGCGCAATATTATTAAAGAGTTTCAGCGTTTGAGTTGGAATAAAAAAAATCCTAACTCCTCTGCTTTTACGTTCTCTATCTAAAGGCGACAATAATACATTCTGGTCCGTTTCCAAGCTTGCATTACAGTGTCAGCTTCGATTTGTGTGCAGGACAACAACATCGNAACTTCNGAGCATATTATTATTCCTTCCTCTGACGCCCATGATCTCCCCGCCAATCACGATGAAGGTAGAATTTTTACGACGAATAATCCGAAACGTACTTTTTTAATCGTCTAAACGTGCTTTTGTTATATCGTCGAAGTTTATCTGAGGGAAGCTGTGTGGTGAAAAACTTGCCTGAAAGCTACAGGTCTGGCATATGTCCCTATGTCTTATGCAGCAACCATTATTCAGGTTTTGCTAAGTGAACCCGCTACAACAGTGATTCAAACGTCAGGGTGGTAATTCGGTTTGGTCCGAAACGTAGGGTAAGAAACTACTTAACAAGCAGCCAGCGTCATACGTGGTTCCCATTCCGGGGAAGGCAAATAAAAACTGAGNACAAAAGTCCCCTCTCTCGTGGAATCGCCCCCTTGCCCTTCTGCCTCGNTTGACTTCCACTGGTGAGCAAAACCCTAAGCATACTCGTTTGACAGATATTTTGATATTCGTGGTGACCGAACGGTGACGTTTGTGATGACAGGAACGTCTTTTGAATTGATTTGCGTTGCGGTTTTAATGCAAAACAATGTTCGTCACTTCCTTCTTGCCAATCCATGGAACAATGGCGCTTGCGTCGTGGTTGCGGCATTCAGTCATTGTGAGTGCGGTTAACGATCACTTCTCATTTCCTTACTGCATGACTTAATGGGGAACTCTATGCGATAGTGGTGGCAGGTGAGAGCGCGTGATCTCTGTCCTGCCCCGTTTATTTTTGTCGCGTGTATTGATTGCGAAGATCTACCAATGTTCAGATCGGTTACCAAGCAAGAAGTAGGGGCGCTGTTGAAACGGGAGTGAACAGCCGCACCCGTCAAAGCGAGCTCGGGCAGCAATGCTCAAGGTTTTGTGCATTCGTTGAATTGATGTTGTGCGTGCTTGGCTTCGTCTGAATCGTTGCGGATAAACGTGATGGGACAAACAGATAACAAGGAGATAGGTTTCAAACTCATCGCTCTGTTGTGCAGTTGTTCTTCACGTGACATGGGTTGGAGTTAAGACGGTACGAACCGTGCAACTTGTGGGTCACACTTCCTTGTCTGCAGTTCTTCAGTTGCCTGTGTACCAAAGCGTTTAGCGAAGAGATCTAGACTGAAAGATTTGTTGATACGCATGGGCGTCGGAAGTAGGGACAGGGGGGCCTTGCCCCCCCGGATTTTAAATTAGACATTTTTATTTTCTAGCAGAGAAGGTCGTTTTCTTAGTTTCTAGAAGGAAAAATGAAATTTAACCAAGTTTGGCCCCTCCGTGGAAAATTTTTTATGGTTATTTGTGGAAAATCCGGTAATGCCCCCCCCCTGGAAAAAATCCTTCCGACGCCCATGTTGATACGATAAATTCAGCTGTGTTTTCATTTTGGCTGTGACAACTTCGCCGATTGTTTGAACTACGTGTTCGATTCACTCCACCAGGTCCTGGTGATGACCTCGGAAAGTCCCCGTCGAGTCAAGCGCGACAGAACGTGCGACCCGCTGGAAAAGAGAACGTCGATCCGAACAATAAGAAAAGAAACCAGCATGGAGATTCAAGCGCACGAGGCAAACGCCGAGGTACGTTAGTAGTTAGACCCACCCTTCTTGTGATTCCAGTCTGTTTGGAGTGGCCTCGATTTTTGCGAAAACATTGTTTCTCCCAAACATTGAGTCACTAGGGGTTAATAACAGTGCCTCCGTTGCAAAAAGCATTTCTGTAATATTGGTGCATAAAGGTGGTTTGCTGGCAACTTAACACAATCGTTTTGACCTTTTCGATCTCGCCGAGTTGTTGGGAAAATATAAAAACTAAAGACAATGACAATGGAGGCTGTATTGCAAATTTCAGGCTGGTCCGAAATGTACAGAATGAGAAAAGACATCATTTGATTGTTCAAAAGGAAATGATTAAAAATCAGTATAAATACTCATAACATCAAAGAAATGAATTTCTTTGATGTGACCAGTGACCAAAACAGCATGAAGTTTTTACCCATTCAGAAAACTTGGCAGTAAGTCACGCTACATCAGATCCAAATAAAACCGCCCACCGATGGCTATGAAAAGTTCGTTGCCGATGAAAAACGATCGTATTTCCACAACTTCCTCACCTCACACGCAGCAAGGAAGAGCTTGACCGAAACAAAAAGATGTACGAGCGTGTTTTACTACCCTGTTTTAATATGCAGCCTGATATTTTTGCAGTTATGAACTGCTGTGTCGTAGCGTTGATTGTATTTTCCTCCGATATGCTAGCTTGG
>JGI24159J19872_10007154_pt1 | contig 14617 bp, 12 predicted proteins | sample Ectturendosymbi4_FD_19872 | JGI IMG/M metagenome (IMG submission 19872) | reverse complement strand
TGCATGCAACGACAGCATTCCTCGCAAGCAACGTCTACGCTGGGCAACACCCCAAACCTCAACATTGGGTTCCTACACCAAAAGGAAAACCCTACAGCATCGAAAGTAATTTTACGTCATATATCAAGTTCAATATCACTGTCATACGTTCACAGCACTGTCAGTATTAGACGTAGAGGATCAGTGCCATATGGGACATAGTGATACGAGCCCCCAAAAAATGATTGTTTGGGCCATTTTAGGTGACAACGAAAAGCGAGGCACGCACATCTCATCGGCTTCCCTAATTGGGAAGGTTGGAGTGCCTTAGCCACGGTTCTGCATAAGCTAGATATCAGGCATGCACTAATTTCGTGGGAATTCCATTGGATGGAATAGTTACAAGTTGCCATAGTTTGTTTCCTCAAAGAACGATTTTCAGACCAAGTGTGGCAATAATGTAATTTTTCCTTGGATAACATAAAGAAAACGGCAGAACGTTATCACCAAAATAAATATTATTTTTCGATAGTGAATTGCTACATAATACTCTTCATTCAGCATAAAGCTCAGCCTACTGCAAACATACAGAAGTGGGTTGTGATTTTTAATGTGCTCAGTTTAACAGACCAAAAATCTGCTTAAAGCGTCCCAGATATGTGTTCATCAATTAAGAAAAACTCTTGCAATTAGCTCATGTTAAGTTTATGAGAAAATGTTGTCACAGCATAGATTGTAATGATGACAAGCTGAAGCGGTGGCAATTTGAGCAAAAACGACCACTATTTATGCATGATTGTGATTATAGCTGTAGGAGCAGGCAAATTTTTGGGGGTGCCAAGGATATATTCCACAAATTTCCCCAAATTTGCCCGAAAAAGTTTATTGCGGTAAACCTCTCCTACAAATTTTCTGCAGCAAATGGTTACATCATCAACTCTCACGAACTCTAAGCACGAAGTTAATGACATGCTTTCTTTTTTTTGGAGTCAAAAAATTTTTTAGGTCAGTTTTTATTCAGTCAGACTCGTTGATCACTCAATAAGAAACAAACGGGGTCGAAATTCATGTGCTCTAATTTTCAGAGATTTTTCCCGAATTTGACAAATTAAAACTTTTGGGGATGCGCTTGCACCCCCTGCTCCTACACCACTGATTCTGATTCCACTGTGTTGTATTTTTCGTTAAATACAGCACAAACACGAACGGTACCGACGAGCAAGTAACAATCAAATTGTAGAAGGTTCGAACTCAATCACAGAATGGCCCAGGAGAGGCAAGGCAGTAACTGAAGTACTGTGTACGATTGCCAGTCAGCGGACTCGAAAGAACGTAGATTAGGTAAGGCACGCTCATGCCACAACGAAGTACGCCGAATAGATGATTACCTTGAATGGATTGCATGATTACAGTAACTGGATTACACGATCACAACACACTGGAAACATGTTCAGAAGGTAAGCGGATGCTAAGAGTAAACTGGTCTTGTATACGAAGGTGTCATGTCGGCCTACTCAATGTTGGTCGTAGGGTCACGAGTATCTTGCTATCCGGTGTCAACATTTATCCTGGCCGTAGGAAGCTGAAAATAGCTCAGAATTTTCTTGAAGCCTTGTCAATTGCTGCGAAAACTTTCGAATGGTCAAACGTGCGATGAATACCTTGTTCAGTTTTAGATAATTTCCCTCCATTACAAGTATGTGCATCCCTTAACATTGAAATCAAAATGTTTTCTTCCATTTGGTGCCCCTAAATTGCATTTTGTTTTGTTTTTTCTAATCGACTGCACCCGTGTTCTCCTTAAAATGCTCTGGTGATCAGGCCCGTAGCCATGTTTTAAGGTTCGGGGGGGTGGCGATAATTTTTGTTTTATGTTTAAAACAAATTGTTCTGGGCACAAAAAGTTGGGGAGCTGCCCCCCGTTGTTACGGTCCTGCTGGTGATGCCTTAGTTTGCAACATCCCTCATGCAACGTGCTGAAATGTACTCATGCACCAACTGCAATTAATTTAGAAGAGGGCGAACATTTCTTGCACCTAACAATTTTGGTTTGCGTTGATCTCCAGTAAGTTGCACAATCTGTCTAACTTGACGTTCGATGATATGTTATCTTCTGCTATCTCTGGTCATAGAAATTCCAGCTTGTATACAACAAGTTGATTTATTTATTGTTGAACAATTTTACAATGCCTAGATTCGTTGGCATAACATTTTTTGCTTATTGAAAAATAGCATTTCGAGGGTTCATGGTTCTACAATGAACAGCTTACGATAATATTACCTTATTTTTTCACAAAAAGGCAAAACAGTATTTGCGATGCTTCTTTGCTCTCACATGACAAGCAGGAATATCTCATGCAATGACCTTGACAGTTCAAAATTGACGGAAAACCTGGTTCAAGCGTCAAAGCACTTGCCGCAATGTAACCTGATGGCAGCACTCTGTAGAGCAGGGGTGAGCAAATAGCGGCCCTCATGCGACCCGCCACATCGTTTTCACTGGCCGACAGAAGCACTCAAGAAAAATATTCAAATTTTAAGTTTCCTATGTCTTATCACAGCAAATGTTAGTGCTGACGCCAAATTTAACCGAGAGGTCCGAGACTTCTATTTTCAATACAAGGTACGGCCTTCTAAAAGCGCCCCCGAACCAAATCAATTGCCCACCCTGCTGTAGAGTTTGCTGGATTCGCACCATCTGCAACCAAACAATAAAACATATACGTTTTGAAGTAACCCATTTAGCAAACAACTTCTGCTGGTTCAAATTTTAAACCACTTAAAATTGTCTTCAGTAGTCTGTAATAGGATTGACCGATCGAGCCCTATACCGCTTTGGCAAAAACTTTAAAATTCCTAACATTTTTATTTCTTACCTAATTTACTACTATTCAGATAAGGGGGGGTTCTTCCCCCCCTGGAAAAATGTGTTGTATAAACCTACTGTAAGCATACCATTGTTTTCGTACATGCTATCGATGTAAAATTTGGGCCCCACTCAGAAAACTCTTCGTCCCCCTGGTGTCCCAAGCTGGTTACGGACCTGCACTAAGCTAAATAACAAGGGGAAGTATTTCATTCAGGCCTTGGATGTCATGAATACAGTGCTTTAATGAATTGTCTACGTTCTCCCGATACCCCGAAAAGTAGATACAGTATTCCGCTTGTTAAGCCATAAGAGCTGTTTTGCTCAATATCCACTCAGTTAGTGACCAATTTGTTACTTCTACATTTAGGGCTTCGTTGCTGCAACATGGGTTCACTCATTTGCAGATTGGCGCGAGGTAATGCACAAAAGCATCTGTCGAAAATACATCTATTTTTTTATTTAGAACCTTGACTGTGCACTAAGCCTTGATTATGATGCTTCCCACGAATGGCTGAACAAGTGACCAAACAGCAAAGGGTCGACGAAGTTTTTCACAGTTTCAACCGGTGGCGTTGGTAACAAGTTTCAGTGACGACACTGACGTCTTGCCTAAAGAGCATTGGCGCTTAGCCTGGATTCAATCGAACCCCTAGCGTTCGACGAAGGTCATCTGAACATTACTAAAAAAGTGGTTATATCACACTAAACTAAACATGGTCGTGGGCTTAATATGGGGTCTACCATATTATTAAGATAAACTGTTCGTTGATTTAGTAACCCATTTTTACTTTGTTATATTGGGCAAAAGTTGAGTTCGACAAAGGCTTAGAAAACTACGTAAGGGTTCGGCGTGTTTGTAAAGGTTAAGAACCACTGCTGTAGAGGCTCGCGTTCCCCTAATACATTTTGAAGAACGGATGTTTTCACATTGGTTTACGATGCCTACAATTATACTTGTCAGATGGCAAATCTGCTGCGAACGAATTTTTGGTAATCGCGGTGCGCATAAAGTCCATGACGCTTCTTCTCTTCACTTAAAAATACATGAATCCGCCGAAATTTTGCCCAGCACGACGCACCCGGACCCTGATATGAACGTCGGCAAGAAGTGAGGTTAGTTTTCAACATGCCAGCAGCTGTGCGTTCGCGCAGTGGAAACGAATGTGAAACATTTTTGGCCCATACTCTGGATCGTCGGTCTGATTAATTTCGTTTACTGTAGTGCTGGTGACGAACAGACACGCAATAATAAGGAGTAAATCATACGACGGCGACGAGTGGGATAAAGAACATGAATGGGTTTGTTTTGAAACATAACACAGCGGCGAAAACAGCGCAGCATGATAGCTTTTCCACTTGTGAACGGTTTTACAAAATCAAGTGGGGGCGTGGTGGGCGGCCAATGGAAAACGAGCAGTGAGGATGAAGCACGTGACAGCACGAGTACTTGGTGCCAACCAACCCATTCGCTTTCCACCGTACCCAGATTCGAGAACAAGGGCGAATTTTCCTGAACAGTCTGTCTCTTCAGCTTGGCCATCGGGCAGAAAAGATCAGCACGCCGGGTATTTGCGGAAAAGATTAATTTATAGTTACAGTCGAACACGTCACACGCACCTCAAGACCGACTGCCTCTCAGACAGGTGGTTTCTCTTCGATCACCTGGCTCACCACGGCTTGCAACAGGCAGGGAGGGAGGCTTGTTTCAAACAAAGCCCCCTGGTTGCGCGCTTGATGAAACGTGCTCGCGGCCATGGGCGTCGGAAGTTTTTTTTTCAGGGGGGGGGGCCAAAAGTGGTGAAAATTTCGTTTTTCCCACACGAAACTAAGAAAAAAACGTTTTTTTTGATGAAAATTTCACAGGAAAACGTCTGATTTTAAAATCCAACGGGGGACAATTCCCCCTGCGCTCCCTCTTCCGACGACCATGCTCACGATTATATCTGGTATGCGTTTTACCAGTTGTTATCAAAATGCGGCACTCCGTCGAAACCACCGGTCTGAGACATCGCCTGCAGCTGCCCACGCACGCTCGGGACACGACGGCGAAAGCAGTCGTTTACAGAAAGCACAAGCGGGGATGTTGCACTGAAACAACGTATGTACGAAGAGTGAGCCGTGAAACTGTGCGTCGAAACGACGATACAAACACAAGAAAAAAGAGGGGGCGGGCGCCTACACCTTCCTACTTCGCGAGGCGTGAACACAGTTGAACGCAAAGGTGCGGACGTCACCGGCCTTGGATAGCAGGACGCGCGATTCTTTAAAAGTGTGCGCTTTTTTTCGCAACTCGAAATACATTTAGAAAAATAGAAAAGAAACGTGAGCTTGGACGGCAGATGCTCAAGGGACCGAGTTGCAAACGCGTTAAGTTTGTCGCAAACCACTGGCAAGACAAAAGTTAGACGGGCTTTCTATTTGAAAACGTGTTTCGGTAATTGATTTTTTTTGGTCGCCTTTCCTATTAGCGTTGTGGGAAGACTGGCTGGTGACATTACTACCGAAGTAGCGCTCGGAACAACGAGCGGTGGACACAGAAGAGACGAGAACGAGACACGAAATCGGATGCGACGCGAGCGATTTTTAAGTGCAATAGTTTGGGCCTGGGTGGTGAAAAGTTACACGGTTGCCTTTTTCATTCAAATAACGCGGTGTACAATAAAACAATGCATGCAGGAGCAAACCTTCACTGCAGAGAATCAAATTCCAAATGCCATACACTTGTTGCCAATCTTGCTTTTGGTATTTGATAAAACACTTTTATCTGGACGTCACAAGCCGGATGCGACTGCCCACGGCCTTGACCGCGTGCTGTATAGCATAGCAGCAGGATATCGCACAAAATGTCGGTTTAAGATCAGGTAGAAATAGAAAACACAAGTGGATGGTTTCAATTTGACCTTAAGTCGAGCCATTACATCAAAGCACAACGATGAGCATATATTTCGTAGTTTGTTTTCAGTTCGTCTTAGACAAAATGAACTATTGTGACAGTGGCGTAACTGACGGCACGCAGGGGTACGCACCGCTCCCTGGCAAGCTAAATGTAAAAACGGGACCCCCACCTGGCTTATATTTCGGTATTTGGTGTTATTTTGGTTTTCAACAGGTTGTCATTTTTTTGCGCTTTTTTTGGAGTGTTTTCCGGTAATTTCGGGTTTTAGTATGGACATCCACATCCGGATTCGACATAATTTCTCAACTCGTTTTCTGAGTGTTGGCAAGTGGGTCCCCTTCAGCTAAGTTTTCCCATCCTGGCTCAAACCTCGAGTTACGCCACTGACTGTGGAACGCCCTCATGTAATTCAATTCCAACAGGCACGTGGAGCCGACAAGTGAGAAGCGGTTTGTCGCCGAAACGCGGAAGTTAAACCTGGAGCAGGAAACAGCTGCGCCTTAACCAGCCGTTCGTACGCCGAGACTGGTTGAAGAAACCTTGATAGGAGTGTTACATTTCACACGTCTGTAAGTTGCATCAACTGGCAAGCGTGGGACGCCTTGCTTGAACGACCAACGATAACGCCTCGACCTGTTTTCCTCGCTCAAACGAACAAAATCATACAGAGCGAAAGCGTGCTCGCAGTTTGAAAAGTTTTGTCACCGCGAAAATGTTAGGCCTGTCACGATCCGCCAACATTTTAAACAACGATCGACAGGTTTCTCGAACAGGTGCTGGTAACGCTCAACAGCTTATTTGACACTCGTAAAGCGGCAAAACCTTTGACAGACCTGCAGCGCTGCCCGGGACAAAAAGCACGACCGTGTAGTCGCTGAGACGCAAACAAGGTTCGAGTTGTATCGATCAGTGACACAGGTTTGAGCTGACGCTGCAAATTCTGTGAACAGGCGTTGCCCGCAGTTGGACAGGCCTCAGCTCGCGCGACATGCTTTAACAAGATTTTTGCCAAAGCAATACGCTCAGAACTTAAAACACGGACACGACAACCGATTTGACACGCGGGGTCTTTTGCGATATCGTGACCGAATTACACGAAAGCGTCGCATCCAGGTGTTTGATTTCAGGCAGGTGCTTTCTGACTGGTGCACTCGGCGGTTTGGCAGTCAGTTGTTCCTTGCGAAATGCTCTTAACCACGTATATACGTTATTGACCACATTCTGTGATCCGTGTCCTACGTAATTCCTAGCGTTTTTTAGCCCCAGTTACCTTATAAACCTGATGTAAGCAACACACGGCCGAAACCATGTCTGACAACAAACGAACTTACACCTAGAAACGGAAGTGTCACTTGAAACTCCGCTACCGGCGATTGCGGCGACCGCACGCTCCAGAGGCAGTGCATAACGACTAAGCGCATACGGCAGCGCGCGGGACGGGCGATCATGTTTAAAAGGCGAATTTTTTTTTGATTTACGGTTGGGACCTGATGTTCAGCGCATCAGATGCTTTTAATTCAAAGATAGGTAGGAAAACCACCTGGTCGGTGATGCGCAGGTATGCGGCGTCAACGAAAAACTGTCCGTCTGTGTACCTTACAGTGCGGCGCTAGCGATCGGTCCGAGAACATATAAGAGTTAAAAATAAACAAAAGAAATAAAAAAGCGCGGAGGTTTCAATCGAACTTCTTCTTCGTAGCTGTGTACCTTTCCATGTACTGCAAAAGAATTGGTTTGCGTAAGGTTCGATTCGTTTCGATCTCACTGTGACAGGCATGCGCGCATCATTGACTGAACGCCAACAAATTATTTGACCGCACTTTATGACCCGAAGGCGATGAATAGCGCTTTTTCCTGACATAGAGATGCAGCCGTTGTTTGCAACACGTCACCAGATTGCAGCCGGGGCAACGCGAGACTTGCCAATCACGCATAAAATGCGATCAGAAATTTGCGCAGGCAGTTTCTAACATCCCACACGTTTACGCTTTTGTTAAACACCAGTACCAGCCGTTCTGCGCAGCAAATACCGGTGGCGAACGGATATGCAGGAAAGCCCACGATCGGGAAACGCACCAAGCATTTGAAAGCATCAATGAACATTGTAAACAGTCAGTAAACGGATTTTTGGAAGCAGGAGCCACCCGTATCCGTTTTCGCGATGTTGCTCCCTTGAAGACCAGCAAAGACTTTAAATTCGACAAAAATCAAAGTAACAAGAGATAAAAAGTGAACCAGAAGTACCACAGAGTTACGACCTAACCGACTTGAAAACGAACCGCAAAGAAAAAGTGAATCGTTAGCATTTTAGGCCGCTCCGCAAATAAGTAGTATACTGAAACAGAAAACCGTTATTTTTTGTTTTCCCCCTTGCCAATTCGCTCGCGGAATCGCTTCAAGCTGATCAGTGCATGGCCCCAAGACCTCTCACCTGGTCGTAACCTTCTAAACTTTGAAAATCTTTCTGGCTGAACAAATTGCCATCGTACGCAAGCAAGGAGATCTTTGAGCTGGTCAGGATTTTCACTGATATTCCGTCAAGACTGACGCAGTTCTCCTCAAAACGCAACACTTTTAAACGAGGACAGGAAGCCAGACATTCCGGCAAAGACGAGATCTACGAAAGGACGGGGGCAAATAATAAAATGCACGTCGAATCAGACATGAGTTTCCCGAACAACTACATACATGCACGCAACAACCTAAATGCAACTACGTATCTTTCCTTTCGAACACAAACAACGAACTACTTCCAGCATGCGCATTTTTTACAAGTAGCAGTTTACCATAAAAAAACTTACTTGGTTTCTATTCAAATTTAATTCGACAACTTGCAAGCCGTGCAAATTTTCCGGAATGCGGTTGATTTTATTGTCGGACATGTCAAGCATATCCAAGTGCTTCAGACTCGCCAGCTGTTCCGGAACCGCTTGGAAGTTGTTCCCGGTCAGGACGATAGTTTTGAGGGATGCACACTGGTTCACGTCGGGCGGCAGATACGCAAGTCTGTTGTGCGAAGCGCTCAACTGCTCCAGCTTCTTCAGTTTGCAAATGCTCGAACACAGGATGGCTGGCGATTAAAAAAGTTGCAGGTAGTCAGAAACGCAAGACGGGAGCTCGAATTAACAGTACTTGAAAGGCACAGACGAACAAGAATAACCTTTTCGGTCTGTCTTTCATCCAGCGAAAGTTTTTCGCACATCTGACAAAAAAATCACTTTGCGCTGATGGATGCAGAACTATTGCTCCAAAGCAAAATGCGATAAGGCATTTTTTGATTTGCCACTACTATTATTTTCATGTTTCAAGGAAATACCTATTAAGACATTTGTGAACGCAGCAGCGCTAATCATAAAGCTGTACGCTCGTATTTAAATGAGTAGCATTTCAAAAATACGGCAGCAGGAAACAATTAAGCAATCTGGATCTGAGGATACCCAAGGCTTGTGTTGGTTCAGCCCCCTTAAAAAGAAGTTTCTAGCAACGCGTATTAACTTATATCAAACTTTTCCGAGCAAAACAAAAATCAACTAGGAATGCACTTACTTAATCTATTTTGATTCAGAGTCAAAGTCTTTAGCGCTGAAAAATTTCCTATAGCTTCAGGAAGGCTCTGAATCTTGTTATTAGACAAATCTAACGTTCTAAGAATCTTCACAAGTTTCAACAGCTGCGTGGGAAACTGAAAAAAAATGTCTTTGTAAAAAATAACAGTTCTAGAATGAAACAGATCCGGCAACGCTAGTTATTCTTAATTGCGCGACGCACATCGCACAATCAGTGTGTAAATCTGCTAGTAATCAATTTGGCTTTTGGTAAAATAAGAAAGGCAAACTTCTAAACAAAAAAAATCGACGCTTTCGCCAAAAAATTCGGTATCAATCAAATACTTGGTCTCTGCTGTTACGGTAGGGCCAATTTGCTAGCGTTATCGCGAATCCAATGCGCAATGGTGTGTGAAAGACGCAGCAAACGTTTTAATCCTATCATAAAGAAATACTTTACAACTATTTTACAAAACTATCTTTTGCTTTTGTCAAATTGGTGGCGGGCACAGTAAGAAGTCGTGACGAAATGTAAACCCTTTGGAATTCACTTGAAGCAACCGCAAGGATTGATTCTACGCCGGTCAACAGTCCTTAAAGCCGCTCACCTCATGCACCACATATAATGCACAGAATGCGTGGAGGTTTAGACACTGTCAGGCGTAAGCCGACACAAGCTTAAAGCACGGAAAAGATTAAGTAATTACCTCACTCAAATTCATGGATGACAGCTGACAAACACCTGTCTTTTCAGCATGCTCAATGTGGTGTTTGATGGAATTCCCCATTAGGAAACAACCTATGAAAATGAGCTTCACCTAGAGACAATCACATATGATCAAGTTGCGATAGACACGACTAAAAGAAAATTACAAATGTGACTGATGCATTGAAACGGCTTTCCACTAAACACTGAATTTGAATGTCGCAAGAAATGAAATAGACCATACACTATTGCAACATGTTAAAAATCAGAAATACGATTGACACAAAATTCAAAATCATCTGCGACTCTTCCTGCTACAACAAAGCATTGCAATATCATAGGCAAATCATACAAAAATTCTGTATATGGTAAGCTACAGTCGTAGATTTACAAAATACTCTGGGTGCATTTTCAAAATCATAAGAAGTACTTCATACTCATTTTTAAAAATACATTTTTGAGCGATGCTATCACACATGAATAATAGCAACAGCAAACGTCAAAAAGCAAATGCATAATTTCAAACAAAATTGCAAGCAAAGGTAATGATATTAAGAAATACTATAGTGGCATGATGACCAACCAAATGCTGCAAATACATATGTAGACAAGAATATAACAGTTCCAGGGTGGGGAAATAACATGCTAACATTAAATACACTGAAATAAAGCTATGAGCGAAAGAATGGGTTAAACATTGATAGACCATTAAATAAAAGGTTTTTCATAGCCCTGGTCACGAGAACAGATCACATGTTCTTGCATCACAAATCCAAACAATCAAACGCCAGATCGCCCTAAACATTTGTACACACTGTACATCAAACAAAGCAAAAACAGTGTAGTTTCAATCAAGCAATAATGGAGGCAACACACTCACATAATGGACAGCTCTCAGTGGTGGGAAGAAACCAGCTTGGATTTCTAATGGGAAGCATGCAAAAACATCTGGCATTCCTTAGGTTTTTCTCCACTATACATCTCACAAATCAGTTTTCCAAGATCTGTTTGAGCTTTCTTCTGCAGTTCAGCAGAATGAACTCCATTCACAAGAATCCATGGGACATAAGTATGCTTGGGCATTAGTGCATCAGTTTTTTCAGCAGATTTATGCATCAGTGCATTACCCTCCTCTCCCTTGGCACAATTGTTGATTGCTGCCCAGTTTTGCTTGCCATTAGTGATGCACTGCTCAGCAGCTTTTATGGGATCACTGGAGCTCTCCATGCAATGAACGATAGGAAAATAAATATCAAACTCATAATTGGTATACTTAATTATGCAGTTCTCAATAAGATTGCCTGTACACTCTTCAAGACCATGCTGGCAAGTAAAATTCCACAAACCCGAGGGAGTCTCCACTTCATATGCATTTCCATAGGGTATCATGTCAGCAACCATGATGCTAGTATTTCTAAAGGTGACCCAAGTTGGGTAAAGCATTGTGTCTATGAAGTCACGACAATCTGGACAAAGTGATTCCATATAAAGAGATATTGAAACAGCTTTTGAATCGCCTTGCTGTTTCCACCAGTGGTCACATGCATCTAATGCATTGCACTTGGCAGCTACATCACGTGAAGTGCACCAGTACTGAGGGGCAATTTCACACTGAGCAGAGGCGTAAGATGCAAGAGCCAAAAGAATCACAAACTTCATGGTTAACCAATGTGTTGATCTCCTAAAAAATCACAAAAAATATACACAAACTGTAAGTCACTTTTAAATTTATTATAGAAGAAAGAGCTTCACGACTACTACTGTCCACAACCTGAAGGAAGAAAACACATGACCATGTTAGCTATTTGTGACAAACATCCCTGCATGTGCACCTGCTGGCAGTAGCTGTTCAAAGCATAGTAGATATTTCTATTTTCTATTGCTTACTGCCATTGTTAAACCCAAGACACTCATCATATGATGGACACACAAGAAACTCTTTGAAGTAGAAGTATTAGGTTTGTGGAAGTACAAGTAGGTCAATATGTTTTTGACATGTCTTAAAGTTATTTTTAGAAAAGCTGTGAAAAAAAGTTTCTACAACCTCTCTACTAATTTTGATTTCCAAAAGCACTGATTCAAACCGTTATTGCTTTACGCATGAATAGAGGTAGCACTACTTAGCTTAGGTCTCTGAAATTGCTTTGTGATCTTTTGTTTGGGATTAAATTACTTCAAAAAGTTAACATGAACAGATTAGTAGGTGGGTTTTACAGAAAGCATAACAACCTCTTTTTCAATTGCTCCTATGACAAAAACACTTAATCACCTCCACAAGGGTAACTTTGAAAAGGGTGAGATAAAGTGGTAACTTATGAAAATTGTACAATTATAGATGTTGATAAAAATAGCAACAATAATTAGCATTCCAATCATATTACACGGAAAGTGAAATGGATTGCTAATGGACTAACTGTGGCTTTTCTGTCATTTAAATAAAAAGATCTATTTCCACTAAAAACTTGCAATAAACAAAAATCTAACTATTCTTACGACAGAACATCTGGCCATAGCTAACTACTACCGAAGAACACAGTATACCATGCACACAGATAGTCATAAATCATTCAAAATACTTTGATATTTTCACTTCAGGACCTAATTTCATCACTTAATGATCAGTGTGAAACAAAAAACAACAGCAGTAAGTGTTTTTCAACAGCTAAATCATGCATAAATATAAAGAACTGCATAAAAAATTTGCCAAAATGCATTAATGATCTGGTAGCTGTTATAATTATGTGCTTCTCATAAGTTCTGTGAATAGAAATAAACAGACAATTTGGGAGATGTTGCATTCAAAATGCTCTAGCTTAACACCTTCGATACGGTGTGAATTCCGTTTGATTATTCAGCTGGTGCGGGAGGATTTTTGGGTTGTTTTTACCCATCAGCTGGACTCAAAATTGAATAACGCAAAAATTACAGTCAAATGGGTTAAAAAAACAAAAATTTTAAGTTTGTAATATCTCTAAAACAGGCTAAGGTATTTTCTTGGTCATTTGATAAAAGGTAACCACCATGCCAAAGTATATTGTGACATTGAATTCTTTTTGTTATCTTTTCCCAAAGAAAAATTAAATCGAAAAATACTGTTTTTTTTGCCCAGGTGAAGGGGGAAGAAAACTTTTTCTGGTTAAAAAAACTACTGCTCTTTCATGCATATTTGCCTGTGTTCTGTACATTAACACTTTGGTGTCCAACTGCCTTTGGGGATTTCTGTGAAAACAACACCGATACGCACATGGTTTTGCGCAGGAATTTTCTCCGCTCCTGTAAGGGTTATGGACCTGGTTGAAGTGTCAAAAGACGCAACAAGTCTTCTAGTCTGTACTCGAAAAAAAATTATTTGGTTGGTGATGCGGATTTTTTGTAAGTAACGTCAGAAGTGGAGGGCTTTTAGGCCACCTCGGCTCACTTTACCTGGCCCTGGGCGCCAACCGTTAGATGGTAGTATTTCGCTAAAGTTTTTATTGGAAACTAGGCTACAATCCAAGTCTTTTGATACTTTGGATGACTTGCTGAGGTTTTGGGTTCAAAAGTTATGATCTAAACTAATAAAAAGATTTGACTAATTAGCCAATTAATTAATTTGTTTGTTTTAGATCATAACTTTTGAACCCGAAATGCTAGAAAGTCAATCAAAGGCTCAAAAGACTCAGACTCGAGCCTAGTTTCCAATGAAAACTTTATCGAAATACTTTGACCTAGTGGTTGGGCCCTAGGCCAGGAAACATGAGCCAAAATCACCCCAAACTTACTTCACTTATGACGTCACTCACAAAAAATCCGCACCCACCAACCAAAAAAAATTTTTGTTCGAGTGCAGACTAGAAGATGGGCCGAGCTGTTTGAACCATTCAGTAGTTCTCTAGCGCAATCGGCGGAGGAGCTATGGTGCTGGTAAGGCAACCGAAAACTGCTGTTTTTAGGCCAAAATCTATTGTACACCGGCTCTCAAAGTGTTAAAAGTAATCCACATTTTTGCACAAACATTTAACCATACTAGACTCGCAATGATTTATTTACAGCATGCTTTCATGCAAAAACAGTAGATTACAATGATCACTTCAGTTCAAGCAGTCTTGAGCAGGTTATCAGCATTCTTTGCCAAACTTGCAGAGGTTGGCAAACTTTTTGGACATCATGCACTCACTTAAAAATTTAACAAGCTTTTCCTCTGCCTGCATCTGTAAGTACTGGCTGATCTGGACCATGAAAACAATACTTAACGCATTAAAGCAAATATCCATGTCTCTTTAACAGTGGGCAAATCCCACAAGCGGGATTGGCCCACTGTTGAAGTTGAACTCTCAATTTTGGGCAAGAAGTTTATTTCCATGCTTGTTGGTGTTTCATCATTGACATCCTCAAAGGAAATTTTTTAAGTTGTTCCCGGTAGTAGGCTTTAAGGCTTGGTCAAAAAACAGCATACATTTTCCCATATTTACTCCTCAATCATTTTTATGTCTTCAGCTTTACTCTTATATGTAGTACAAGTTTTTTTTTAACACGTTGAGAGCCGGCCTACAGTATATTCGTACTTGGATTTCGGCCGAAAAAACAGCAGTTTTCGGTTGCCTTACCAACGCCCTAGCTCCTCCGCCGATTGCGCTAGAGAG
>JGI24159J19872_10007153_pt1 | contig 14617 bp, 8 predicted proteins | sample Ectturendosymbi4_FD_19872 | JGI IMG/M metagenome (IMG submission 19872) | reverse complement strand
ACGGCAACCGTTTGCTTAAACTTTTCGTTCTGACGCCGGCGTTCGTCAACAGTAACTCGTTTTCAAGAAGTTTGCAAAATAGCTAATCTCCACATCAGCAAGTTAAAAAATAAAATATTTTGTTGATAGGTTTGAATTCGTCATCTTTGTGGAGACTCCTTACTTGAATACAGTTATGTTCAAGTTTGAATCATCGCAAAAAGAACAAAACAGAGCCCAGTCGGCTGATTCTTCGAAAGCTTGCAGCGCATCCAGAGCTTTTAATTGTTGTATAAGATGTTTACACTCAAAGCTTTGCCGACACAGATGCAGATATCGTTAAAAGACTTCGCACAATGTTATATGCAATCGATTTAAGAAAGGGCCTCAACCACATCCTTGGGGAACGCCGCTGCACAGCCACGAAGAAGTTCTTCGCACAACCTCGCATTTTTTAATTTATAAAACAATGCTGAGGCATTATGAAAAGATACTGGCAACGATTTCATTCACACAATGAGAACAATACGTTGCAATGGATGACTTGACCAGAGTAAATGGAGACCAGGGGCATAGTGCTAAAAAGAAGTATGGGAACGCACGCAAAAACTAGACTTTTATTAATTACGCAATCATGCTAGGGTGCTACGCAAGAGGTAGCGTGTCATTTTTGTCATTTATTCGACGCCTGAAACTGCATACAGGAGATCTGAGTAAAAACACACATCAAATCAAGACAGGTTACTATGAAAAAAGTGTGGGAACGCCGTTCCCACCCCACTGCACTCCTGACGACGAAAACGACTACGTCACGCCTGGTTGACTTACGTAGAGCAGCTCTGCACTTATTGAGTCTATCCGCTTGCTGGCGNACNGTTTGCTCGGTNGCCGCCAGTCTCTCCTTCAGCTTGCGATTCAACATCCGGGANCTTTCCAGTTCTTGATACAAGGACGTGCCGCTTGCCTTGCTTCCAACCTTGCCATGAATAAAAGTAACGCTTGCTGCTGAGTCCATACGCGACCAACTAATTCGCTTATTCACAATACAAGCAACAATTTTTTCGATTTCGTGAGAACTTGTCGCATAACCAACCAACACCACTTTCTACAGAAGCGTTTCTTAAACATTTGTGGGTCACGGTACCCCTAGTAAATCCTAATGAAGGTTACGAACCCCTCAAGAAGAAACATTGTAATAAATATTTCAACTTAGGTCTAAGTAGACGAAATGTCTGCAAAGCCTGTCAACCCTTTAAATCACCTTCACGGACCCCTTAGGGGTTCACGGACCCCAGATAAGAGCCCCTGCTGCTACAGTAGCCAAAGTTCTGTTGCCCGTGTTAAGTTGCAACTCTACACAGAGTGTACGCACACCCCACGGTTATGTAGTTGCAAAGCTGCAGGACCAACCTTGTCAGACAGCACTGGCAGCTTGCTTGGCAACAACAATCCGTTGCTAAGAGCTTTCTTCGTGTCGACGCGTGGTTGGCTTATTTCTCGTCGGTGTTCGTCTTCAACGATGCTGAAAAAGTTTATTCAAAATAAGGCTTTCGTATCTACTGCAGCTCCCCAACTCACTCTTGGCAAAAATAACGAAAAGTCGATGGAGAAAACAACGTGGGTTGCAAGACATTGGTTACGGTTTCGAAACTGGACCGCTGCGGTTCTAACTTTGCAAGTGAAGTCGTTTTTGTTGACTGTTTCTGACAAAAGCAGCAAAAATTACAGGAAAGTTGCCGAAACAAAGAAGAAATGCGACAAAAGAGACACTTCTTACTTTTCTTGATCGCGTTCCTGCAACTTCAGTTTCAATCTTTCCACTTCGGCGGAAAGTTCTTGGACAAGATGCGGCGTCGACTTCGTTCCAGAAAGTTCCACCACACTTTCGCGCTTTTGGAGCTGTTGCTTCAGCAGGTCATTGACCTTTAATGACGTTAAAACTGTGAAGGTCACTTGCGTCCAAAAAGCTCTTTTAATAAATGGGTTTTGAGATAACGTAGCAAACGCCTTTGACCGGGAGTTCCAACGTTGATTGAGAAACTGTTTTTTTGCGTTGCTACAAAAGCAGGATTTTACAAAATGCGTTTGTAAGTTCTGACTGCAGAAGTTTCTAGCCTGATGGCGCGAAATGACTTCACTAAAGGACCATTTCACGACAATTTACAAAAACAAACCAACGGCGTTGAAACTGAATAAAAATCCCTTAGAAAGGAAACTCCTCTTCAGCCACTAAAACAAACCAGGTCCACAAGTCGCCTCAGCTTTTCACACAAGTTTTTTCATCAGGCAATAGAAGCCGCAGCTAAAAATACATCAAGGCCATATGGAAAGACTGGTCCCCAAAACCGACAAGATCAGCAACATCTTCAATTCGTCGCATTGACCTCTGGACCTCTCACCTTCTCCGCGTTGCTGAGTTTTTGTTTTAGGTTGTTTATCACGTCACAAAGCTCACGCCTCTTCAAAGTGCGCATTCCATCAATCTCATCGTTGCCCTGAAGTCTTGAAACAAGAACGAGAGAGAAGTGAAAAAAACCCAAAAGGTACCAAAATGATTGGACACGGAGACGTCAGAGCCAAAGTCTCAAGGTCGCAAGTTCGAATACGCGGTGTAACGCATACCAACCTCGACAGCACTGACGAGACGGACGAGTCGTCGTCGCTTTCCGCGAAACCATTCATCATCGCTTCCGTGGCGGGTTTTGATTGGATGTCCTTGATTCTGGCCAACAAACCCATAACTTCCGATTCCTTCGCCATTCTGTGCGAAGACGTATTGCGTCATCGAAGCAAAGTTGGCGTAACTCAGAAACCTATGTGGCCCAATTTTCTTCCCCCCTCAGGACAAAATGCAGGAATTGAAGTACTTTTTTTGATGCAAACGCCTCAACTTCATGTTTCTTTTATGCCGAGTCTTTGGACGATTCAACTACGACCAGCAGGTACGAGGCCGAAGACTAAGATTTGCGGCCAAAACAGGGTCAAGTGTCCCGGATGTTTGTTTTATGAGACTGGTTCTGACGTCATGCCGCAGCTAAACGGCAGAAAAAAATATCTGTACATACCGAGATTTATGGTTAGGCGGTCTGTTACGATTGTTATAGGCGGTTTGAGGACTATTCCAACGCATCCTCGCCAACAGCTGCAAATGTCAGTTGGGGTTTTTCCTTTATGCGTGAGATGAGATGTACGGGTCACGGGCACCTAACATTTAAGAAGTTTGGCGTTTCTTGTTGGAACGCAGCAATTGTTGCTGATTGAGGAAAGATCTTGAAAGGTGTCGAATCTTTTACTTTTTCTTGCAATTGCAGCAACTAACAAAATACTCTTGACAGCGCGCAACTACTGCATATCAGAGCCGCAGACTGCACCCCCCATCCCAAGCCCCACCCCTGAACAAAAAAGAACAAAAACAAAGACTGGAGCTACGCCTGGGTCAAAATTAGGAACAAGATTGCCGGGGGGAGGGTCTCGACAACCCAACTACTATTATCCACTGCAATAAAATCAGAACATCAAAGTCACAGGCAGTCGTGGCTGTGTGGACAAATACAAACAGGTGGACAGAGTACGTTCATCAAGGAGACAGTGTGGAAACGGAGGATGCCGAGGGGCGTTCATTGCACGAATGGTGAGAAGTTGATCGATCAAACTACTATTCTGGTAATAAACCAACACAGGCAGGTAGTTGATATAATGGCTCGGTAAAGATTACAACAGACAGAAAAGAAGCAACTTTTTGTATAAACAATAATTACGTGGTTATCGAGCGGTCAAATCACATATTGCAGCAAGAAGCTTTGTGGCACGTGTATCGGGAATAAAAGAACAGCAGTGACGTTTTTCGACTCACTTGTCAGCCGCGGTTAAATCAAGCTGTTTGACCAAGTCCTCATTCTCTTTGTCTTTTCGCTGTAGCGAAGTCAGGAGCTGTGATATTCGGGCAGCTTGCTGTGAGCAAGTCTTGTTCAGGTCGGCAACTTGTCGAACGGTATCAGACAGTTTGTTCCTAAACAGACAGGGTCAAAAGTTGAATCGAAAACAGAGAGACACGAAAGTACTTATATCGAACGAGGCGACCATTAAGTAGGTTTAAATCCACACTGCGTTTGACCTTCGCCAGCACTTGAGCAAAGCATAGTTTGCACAAGCTACACTTGCCACTTTTCGCTGCTCTATAGTTCTTGCTTACTCCAACCAGCACCAGGCCAACCAAGGGTCGTGTGGTCCGTTCCTTGACATAAAACTTATCACGGATGTTCTTGAACTGCTCAAAACAACTAAGGGGCAAAAAAGTGAAATATGGAAACCGTCCTGATCAGGAGCTGGTAATGTCAGAGCCAACTGACTTTTCGTCTCAATTTTATTTTCACTGATAAATACACTGCTAACTTCAAATTTCGTTGATGCTGCTCAAAGTGAAATCGTGGAGATTCTACCTACAGTTACGTCGACTGTCTTCACATTTTTTTTATTCAGTTAATTAATTACTGCTACGGCCAGGGGTGGATATTAGGGGAGGCAGCCTCGGGCGTCCCCATTTGAGATTTTCGCACTTAGTTTTTGCATTATTTTGTTAAAAAGCGTGTGAACCATTCTACAGCCACATTTAGTAAGCTCTGAAGCAAGACGTATGTTTTTCAAAATAAAGCAAAATTATGTGCAAATGTGCCAAAGGGGGGCTCCTCAACAACTTTTATGTAGTTTTAGGGTCCCTTTCTAAGAGTTTGCCTTGGCCCCCTAAAGTCTAATATCTACCCCCGTCTACGGTATACTCAATTACAGACCAGCCGATCTTCTTGATCAGACAGTGCAGGCTAGACAAGTACCAATATATTCAATCCACTGTATGAGATAATGCAACACTTCTTTGAGACGTAAGATAGACTGTCTTACATAACACAGATTGTCGTCACTATGTCCAAATATCTACTGTAGTTCATTGGTATAATGTTCTGACTGCAATTTAACCAAAGGAGACTGACCTTCTTAAAACGCCAAGCACTACAAGTCCCAAGAAACTTCACCAAGTACTTGGTATTTGCTGAAGTCGGCTGTATGTTTGGTCAATAAACAAAACCGGCAGAATAATTTCTTTCCTGCTAACTCATGGCCTGTTAAGACGAAAAACCCTTCAGAAAATTTCAAATTTCTCGCAACGTGAATAAACTCCACCACTTCATAACTGAACCTGCATCAAATAAACTTTCACAGTTCCCTCGTTCACCCCAAACACTCAGTTGCTGACTTGCCAACAAACCACGTTATCTCGCTACAAACGAAACAATCGACACAGTGACGCGACACTAGTTCTGTTCGCGGAACAATTCCCAATTATTGCTTCACAATCAACCTCGTGTCGTCGCTTTAGGGCTTCTGTTGAGCCGAAGCGCTGGTCAGGCGAGCAGCTCAACAAACCGATACTCGATTGTTTCGCAGTGCGCCGTGTTAGAACAATGGCCGCGCGATACGCGAGACGGGATTGGCCGACCGGCGAGCAGTGTAAACACTCGGCGGAATTTAAAGATCGTGTATCTGTTTAAAGTCCCTGCGCGATATTCATACAATACTTGGGAGTGCGGCGTGGTGGGAGGTAAACGCTACCAGACGCGATACCACTGGTAAGTTTTTAACAGTTAAAACCAGGGCTGTGGAACCGGAACCCAAATTTTAGGCTCTGGCTCCACCATCTAAAACAGTGGTTCTTAACCGGGGGGGAGCGCCTCCCCTGGGGGGGGGCGTCAATATATTTCAAGGGGGGCGCGGGCCTTTATACGGTGTGCAACACGGAAAGTTTGATCAATAAGTTAACCGATATATACATTTGGTTACACAAATTCTTTATTGTCAGGGGGGTTGACATAAAAGTAAATTACTTAAAGGGGGCGTGGTAGAAAAAAGTTAAAGAACCACTGATCTGAAGTTTTTGGCTCCGGCCATCCAGGATTGCTTGGGCTCTGGCTCCACAGCCCTGGTTGAAATTCGTCATATCTTTGTTGTGTCATCAGAAACCCCTACAGAAGCGGGCCGAGTGTTTGATGGCCTCAGGCAACCGGCGTATCAGGTGTTATACACCAAAATTTCGAGCGATCGAGTCGAATGCAAAAACGTCCATCTTTCTGCTGCGTTCGATTATTGTTTCTCTACCGATTTTAAAGTTTGTGGATAGTTTAAGTGACATGTCCACAGGCAGCTAAGAAAAAAGCACGAACCATATGTAAGTTACCAACAATAAATGTGTTCACACCACACCTAGCCTCTCATAAATCCTGCTAGTTTCAGAAATGACCACAGCTTTCTTTGAGCATACAGCAGAACGTCGTTACTTCCCACAAACAACACTGTGTACCTTGTGTTTTGTAACATTTGCTCCAAGTCCTTGATGACGCCGGCATCATTACTTTCCCTGTAAGCACCGGGCATGCTCATGTAGGAGGTCTGATCGAAGGGGTACCCGAAGGTGGTGTTCAGTGTGCCATTGGCCACCCTGTTCTGTGAAGGTAGAAGTACGAAGTGGCGAGTGGAAGAGACGGAAATCAACATAAATCCGGCAACAAATCCGGTTGCTATAAACCAGTGGTTCCCAAACATTTTCTGATCGCGTACCATTTGTGGGTCCCGTGCTGCCAACACGTACCACCTTGTTCCAAGAAAAGTCAATGTGCCAAATATATTTCGATCAAAAGTTTGAAAGAAGGGAAAGTAGGCTACACAAAAATTCAGTAATTTATTAACAAAACCTGACAGGTAAAAATTATAGCTGTGAATATATATTTTTGTGAAGAAAAGCAGAAAGTAGGTCTATTCGTGTACCACCTCGAAGACCTTCGCGTACCACAGTTTGGGTACCACTGCTATAAACCATAGGATGCAAACAACGTTAATTCTTAAGCATGAAATTAGATACATGTTATCGTGATATGCTCAGGTATTGGTCGAAGATCTGTGCTGTACATGATTAGGTGGGGGGGGGTCACGTCACTGTTTTGTCGCTGAGACGTTTCGATCATTTGTCCCGTAACAGTATTCACTCGTCTACCCTTTCCAACATTATGACCGAATTGACTTGATATTTTTCTGTCATTCAAAATAAAATTCTTTTCATGACCGAAAAAAGCTCACATGTGATTTGGTGATATGGGCACGTTTTGGCAAATGCTTTTGTTTCTTCTTTTTGTCATATGATCTTGTAAGGCTTTCAAACTTTATGCTGGAAACCTCCAGCAGTTTGAAACAGATGTGATTAAAAAAACTCAAAGCACGAGGTGTTCTTTGAATGGCCGTTTTCGAAAGATCGTTGGCACACTGACACAAGGAAGGGTGAAGTGAAACATACCAAACTGGGGCCAAAGCGGCCTAAACGGCATGTTGCCCTTGCCTCGCAAAAAACATGGCGGTTTCCATTGAGAGAGGCGTTTGAGGTTGACCCGTTTGAGAAAGTGAAGAAAAAACCTAATCGCAGTCTTCGCCACACGAAACAATGATCCGTGATACGCGCGAATGCACAGTCAGTGCGTTCCTCCCATAAAAATGACGTTTCGTGTCACGTGATCGCTACCTACCCGAAATGGACAAGAACCTTGCACTGTGTCGCAACAATGAGTACAATGTTTTTCTTTTTTCAAAGAGATTTTTAACGTATTTACGGCGATAAAGCCGAGCAGCTTACATTTTGTTTTTGGGTCGTCCGATTTAATGCGGGAAGGTTGCTTTCAATTATAAAAACCTTCAGCTCGATGCTTCTTCCCTGTGGCGGAGATAAAATATGAGAAAAACAATCGAATGTTGTTGTCTTTCTACTTTTACGAAGCTTGGTTCTCTTGGCCGACGTAAGTCTCTTTCTGTGACCCTGATTGTGATTGCTATCAAAATGTTTTGAACAACTCCGCAGTCAGTTCAACTGAAATCAGACTTTGTGCTTGTGCTTCCCATGGGCGACGTTAGCTGTTGGTTTGATACCGGACTTAAACACGTACCTCGGCCAGTACAGACCGGTTTGAACGGGCCATGTCTGGTTTACTCGTGAATTCGACTCCGTCAGAGGCAGCAATCTGCTCATGGTAGATGGCTTGCTTTGTATTTGAAGATCTGCAACAACAGCCGGTCTTTGATTGCGTGAAATCACGTGGGATACGGCTTGAAAAGTTTGAAATTGAAACGTAACAAAAATTGCGAAACTTGGAAGTTTTGCAAAATCTTGTAACTCCACTGCACGGAAACTTCAAAAAAATGTTTGAAAAAATTAACGATTACATGGAAAATTAAACAAAGGTTTAGAAAAACTGTTCATTACAATCAAACTTTACGTTTGGAAAGATGTTAAAAAACATTTTTGTTGGTGCTAATGCAGCAAACTTGCACAAACAAAGAGTTTGCGTTGATGCAGCTTTGAAAAGTTATCTCAGTGGACCATGCAAACTTCAAAACTAAAGAGAAGGTTTTCAAGGGACCATCAAAAATATTTTCCTGAGAGTTGAATCAAAAAGTTTCATTTGTCATTTATATTCTATTTGAATAAGACCTAAAGTATACTCTGATAAGATTATAATGTCTGATTCTTGGCAGTGAAAAAGATTCCTTTAGATAGACAGTGACTAGTTATAAAATATGACGGTAAAAAAACAAAGTCGTTTCTTTCAATGAAAACAAAAATACTTGGATTTCTTGTCTTTTTTCCTTGACGGCCTGTAACGGTACGAGTAGTTGTACGAGTACTCGTCATCTTGCTCGTCACTACTCGACGAACTGTCTGAGTAACTCTCACTCTGATCCACGGTCACGTTGACGCGATGCCTCGCCAAACGCTGTGAAAATAAGGTCAAGTTGAAGCAAGCCTTAGAAAACAAGTTGAGTGCAGGAACAGAAATGTCTCTTGGTCGATTACAACCAAATCAACATACAGTCTAAAAACGGGACAAGATTTCCAGGCTGTCCGTTACCGACGAATATTCAAATTTTCAAACGACGCTATTTGCGAAGTTTGCATTCTGATGTTGTCATTGGAAACGAAACGGCGTTTGAATTTCCCGCGTGACGAGACAAAACAGTTCATTCGTGTCGGTTTAATTTTTATTATCGACGTCAGCGCTTCGCGAAGGAAATTCGAAGGGATAAATTTTTTGGTAGGAAACAAAACCCAACATGACCTGATTTCGATGAAAACAAAAAATTATAGTTAGAGACAAGCGTGTGATGTCTTATGCTTGCTTCGGTTCAGACAGTCTGAAGCATTCTGTTAATTTACGAATATGACTCCAATCGATTTTTCTACGTTCAAGCGTTGTGGGTTAAAACACCACGACGAGCAAACAGTCAAAAAGTTTACTTTAATTTCGACGTTCTTCCGTTTGAGTTCCTGTCTGAGCATGTCGACATTTTCCTGCAGTTGCACAACTTCAGCGGTCTGGACCATGGCCTCCGCTTCCGTGAGCTGGGACCTGTGGCGGTTTAAGGGAAAACTATGTTGGGNATGTTTTTTTAATTGGAAATACTNCGGTGAAAGTTTGAGCGGTCTCGCTTAANTTACCTGTGGATGCTGCTTTCCTGCGTGCTCTGTTGTTGTTTCACCGTTTTGAGCTCGTTCTCACAACGATTCAGCATCGTTTGAAGTTCCGTGTTCGTTCTTTTTAAAAAACAGGACGTTAATCATTCATGCATATCAGTCAGTCAGTGAAGCGTAACCGTTGAAGAAAAGAACACGCAAAAGGCGTAATTTTGCAAATGGCCGGAGATTTGCGAAATTGATTGGATCGAAAATCAGCAAACGACAAAAATAAGGAAATCCAATGAGGTTTACGATCTCGTTGCTGGGCGATGCAAAAGAACGCTTGACCCCAGAACTGGGTGGGATCATTGCAGCGCAGTGTTCAAGTCTTTTGACATAAGGTCACACGTCTTACAGCCACAGTGGCCAGCTAGCGGATCTTAAGTTATTTTGTAATTTTGTTTTTATTTCAACACTTTTTTTGTTTTGCATCTCGAGCTTAGACTTGTTCAATGAATAATAAGAGAAAAAATTTGACTTCTTAAGAAGTGTTTCTTCATAGCATGGACCTGTTGCGATCGGACAACTGGAGCAGCAAGTGTGGGAAGCTTCACACTGTGACAGCAAGAAACAATAGCGACCTCCCGACAACATCCCTGTAATATTGCTTGCTCGCGCCGCTTATATATGGTTGCTGTTGTTAGTGTACTTCCCGTTCGTGGTGAATCGCGCATTCAACACCGCGCCAACTGACTGGATGCAACAGAACTTACGTAGTGAGTCTTTGGACTTCGGACTCGAGTCGATCTTCCAGATCCTGAAAAAGTATCGCACGTGAATATTGGAGTATCAAAATGCTGAAATGCTTTTAGTTTATACTGTTTTTTATTTTTATTCCACAGAGCTTTCGTCAGCAAAAAAGTCGCAAAATTGGCCATTTTTCGCCATATCGGGGCAAAAAGTGAACAGTCTGTTGCAATAGCAAATAAAAGGAAATCGATTCCAGCATGGGGTGGGGGTTCATGCACAGCTTGCCTTTGTGTCAAACCCCATCAGTTCACGNCACTTGCAAATATCCAGGGACTTACGCGCAGCAGGANCGATCCTCAGGCGTTAACTTCACCATGAACTGAACGCCCGGGCCGCGAAATATGTTTGAATTCACGGGATCCCTACTTCAGTGGTAATGGGCGTGNTTATAAAATCGCTTTCCGAGCGTAACTTTGAAAAATGGGAAACGAAAGAGTAAAATTTGGGAAAACGTGCCACAGTACATTAAAGATTAAAAGACAAAAATGAACGTGTCTGCGAGCGCTAAAGCAGAAGTCAAATCTAAAGTTTCAAAAAAAGGAACACTGTACTCTGCCGCTTTTGGCATCTTGTCTACATGGCAACTCGCACAAGTTAATAGATGGTGTTTACTCAGTGGTGTAACAGTCGGTCGGTTGAACTGACCATGATGTCTTCATGTTTGCTCTTCAGAAGTTCTTCCAACTGATGGATCCGGACGTCTTGATGAGCGACGGTCCTCTTGCTCCTCTCCGACTCCTCGTGCCGGTGCCTTAGCGCCTCCTCGAGTTCGCTCTTTACACTGGTTAACTCCCGCAGGGTGGCGTTCCTTTCCTTGGTTGCGTCCTGGTCGATAACAACGTTGGTGGTGATTGGTGTAAAGACCGAAGAGGGGGGTTCGGTTTTGCTCGCGCTGACGTCAACATCTTCACACCGGTTTTTAATGGAGAAGATCGCAATTTTTGCATCTGAATTTTATTTCTCCGCATCCAAAATTTCAGAAATTTTTCGCACGCCCCCGTTTTTTTAACACCGGTATCTTTGCGTACATTTTTCAATTCGCCCTGCGGGACAACAGCAGTTGATAGCAATTGATTTTTTCAAATAATATTTTGGTAGCGTTCCGGAAAAACGAAATCTGTATATTTCTGTAAAATGCCTGCATTTTAACACCAAATACTTCTGTGGAGCTCGCGCCTTTAAACAACGGGCAGTCATATCGTTCGTATTTACAATAGATTTTTTCCTAGTTTCGGTGACCCAATTGGCGGGAGGCCGAAGCCTGAATTTACTTCTTGCTGGGGCGGATAAGGTGAACACTCTTGCCAAGGAGCTACGGCGATTCACTCGGGGATCGAACACTCAACCTTCCAATTGAGAGGCAGACGCTCTACCACTGAGCTATCGCCGCCCAAGACGTTCTTATATCGTTTGTATTCACAATAAGATTTACGCACAAGTTGCAATAGTTTTTGAAACGACTCACTTTCAGCTCTTGTTCTTTTATTTTGAGCTTCTTCTCGAGCGTTTTGATTCGCTGATCGCCGTCGCTATCGCCCGCGACGCTCGACGCCGAGCTCATGTCCCCGCTGGACCGGCGCAGGCGCCGTTTGGCCATTTCCAGGAACCGGTCCTTCTCGTCCTGGCACTGACGTTGCATCTCGTCCCTCTCCTGCTTCGCTCTGAGACACTCGTCCTCTTTCATCTGCGCGGATGAATATGTAACGAAAGATTTTACAGGAGCGCGTCACGTACGTGCGCGTAACGGGGCGAAAGCAAATCAGGAAAAAAGCGGGAAACGAGCTCCAATCAAATCTTTCAAGCAAAGGTTTTCGAGATCCAGTGTTCAATCATTGTTTTTTTGGCAAGCGAACAAATTTAAACTTACACTTTGCCAAAGTCCACGGCTTGTTCGATGTCCCAGCCTCGGACAAAAGAAACAATCCACTATGCACATCAAAGAATATATTTTTTGCTGTTTATTTGGCTGTTAAACATAGTCCTTGTTGAGTTTTGTTCTCTATTTTCTTCGTCTTCCTTTTGATATGCGTAGTTTTCTCGCCGTCGCTAAACGTATCTCTCGCAAAGCGGCGAAAAACCTTATAATCCCGCGATTTTTAGCACCACTTTGACCAACTTTTCGCACAGAGTGCGTTTTGCAGAAAACGAAATGCTGGAAACTTTTCCGAGGGGAACACCTTGGCGTCACGGCGTGACGCGCGATGCCAGCATGATTTCACGCTCCACTGCGACCTCAAGCGCGTTTAGCGAGGTCAAAAAGCATTCACAAAGAGCACGAAATTAATTCAAGGCAGTGTCGAGACCTACCGTCGACTCAAACCGACCTGGACATCACGCAGCAGGTTCTTGTGCGTGCTGGCGAGCGCTTGCAGCTCTTCGTCTTTCTCTTTTATTCTTACGTCCAGAGACGTCACCGTTTCCTCATAATCCGAAACCTGCGCCGAGAGCACCAATCAAAGAAACCGCCGTCTGGTCACGTGACCGACACGCAGCCAATAGCGTTGCTCCAAGAGAACTGTCGCAGTTTAGCACCCAAATAATAAACGCCGTCTTACGCGCGTTTGCAGACTTTCCACCACGCGCTCTCTTTCTCGGATCTGGATGTTGAAATCGCGTTTTAACTTTTGAACTTCGTCTTCGTAGCGAAGTTTGTGGTCCAAGGCGTCCTGTCGCGTGTAAAACACGTTCAGCGACGATGCAAATTTCAGGAAAAAGCTATACACTTGCTGTTAAAGTCTGACAGCGCATAATAGCCATCGCAAAACGTAACAAACCTGAAGGGCGGTGTCGCTTTCTTGTAGCTGCGTTCGAAGTTGTGTGATGAGAGAATCTTTCGTGTATGTCTGAGGCTGCAAAGACACCACAAACAAGCGTTTAAATCACTCAACAAGCACCACAAACTTCAGTTCGATCTTGAGCTAAAGGCCAAGTACATTAAGTAGTTTGTCACATACAAAGAAGAGACAGCGTAGGGGAAGCGAATGAGTCTTGAAGTCGAAAGGTTTGTGCATCGATTCCTGACGCAGTTAAGGTGCCTTGTGCGCCGAAGGAAATAAGTAAAGAAAGATGAATAAATTAAGCGGCATTTTGTTTTTTTTGAAGCACTGTTTCCATTTTCCCGTACGTGCAGCATAAGTTATTTTCACAACAGCAAAGATGAAGAAGCCCTTTTCATAAACATACCACTGAGCAGTACTCTGCCTTTTCACCTCAAATTGATTCGTTTCGTAAATGTTTTCTGACTTTCTAAGGTACTTCCGCTGCAGACGCGACAAGCTGGATCGAAGACAACATTCATTTGTGTTTGGCCGATTACATTCCACCGTCAAGTACACAGCACGTTTTTCCGAATTCAGTGACAATTATTACATTATTTTAGCTTTTGCGCCTGATATGACGCAACAAAGAACGATCGCTGCAGAGCGAAGAAACAATGGTTTCTCGCATCAATCTCAATCGCTGCATGATCTCCACTCCCGACGCACAACCTTGTTTAGTTCGAACTTTCTGATCGCATTCATGAAATCTTCTTGTTTTTCTTCGTAGCTTTTGATTTCTTCGTTCAACGTCGCGATTTCTTCGTCTTTTTTATGAATGAACTCAGTCAGAGCCTGAAAACGTGAACTCGAGCTGAGAAAGCGTCTCGGGCGATTTTGAACAGAATCAGTCACAGAATAAACGGAAACGCGAAGTACACTTTGCAGGATATCGCTCAGTGGGCACACCAAGGGCTTCAAATAAAACTGCAATATTCGGCTTTAAATCGAACGCGAATACAGAAACTGGAAAAAGTTAATTCATCGTTTGCTTAAAAAGCAAGACGTTGGCAATGTCATTGTCTTAATTCGAAACAAACAACTGTGATCAAACAAACAATTCATTGTGACCACCTTAACCGAGTGTTTCCCGAGTTTGTTTTTTTTCTTTTTGGAACGAAGCAAAACTTGAATGTCTTGCAAAGACGTATTAGAAAGAAACAGGCAAACATTAATAATTCAAATGAAATTGCGCTTAGCACTTTTCAAGTTCTGATCGTTACCACGATTGAACGCATGAATGACGTGCGGAACTACGTCACAAAACACGTGGGCGGTGAGGCATGCATCAGTGCACGTCCGACATGATTGGACAACACATGTGTAAGATAACGCCAGTAATCTTGGTCGACTGATTCAGACGTAGAATAAAAGCAGTAGATTGGATAGCGTGTCAACGTTTTGCTGCCACAGCGTTATCCTGTCGTTTTCTCGTGGGTTTCGTCAAAATCGCCCTCCAAGCGTTTTATTAACTGAGTTAAAATTGTCTTCGCTCTTTCCAGTGGCGTACAGAGGTCAGATGGCGCCC
>JGI24159J19872_10007150_pt1 | contig 14619 bp, 11 predicted proteins | sample Ectturendosymbi4_FD_19872 | JGI IMG/M metagenome (IMG submission 19872) | reverse complement strand
TCATGTCATTGAAAAAATGCGGCCTGATCAAACTGAAGAATAGCATAAATGTATCGTCGGTTTCGAAGTAACCGGGCTCATTAGCTTTGCGAGCAAAAGTTGAAATCCACATCACCACTCTTTCGTCCACAAAAAGCCAAAACCAAAATGCCTAAAAGTTCCTTGGTTTCCATGAAGCAAGAAGAACAGGTGAGTATTCGCATACGGCCACTTAGCAGGCACTGGCAAGCTGTACGAACCGCAACCCAGGGGTGGCGCAGGACGTCGCTGGCCGACAAGCGCTGGTTCGCGTCGAGGGTCAGGGCCCCGCAAATCAGGTCCCGGGCCGATTCGGAGATATGGTCCCAGTGCTCGCGAGGGAAAGTGAGTTCGCTGGCGAGTATGGCATCGAAAAGTTCCTCCTGCGAGTTCGTTTCGGAGCGGAAAGGCGGGTAGCCGCACAGGAGGATGTAGGTGATGACGCCCGCCGCCCAGACATCCACTTTAACGCCGTACCTGCGAAAATTCATGACGGGCTCAAGAAAAAGGTACGCGAGGGTGTTGTCCTGATATATTGTGACCAGCACTACTGAAGGCTGGAGATCAATGCGATTTCAACACTGCAACTGTAGATTATTACAACGTGTCCAATTGGGCGGGTACAGCAACACTACTTTGCAGCACCCGCCCAATCCGTAATGTTGAAATAGTCGTGCGGGTACAGCACCACAACTCGTTTATTTGCACTGGTTGCGATGCAGGAAGGGGCGAGGCCAGAATCCTGGTACAGCAGAAGCTCTGTCCCCAGCTGTGTTGCAGTCCCGTCGCCACGGGGGGATTTTGTGGGCTAAGCCTCCCCAAACAATGCTCCAAGCTCCCCACAAATTGAAATATGAAACACTGTAAATTAGTGGAGTTTTGTCAATTTTGTAATGTCAAGCCCCCTGTTGAAGACTTTCTGGCGACGGTTCTGCTGTGTTGTTTGATAGGTACCCAGTGAGTGCAAAAATGCAAAGGCGCACGAAACACTGCGAAGCATTTTCGAGCCCGGGCCGCGCGACGGTCGATTCGCTGCGAGATGTCGACGCACCGACCTGATGCTTTATTTATGAGCTGCCATGGGTGGGTAGGTGGGTTGGGATACGCGACCCAGCAACGGCTTTTTCAAGAACTTTCTACGTTTGGAAAGAGAAAGCTTCAAAACATTTTCATCAAAACGGGAAAAGGGGGTCTGTCTGCGAGCACGAGAACAAAGATAAGTGAGTGGGCAGCACGCTGTCAAGCCGTGCTCGACTGTTTCAGGTAAGATTTTTCGTGATATGAAACTAGTAACTGGCAGCAACGAACAATACCATATACCTACGCTGTAATAAAAAGTCATTTGAACTGTGAGTTTTGTATTACCGGCATGAAGGGGATTTGAATTTAGAAACATATTGTGTAAATTTAAAAAATGCATTCAAAATTGAAATACCCAATGAGAGCTGTGTTCGTCGCTACCTGTCCCTGCATCCTGATCCCTGAGCTCAAGATGCTAAATCAACTGAACTGAGCCGAAGTAGCCAGAAACAAAGCACCCAGGTTTTGATTCCAAACAAAACATGGAATTATACGTGCCCTCGCTTCAATGGACTTTATTTACCTACCCTATTGCCCTGAACTAAGGTACAACTTTGCTGCAATGATCGAACACAGGCTGCTGTTGTACAGCATTTGCACGTAACAGGATTGGAAACGTTTTGATGAAGTCCATGCGCGTGGGGAATGGCGGGGCTGGGAAGATCAGCAAATTTTTACGAAAATTTAAAACCTAATCACCGGGCAATTTTTCCTTGTTTCATAAGAAAAATTATTGGCTCCGAAAGAATCCGGTCCGGTGAGGCCGCAAGAGACAAAAAGATCTGGTTGATGTTGACCCTGCAAAATCTGATCAGCCCTGAAGGTTTGCACTTGAAAATGACACCAGAAATGCCACCAACTAAAACAAAACGTGGCAATTGGTTAATTGTAACATTTTTATTTAGAAACTCCAACAGTATTCAAACTGTTTTTGTCCAAATTTGCTTTGTTTCTTCAACTTTCCTCGCATTAACTTTTCTGACAGACCAACTCTAAATTCTATAGTTGAGTTCACCCTCTCGCTACCGGTTTACGAGTTCAACGAACATCATGGTTTATCGAAACTTGACGCGAAAAAATGCTGCCACCAAATTAACTATAAACTGACACGAAAATGAAAACCTAAAACACCGCACACACCTACTTCGCGCCTATAATGCGCTGAAAAATTAAATCCTGAAGTGGTGAATTGAAATCAAACTGTACATGAAGAGCTGGCAAGTTTCGGCCATGACAAGCACACGAGCAAATCGAAATAACCCCTTACCCCGTTTGAGCGATGATCTCTGGCGCAACGTATGTGGGGGTCCCGCAAACAGTGTACAGCAGGCCATTTACGGTGGTGGCCAGGCCGAAGTCGGCCAGCTTCAGCGCTTTGCTGCCATCTTGGTATTCGCATACCTGGAAAATAAGGGGAAGAAACTTGCGAGGTGCTTTCCGAGCACACAGTCGTCAATGGAGGAATCGGAGCTGGAGCCGGTGGGGAAAAAACACAACACTGATATTAACACTGTAAATTTTAACACCAGCACAAGACACCGCGTCATGCTGACAATAAACTCTGAGAAGCAAATGAAGGTTTAAAACGAAGCATTCTTTAACAGCAGGAATCGACAGTTTTAAGGGAAGATAGCTTGAAACGCACAGATGTTTCAGCGCCGCGCGGTTCATTCATAATTCACAAGGTCGGCCGGCCTGCTGCGCATTAGAGACATTTACCAGCAAGGTCGAACAGGTGCAGTTGCGACGCTGACTGTCAGATGCCAGTCGCGCTCGCGGCTGCCGTGTTCTCGTCGCGGGACATCTCGCTGCACGTCACTCACCAGCAAGTTCTCGGGCTTGATGTCGCGGTGGGCGATGCGCAGCTTGTGAAGGTGGGCGAGGGCGCTGGCCAGGTTGTGCAGCATGCCGCTCGCGTCCCGTTCGGTGTAGCGCGAGGCCGACGAGATGGCGTCGAAGAGGTCGCCTCCCTGGTGACGGTTGTCAAGTGCCAACAACAACAACAACAACAACAGTGAGGTCAGGAAAGCCTCGACCAACCATACAACTGGGTTTTGGACACAGAATTACATTCCGTTGAAGATAAGATGTAAATGCGGCTTACGCCATGACAGTTTAAATAGACCCTCATCTGTAACAGACGACAGCTAATAAAAGCCGTCAACTTTAATTGGCACTTGAGTTTCTTCTACTTATTTTCAACTACATGACCCACGGCAAGCGACAACGTTTCGCTGTCAACTACAGCGACTAACTCTACCCAGGATGTCTGGACAGGAAGTCTTACAAGGTCGTCAAGCGAGCTGTCGGTCTATTTGCATATGCTATCATGGCATTAAGTGGAGTGATGAGGAGTCCGGAAAAACTTAAGGACACATACTCCAAAACGCTCGTGAATCAAACTGAAAACAAAGTACTTTTTCAGCGCAGCCTGCAGCGAAAACGGACACAGCCAAAGAACGGATCCGATAATAACTCACGTTCACAAGTTCCATTACGAGGTAGAGATCGCGCTTGCTGTCGAACTCTTGGATGAGTTGCACGATGTTCGGGTGCTTTATGCGCCTCAGAATGGACACCTCGTTCAAAATAATGTGTTCCTGCAACAATACAAACTAATTTTTTGAAACGAATAACGCACGCCAGCAAGCAGATCTACAACGACTCTAACGTGGAATTATGCAAGCAAGTTCAGATTTCCCAGGGGTTCGGAAGCGGAACGATCACGTGTCTGTGACATTGTTGCATTACAACCATGCTACTGTGACGTTTATCTAAAATTTAACTACGTGAGATGCGCTAATGAAAGAACCGCCGTTTTAACTTTCAGGTGTTCTTGCACAGTCGACCCTTGGCTTCGAAGCTGTGATTGTCACCAACCACCTTTACAGGTCGTGATGCGTTACATGTTCCATTTGCCAAAGCAAAAGTTTCGTGGAGCAACCTACAGTTCCTTCTGCGCCCAGCCACCGTAAGACGCAGGCCATCAAAGCCTTATGTGTCTGGCCAATGACTTCGAAATGCATTGACCACGGGGATAATACCAACCAGCGTATGTGTGAAACTAAGATCTGGAAGACTGTCTCTGCTTTAACAAATAACAAAGAAAAGTGCTTTTTTTCTCAAGGAACCGACAAAACAAATAAGCTTGTGCGCTGTTGCTTCGCACAGCTCAGGTCCAGCACGTGTGTGTGTATGTGTCGGCGAAGTGTGGCAGCGGGAATTAAATTACCACCATTGTTTCAATTGTTGCTCGTGAAAGCGCTTGCGAGCAACGACAAGGGGAATCCTGCCGCGAATGTGACGCTGCACGACGACACCGCGGAGCGCAGGTGCGCATTGCTCACTACCCAGTCATAAGACCTCGCTCGCGCTGAACTGGACAAAGCGTGGTCTGACGAGAAAAACGACACCGTTGAAACAAATGCGCTGCTTGATAGCAGCAACCATCAGCACGGCTTGACTACGGCGCACACCTTTTGCTCACTGCTGCAATCAACATGGTGTCGGATCATCAACTCGAGGAGTGGCTTTCAGGGCACTTGAGACTTAAACATACTCATTGCGTAGAATCAAATGGAAGCATGTTAAATTTGTGGCGACAGGTAGGAGTTTGCACGTACAACACGACAGATGGTGCTTCCATTAGCACAGACGACCGATTGTGGCTAAAAGCAAAAACTTTATGCCGGCTAATACCACAAGCGCTAAGAATCAACAAATACAGTTCGCGTGCTGATGTGCGCAAGATGTGGTGTGAGATGTGACCTCGCGTGGAGCAGAGCCGATCGTGCTGCCTGCAGACCATCTGTCAAACGCCCTGGCATATCAGGAGGGCGGAGGGAGTGGTGAGTGTGGATCTACTCGTGCTTTTAACGCACCGGTCCGAAAATTAGCCCTGTACTCAATCAAAACACGAACCAATTTTTAACTTTTAAAAGAATACAGGTAAGCGTGACAAGTTTTTAGGCAGTGGTAATCTGTTTACTTTTGCAAATGCGGGTACCTCGGTAAAAAGAAGAAGAAATAACTATCACAACGGAATTGAGACTCTGCTGTCGTTGATGATTTAAACAAACACAAAGTCGCGGAATATCGCTCAGCCGTTCGGCTTGGATCTTAAGCATTCGTTCTACCTCCAAACCTGAGGGGTGCCTCGCTTGACTAGATTACAAAAGGAATTACTACAGTATTTACAACAAGGCACCTTTCGCCACACCAAGCTCAGCAAACGTGCACGCAGAGAAAAACAGTGGGCCACCTTTCCAAGGCATTTCGTTTTGTCGATTATCTTGAGTGCGAACTTGCTGCCGGTCATTCGCTCGACGCATTCATGCACGACTGCGAAGTTCCCGTCGCCGATCGCCTCGCCCACTTCGTAACGTTCGCTGACCTGCTTCGGGTATTTCCCGTCGTCGGGAACGACGGCGCTCATGCTGCGCTGCAATGACAGCAATCGCGAGTAGCTACTACTCACCCGGTGTAAGTTGAAACTTGTGCTCGACGATTTACAGACTGAATGCTGCGAGATGTTACAAGAAGCCTTCGGTTGATGCGCTGCTACATCAATCGAGACTTATGTCGCTTGATTTTGTGTCCACTCTATTCTATCGAAAACGGGTCGGCGGGATTTTTGCCGACAGGAAAGTTACGACCAATTTCGCGCGAAAACACAGCAGTGGCCGCTGGGAAGTTTCCATGACAACTACGCCGAAAATTTAATTGCCAACAGTACAAAAACGAAGTGCTCGAAGTGTCAAAAAACGGCTTGGTCAGCAAAGAAATGTTTCGGCAACGCCAANTCGCCTTTCAAGCCGACACAGCAGCCACTCACATTCACAAGCGGCTTCTTGTACAAGGCGTTCCTCACTGACTGCGTCCGTCGCTGCGGCAAGGGAGCGTCGCGGAACTCGCCCCTCCCGTCGCAGGAACGATTGAGGCGAGCGCTGCCCTTCCGCTGGAACGTGATGCGCGGAGTGCGCGGTCCGGCGGACTGGTACGGTCGGATGAACTTCGCTTCTGCGACAGAGCGGCACGGTTGCAAAAACATCTCGCTCTGGTGCGTGTGCGTTGGGGTTGACGTGACAGCGAGGCAGGCGTTCCGCTTGACGTGACACGTCGACATTTGCTCTCGCGGCCGTGTTCAGGCGCTCCACATATGCGACTCACGAGGAACAAGGTTCTACATGGGACACGTTTTGCTGTCCCGTCGAAACTTGCGCCCGGTCTATCCCGTGGAATCACCGTGTGCCTATCTAATGCTAACCTCAACATTGTCGTGGATAAACACCACTCGATGCCCCATTGGAGTGGCCAATGAAAATTGGGTGACCATTTTTAGTTGTTACCTTGAAAAGGCCCGAAAACCTTATTTTCGCATTACTAGGCCATGGCGCTGAGCCACCACATTTAATGCTTACTGGGCGGTGAGCATTTAATAATGGTATTCAACTTCTGAAAACTCCTGGTATGCGACATAAAATTACTAGCGGTGGCACATTGGACAAATATCAAGTCCCCTGTCCCATGAGATGGGACAAGCCTGAGGTCCCTGCTTCTCTTCCCTAACGCGCATGCGACTGGGAGTCGCATTTTCGCTTGCGGTTCTCGAGATCTATCGATACAGACAAGTGCAGGCGCAAAAATGAATCAAGGCGACGCGAAATCGATGCAGACGGAATTTATTCCGACATTGGCGACGTTGCGATTTCACGCGCCGGCTCATCAATAAGTTCGGCGCATTTGCATCAATAATGAAAGCGCCGGCCGAAAAGCCCCGCAAGGCCAGTGTTGGATGCGACAATTAGAGGCAACCCAAACGTCGTTAGCCGAAAGTGATAGTTGCCTTGGCGACAGGACAACACGGTCGGTAAAGCAGATGGTGACGTACGTGACGACAGTAAACAAGAATTCGATGTCGGCAGGGCGTTCTTGGCTGTGGGCGGTCTGCTGGTGACGCGCCTGGCAAAAGCACCTGCACGTAATTCACACGCGGGAGGCGTTTGTGAAGGCGTCGACCGTTTTTCGGGTGGTTTCCGTGTTTGTGCCCCAGAAAGCATATGTTCAAATGCGATTAGTGTCAACAAAGCACGTGCGCCAAGGCTAAGCAGCAGGTTGGATCATTGATTTTCACGCGTCAGGCGAAAGCGGCGCTCAAGGCTTGGTTCAGTCCGCGGGGATTTAGGATATTAATTATACATGACGTGTTGGCGCAACGCGCGAAGCCGCGGAACTATTCAAGCGAAATCGCAGCGCCGTCAACAACAGTCGATCTTACCGGTGCAACGAATGTCCGACCTTAGTCTGAACCTACTCGTCAGAACTTGTCGTGTCACAGATAACTACAAGTACAGCACTTGATATATACCGAGCCGATCTGAGACTGATCGTCTTGACTACTTAGGCAAGCGTCACTGGCTGCGCGATAACATCTCGGCGATCGCGACATCAGCGATGTCAGAGATTCGCCAGGCTGCGCAGCATATGAGGTCAAATCGCAACTGACCGTCGGGGTCGATCTCGAAGTCGTCGGCCGACAGCTTTTCGTGCCCGTAAGCGATGAAGATATCCTCCTCGCCGAAGAAGTCCTGCAAGCTGAGCACCTGCAACGACGAAACTACTCAGCTGAGAAACAACAGCCTGCGCGCTTGCACTGCTGCTGGAAACCGGTCGCACATGACAAAAGCGCCTGAAACACAGCGGAACGACGTGCGAGTTGGTTTTGGCAAAGTGATCTGAAAAAAGTCTGACGGCCGAACACGATTATTCTCGATCAAACCAGAGTCAAATACGTGGGAAACTTCCCGAAATATTAGTGAACACCAAAGAAACAACGTCGTGAATTTGTCAACAAGACATAAATTTCAGCGGACGTCTTTCCTAATGCAGCTGCTGAGCAGTTCCTGCTTCTGCTTTAAACATTTGTATAGAAAACTGAAACAGCAGCACAAACTACGGTCGCTGGCCCCACACGCTAGTGCTCAAGCAGAGCACCTGCTTCACAAACCAGAGACCACACGCTCAACAACGTCCAATCACTGTTTTGTGAGCGCTTAATGAACCTGATGTTTTCCATAGATAACATCGTATGCTTCGCAGCTGTAAAACGCTTTGGGCATTTGACGAAGCACATGCGGAACAGCGTCACCGTTGCCTTGGCAACATCCAAAGATCGCATTGCGCATATTTGCAGCGTAATCGAACGTGGTACTGGAAGCAGATTGTAATGAGAACCCAGGAACACGAAGTACAGAGCGCAGCCGAGATAACCAGGCTGTCAGGCATTTTTGCAGAGTTATAGGTGAACAGACACGCGGGTATTTCAGCCAAGTATCGAGAAAACATCGAGAAGAAACGTACACTAACGGTTACCGAATAAACATCACATATCCTAAGACTTAAAAAGTTACAGAATACGAGCGCAAGACCACCTTAACCTTCTCTGACAACGCTCGGCGCACTTTACCTGGTTGCCTTCAATAGAGTAGATCTTGCGAACCGTTCCAGTGTCGAGCTTGATGTTTTTCGTGATGTCGTTCATCACTTGTTCGAGAGAATGAGCTGTTCTTCGATTGAGCAGCATTCTCACCTGAAAGCAAAATTACGAAAAGATTTGAAAGTTTTTAATTTGCTGGCGTAACACATCCAAACTAAGCATCTTTAGCATGACTGCCAACCACATCCATGGCAGAGTAGAGGCTGAAGTCCCAACGCCAAAAAAGGAATGAAGTAAAGTTCGCGTTCGCACATTTCGCGACACAATTGGATTTTTGATCTGAAAAATCTTCGTAATCAGGCTGTTGTGATCCCAGTTTTCCAAAAGTCTGCATGGTCCTTTCCTTTGACATATTGGCAATGGGCAAACGCGGCAATGCATTGAAATTGCCGCGACCACCAGCACTGTAGCGCACGAAAGGCTTGTACGCGCACTGTGAAAACGCTTTTTCAACATATTCAACAAATCCTCTCAAACAATGCTGTTATTGACGTCCGCAGGTTTTTTTTAAAGGAAAATGTTAGGTACCCGGTGCGGACCTGTAGGGACCCGATTTGTCTGATTCTAGGGACCCGATTTTCTCTGATTCTAAGGACCTGATGATAATTTTCTCCGTTTCTAGTGACCCGATTTTCAATTCTGGGGACCCGAATCGGGTCCCTAAAACACCTTAAAAATCCTGGACGTCCGATTAGATTCCGAAATATCAGCTGCAGCTGATGCATCGCTTATCCTCTGCATCGCTAAGGTAATTGTCGACTTAGCCGTGACGTACAAGGACTGATAGAGGACAGTTTCGAGGGAAATCGTTTTCGGGGGGAAAATATCGTCGAATCGCGCTGTACTCACTGCTTTTCTCGGCTTCACGCCGCTGCGCACGATGGTTATCAGCTTTGGCCGAATGTAGTCGCGGCAGTCTTTCTCCACAGGTCTGCAAAGGGCTTCCTGGCTGACACAATTGCGCAGGTCGTCGTGTAACCAGCTGCCGCTTCGTTCCTGGAAAGAGTCCGACGCAAACAATCAGGCTCGGATTTACTGGGAAGTGAAAGCATCAAAGCAGTTTTGAAGAGTCGCGTCGCAAATAGCAGCACAGTAAGCGAAAAACGCGAGCACAAGCAAAAGCTAGTCAATCCACTCAAGAGGTGCTTGTACACTTCGCACGAGATTGCAGCAACCGTGTACTGCTCTAGGAAGCAGCGTTCTCAGTTGCTGAAGCAGCAAGATACGGTCAGCAAGCAACTTTCTAAAGTACGTAGTTCACGTTGCAGTAGCTGTCCACGTAAGACAAGGATCTCTAAACTTTTTTTCCACAAAAGCTACAGTATTACATAACAGTCCGAGGGCCGGAAATCTTACGTAATGTCATTGCTTCGGGATATGGTACATTCTGCCAAATCAGTAAGTTTTTTTGTAAATTTAGTCTTTTTCCATTATTGGAAAAATGTCTCCGCGGGGCGAATTTGGCCCTGGGGCCGTTGTTTAGAGACCCCTGGCGTAGAAGAAAAAGCACAGCTCTTACACGACGAACCCGCAACGCTTACGAGCGTTTACAACGCGGTTCCACATTGAGCTTGAACTACGCGAAGAAACAATTGCACGTGCAATGCAGCTATTGGGCTGTGTTTACATTACGCAACACAAAACGTTTTATCATATTCGGCCTTATACCTGCTGCCTTAACCTCAAGGACAGCGAGCTTCCGGTCTTCACATTGTGACACCAGTTGGGATTGGTGTTCTGGGTGTAGTCGATCTTTTTGAATACTTCACTGCTCGCACAAACATAGCTTTCGCCTGTAGAAACAAAGCCTTACACGAAAATCAAACAACGCACTCACACAATCCCGCCAATCAACTGTTAACTTTAACCTCACCAGTCCTAAAGGAACTGACTTTTGCACGTTATGTTATTGTTACCTCATTGCTGAAATCATTTTCGCAACAGTTACATCACCGCACATGATGCTTTCAACATCTTGCAGACTCATTTACACATACATCGATTGGGCGTGAGCAGGTTTTTCTAAAATTCTACGACCTTTGTAGTGAAAGTGGATACTAAGCTTGAAACGCCCTTGTATTATCAAAACGACGCATGATTTTGGGAACGTCTGGTTAAGTGATTTCTAGAAAAAAAGGTTTATTGCGATCAGGCACTGTAGTTGGGAAAGTTTGAGGGCTCACTACGGGGAAAAGCGCATTATAATCGCCTGAAATATAGCTGCATCGTTCTCTGACGCGTTTCCTTGATGGATGGATATTGTTGCGATGACTTTCTAAGAGTTTTTTCTCCTTGTTCGTTCTTTGCGAAACTTTCAGTTGCAATGTGTTCAATTTAGCTACAAGTTTCTGCCGAATCTTGCTTTTTAGCTCTTTGATCAGACGTAGTCTATCGGTTGAAGACCAATCTTTTCGCTTTGCAGGTTTGCTCGACGTTTTGAATTGACCACTATCTGTTACTAAAACGATTGCAAAATCTACATGGGACTTTTTTTTTGGAAACCATAATTTTTTGTTTTTTTTTAACCCATAATTCAGCACTACCGTGGGAAGCAATGTAGAATCAAAAATGACCTCTGCAGGCCGATTAATCATAAAATTCATTGTACGTTGTTTCATGATACGTGTGTGACTGTAATGCTAAGTGCGGTTGAACTCGTGGTGAAAGAGCAGATGCTGCTGGTGAATCTTGTGCTAGAGCGGGGTTCCCAGCCCTGGGGGTACATTTGCATATCTGAATATCTGAAAGGGTACATTTAAGATCATCAATAAGATGGATAAATATATTTATTTCCAAAAATTCTAAAATATAGGTGTTGCATCAAAAATTCAGCGGATTTATGTTATTGTACTCAGCCCTTTTGCCATAAGAAATTTTAGGGGTACTTGTTCCGCTGTCGAAATGGTGAAGGAGTACATGTTAAGAAAAAGGTTGCGTACCCCTGTTCTAGAGTAATTGCTGCTACTCCTGGTGAAAATACAAAAATATTTTTGAACGTTCAGTTCTGAATATGTTCACATTTAGAAATATTTATGATGCTATCTGTTTCATTGCAAAATCAATCACGGTGTTTACCTCCTGATATATTAAAATCAACATGCAGATACAATTGCTGATTTTTCAACATATAAAATATATGTATAAATTTATGTGTTTACTGACAAGTGTCAGTGTGCCACTCTGCTTACACTACTCAATGCTTGTTAAACCTTTTGTAACAACATTAAAAACTGCATCAATATAGACCAGTGCTTCCCAACCGGTGAGCGGCGTAACAGTTCCAGGTGTGCTGCGGCATTGTTGAACCTGCTTTATACAGTTCTTCTAAAGAGGACGTTTCTCGTCACTACGTTTCAGCCGTTAGGTTTGGTGTGCCGCGTGAAGAAAACGGAGTTGCAAAGTGTGCCATTGCCAAGATAGGTTCCTATACAAAGCTATACCGTTGTTAGGATGGCAAAAAATTGAGTGATTATTTCATACACAGGGCACCAAAGAGTCATGGCACCGGGCACCAAAATACACAGGGCACCAAAAAAGAGGAGTCGAAGTTTTTTTGGTACGAACCCCATAACCCTGCNTGAAAGTCATTTAAACCAAATGTACAGTCTACTTTAGCATTGGTGAATTACGCAACGTTTTCACAGGCCAAGAAAACAGGACCCATGCACGCTCAGTTTCGCATGTGTGCGCACGGCTCAGTTGACAATTGCGTGCGATTCCAGTGAGCAGCAAACGCGGGCAATGAACGACGCTTTCAACATATCTTACAAAAAAACTACCGTGTTGTGTCGTACGAAATTTTTAGATCAGTGCAATTTAGTTGAACCAATCTGCAAAGTTTTGCTACTGACGGCCAAGATGCCGTTGCGCAACATTCCACTTCCATCTAACACGTACATTTTCGAAACACAGACGCAACGATCCAAGCGCATTGCACGCACCTTGTTCAAGTTCTTGTATTGAGTTGATCTTGTGAGCACCGTCCAAAGAAAAAACAACCCTTACGCCCTGAGGCAGATTAGCCTTGTCAGCCAGTCGTTTGGTTAGGTCGGCAAGAAGGACTTCAAAAGTGCGAAAGCGAGCGGGTGATATGACGTAAACAAGACCCTGGTGAAACCGATCTCCGTTCCGGTAGAAGCGAACCTGCAAGAGAGCCAGGTCTAGTCATCACACAATGCCAGCAATTTCAAGACTGATCTTACGTGGTGCATTTGAATATCAGTGATAAGGCAACCTTAACTATCTTTGTTGTGATTTTTAAAGCCTGTGGGCACTTCGGCAGGACACTGCTATTCTTCGCCCACCTTTTACAGCAACGGGCTTTTCTTACCCTGCTTCTTTCCAACCCTTTCTCACTGCTGGGAAGGATTTGTGGACAATTTTCAGCAAAACTTTACAAGCACAGCGCTTTGGGCTTTGCAGGTTGTGGCTTGCCCATTACTAATTTTAAACATGCAAACACTTTTAGTCATCACAAGTTTCTAACTCTTTGGCAGAGATTGGACAAACCAGCATATATGACATTACACCTACGGTGTTATCGTCGACTTAACATCATGAAGTGGTAACTGTTTGCCTTGTGCAACAGAAAGGCATTCCCATACCATCATAAGTTGCCAGAATCACTAGGAAGTGAAATGTGCAACTAGTGCTGTATATCTACAGTAGACACATCTTCAACTCGTTGAAAACAAAAACAACAAGAAGTACAGCTTTCATCACCATGTATATGGTTTACAAGCAGCTATCAGGTGGTAATGACTTGATCAAAAAAGTAATCTAGCATGTTTGGCACCGCACAACTTGCATTTTTCATACCAATTTTCTACTTATTGATTTTCTAAACAGCCTTAAGCATTACATACCATGGATAACTGCAATGACACCAACATAAAAGAGCTAAAAAAAACAAAACAAAAAGCATCTGCTCTAACTATGACAGCCAAAGACAAGACTACCTTAGTAGTGGCTAAACTTTTCACCTTTACAAAACAGGTTACCATGAGCAATTGGATGCCACTGATCAAAAACAGCCAGTTAAGAAGTGACTATCTTTAAAACTCTTTCAAATAATCACATTCTACTCAAACTAATGAGCAAGCATGCCAACATCAAGAGCTCTTGTGAACAATGCTGGAATGTCAAACAGAAGTTCTGAAGTGAGTCAGGCAGCACTCAGTGTAGCCACATGAAACTTGGGATTCAACTGTTGTGAAACACATTTTTGACCAAATCCCTAAAGAATGGGTTGATCCTACAGCAAACAGACATGAGGAAAAAAAATACCTGTTTGGTTTAATTACATTCCAATAACTGCTATCAAATTTGCAAAATCACTAGTAACATTATACAAATATATCAGCAAAAGCCCAAGAATATTGCTCCACATTTTTAAATGAAAATTTTCTTTCAAAAAGTTTGTTGAGGAAAATTAACACCTTAGCTGCTGGGACAGTTCACATGGACCTTGGTTTCTAGTGTCATAACTTGCCAGGTGATTGAGTTAGAGACCTGTTCAAACCCTTAATAGATGCAGCGACTCTTCTATTTCGCAATGAAAACAAATTCTAGGTTTTGGATTTTTTGCGGGTGACGTCATAAGTGAGGTAGGTTTTAGGCCATTTTGGCTCACATTACCCAGCCAAAAGGCCCCAACTTCTAGATGAAACTTTTTGACTCAAGTTTTCATTGGAAACTAGGCTAGAATCCAAGTCTTTCGAGCCTTTGATAGGCTTTCTAGCATTTCTGCTTCACAAGTTACGGCCTAAAAACAGCAAAATATTTAATTCCCTAATTAGATGATTTGTTAATTTCAAACAGATAATTTTATTTGCACCAGGACGGAAACCTATAGTCGTTATGATTTAAAGCATAAAAATATAACTATACAAGTATCCATAAATGATTTACAATTGAACTATAATCAAAGTAATACTTGGAAGCTCTACTTGTTTCTTGAGCATCAGTATCAACCTGTGTCTTCCTTTCTATTAACTGCGGCGATTCTTGTCTACCCATATCTTCAA
>JGI24159J19872_10007149_pt1 | contig 14620 bp, 9 predicted proteins | sample Ectturendosymbi4_FD_19872 | JGI IMG/M metagenome (IMG submission 19872) | reverse complement strand
TTTCTAGCGTTTCTGGTTCAAAAGTTATGATCTAAAATAAACAAATTAATTAATTATCTAATTAGTCAAATATTTTTACTAACTTACATCACAACTTCTGAACCCGAAACCCCACCAGGTCATCCAAAGCATCAAAAGCCTAGGATTGTAGCCTAGTTTCCAGTAAAAACTTCAGCGAAACACTACCACCTAACAGTTGGCGCCCAGGGCCAGGCAAAGTGGGCCAAGGTTGCTTAAAAGTCCTCCACTTATGACGTCACTGACAAGAAAAACGCATCCCCCAAGAAAAAAAATTTTTTTTGATTGCAGACTAGAAGACTTGCCGCATCTTTTGAGACTTTTACTGGGTCTGTAGAGCATACCGGACCGGAGAAATTCCCGCACAAAGCCACGTGCGTTTAGGCGGGCTTTTTTCCGAAAATCCCCGAAACAACCCAGGTGCCAGTGTTAAAAAACAGTGACACCGATTTTGTGGAAATGGTGACCAACGCATTTTCGTTTGCTGATATTCCTTTGTACAAGCTTAACAATTTAAGGATACCAAAAAGCTCTTTTGTGACATTGTTCACAGTTTGCTATCTGAAATTACTTGTAGATGAACAGTGCTGCAATTAAGCGCAGATGAATTATAGCGGATACGAAATGCTGTTCATGACAAACAAATTTTTCTGGTTGTTGATGAGAGCACTGTGTCTGGCACACAGTTTTTTAATATTCTAGTTGGAAGCCCTGGAACACCCCACGTCAGTTACTTGTACAACTGTCAACCTCTAACATGTGCACCAAATAGCAACAGCACTGCTCAAGCAGTTGTCGATGTTGCTAGAACTCTTGGAACCAACAGAAACTCTCTGTCTGTTATTGTCTGATGCTGCAAAACATATGGTGGCTGGAGATGCAATACAAAAATCTCAGTATCTTAAGGTGTTTCATGTGACATGCGTAGTGTTGCAACCTCTCCAGTGGCATTGCGTTGATTGTGTGATTCACCATGAACAGGATGTGCGTGAAGAATAGCACCATTGTATATGTAGTGCGAGCAGGCAATAGTAAGAGAGATTGCGACGTATGATCTCTATTGTTGCTTGCTGCAGCGGTGCGAAGCTTTGCGCACATGCCGCTCGGGATTTCCGATCGCAACAGTAGCATATTTATCACACAATTTTGCTATGAGAGTGAGATCTCACTTTCAAGTTGTTGATCAGCTAATTGCACATGTCAAATTAGTAACAGTCAAAAACAAATCCAGACAAGCCAAATCGCTTCTATTGGTTGCCTGCCTTAGCCTGTTCTTACAAGATGGGGAAGCTGGTTAAATGCTGCTTCATATTATGCAAAGAATTTACCTGAGGTGAAAGCGATTATGGAAAGTTTTGAAGGGTCTGGTGCTTTGGTAACTCAAGCAAATATTAGCTTGCAAACAACTGGTTTAGGTAGTCAACTTCTCAAAATCAATGACCAATGTGAATGTCTAGTTAAGCTTACCGAAATGATGGAAAGTGCCAAATACACCATGAAAAAAGCAGTGCAAACAATCTAAAAACTTGACTTCAGAGAAGATATTCGTAACATCAACCAATACATTAAAAAAAGAATGCAAAACAATGATATTTCTAAGAAAATGAACATGGAAAGACACTGGTCTTATTTCACAGGCTGTTTACAGTTTACTTCAAAATTCTCAGCCCACAACTGCTTCTGTAGAGAGAAGCTTTTCCATGCTGAAAAAAACAGTTGGCCAAGGACAAAAACTTTAAGGCTGAAAATATACAACATTACATGATTTTACACTTTAATTCATCCACCTAGTGATTGGCTTGCAGTGTTGTGACTATATCGCAAGACTTAGACTTATTTCACAACAGCACATAGACTTGTGTTGCAAGTTTCGTTAAAAATTTGTGTGTTTTCGTTTAATAAAAATGTTTGTTTTAGTACAAAATCTCAACAAATATAATTCAGCCCAAATTTTGTTACATCCATAAAGTTGATTTTTTTATTGTTAGGTCAATAAAAACTTGCCCTAATTATCAGTCACACAATTGAGTACAGCAGTCTTTGGATACAAATGTAACAGCTAACACAAGACTATCACTATGACTGAAACACTCACTTGTACAAAATCACTAACTGCAAGGACTAATAATTCATGACAATACACTTCAAGATAATACAAGGTTGAAGTACCATGATGGTGTTACTGTAACAGTGATATGATTAAGTCCATGCAAAACAGCCTACAAAAGATTAAATGAAAATTTCATTTTGACAAACTGAAAAAATGGCCAAATTTTATTAAATGGCCAAAAATGCATTTATGGCCAGCAAATTTCAAAATTAGCCAAATATATTGAAATTGGCCATCCATGACATGGCCTATCTGGCAACCTTGGTGTAGGCTACCTGCTTTGAAAACACACCAAGTAGTTTTAAACCAAAGTTAATCTGTCGCCTGCATTATGACACTAATCCATTAGAAATGTGCAATAGACTGCACTACGCTTGGTAGAAACGTAGTACACCTAAATTTGACCCTTAAACCTAAACATAAGTCCTAAACCTAAACCAACTCCTGAACCCAACACGTAAACCTAATCTGCAAATTTGAACACAAAAGTTTGAAAACATTTGAAAAAAGTAAATGAAAACTGGTGCCATGAAAAGTGCAATCGCTACTACCAAAACAAAAGGTGCCCAATCATGGCCAGAGCGAACATGAAAACCATTCACAAAGAAAGACATGTCTACATGCATCTACCACGACAGTGCTGCTAATCTGACAAACTCAGTGTTTTATTCTAACCGTGTCATTGCCAGTGGACCCATAGCCATTTCCAAACAAAAACACCCTGTCATGTGACCCATTCCATAAGAATAACATCACATGTTGTGCACTTTTAATCAGAAAAACAGAAAAATAGTGTGAATTTTGCTGCCACAGGTATAGCTCTGCTGTAGTGATTTTCTATTTGAACTGTAGTGTATCTTGCTGTGTCCAGTTATGACACTGAGTTCATGGCACTAGCAGTTGGTACAATTAACCTGGTCGAGTAAGAATTGCTGCTGCGCGAGTGGTCGTTATTTGGGCTCTCAACATTGCTGCTTCGGCTCAGCTAATAGAGACGACTATTTTTATGGAAAAACTTTTAATGTAAGCTTCAGTACTTTTTCAATAAGTTTTAAAATCCAGACACAGGGTTACCTTTTGGCTAAGGGTTTTAGGTTATATGGCAAAGACAATCCGCTAATCCAAGGATATAGTCCTTGTCATATGACCAATTCAACAAATCTGGTTCAGCTAATTGCAAAAGAGCTCCAGGGTTCAACCAATTAATAAAATAAAGAAAATAGATTTTTGTAACTCTGAGAGAAGATCATAGTGCAGTGTTTCCCAAACTTGTTTGAGCTCTTAGCCAAATCAAGGTAGGGATTTTAAGCTTTATTACTCTCAATATTTTGCGTCATAAAAATAATACATAACATTCATTGTGGTTTGGTTTCTGCGTTACCCCCAAAGAATCGCATATTACCCCTGGGGGATAATTTACCCCCAGTTTAGAAACCACTGTCATAGTGCATAATATAGTAAAACTATTAAGCTTACAAAAACAACAAACTCATACTGTCCTTTAGCAAAGGTTGACTGTATAAATCTTGAGGTAGAATGTTCAAAATTCTAAACAAAAGAAATGTAGCTCAAACGCTGAAATAGACCAGGGGTGGCCAACAGGTCGATCGCATCGGCCCTTTGATCTCCGATTGTCACTTGGTCAATCGCGCCTGATTTTGCATTGAATTCACAAGATATCTAAAAGAACATTTTTCAATCAATATTCCAGAAAGCACATAAAAATTATCCATCAGTTGGTTGGTCACATATATTCTTTGGTGCCTGTTGCAATAGTTGACCACAGCCGCATAGCCAGACATTTTGATGGGGGTGGCCAACATCAACCAATTCTCAACATTTAAATATTCAATGCCCCTTGTTTTCAAAGCATTATCGGGAAAACATGCATTTTTCTTAATAATTAAGTTCAGATTTATGCCGGCAAATAAAAAAAATATTTTCATTAAGTTGACAAGTTTCAAAAAGTTTGTTTTTAGTAAGGTATTTGGCTTCTACTCTGCATCAAAGCCTTTATTTCTTCAAAAAATTTTCCTGCTAAAGTGCATGTGAAAATCTCGATGCCACAAGTGCAAAATCTGCAGTTTGCTTTTTCCAGACAATATTAGTGTTGTGCGAAAAGTTATCGCCGCCGGTATTATGATCACGCTTTTTATATTTACGTGCTTCTGATGTACACCACCACACTTTCAATCGAAGCCGATAAGTGACTTCGCGACAAGACACCGACTCCAAAATAGGTCTGCATAACTTGCGCATATATGAAACGTGAATTTTGTCCAATTCTTGAGCGACTAGTTGACGTCAATGGTGTAACTGAAGTCTGAGTCAGTCGGAAACTTAGCTGAAGGGAGCCCACCAGGCAACACTTTGAAAAAAATTGAGAAATGATATGGCTCCGGATGTAGATATCTAATACTAAAACCCGAAATCACTCAATATTAATCCCATAAACGCAAAAAACAACAACTTACTAAAAAGCTAAAAAAAAGAATAGTAATTACCGAAATATAAACAAAGTTGAGGTCTAGTTTTTATATTTATTTTTGCATTTCGATTTCCAAGGAGAGTAGGCAATCTATATCGCAGAACCCCCTTGTCAGTAATGCCACTGATTGACATATGCAGCTGCTAATAATGTAAACTCTCAACATGTTTCAAAAGGTATGGATTTAATGTCATTAAACACTGTGAAATGGGATTGCAGTATCATTTTTGTATGCTACTTGCACTAAGCTTGCTTCCGAAATGCGATTACGTAATCCTAGTTATTTAGAGTTAACAATATAATTCAGGCAATGTCTTAAAATGGGGAAGGTTACACATGTTCTCTAGGCAAACTGGCATATGTCTGGCCACTCAGTGACACAAAGTGTGAAAAAGGTTGGGTATTTGCAAAAACGGAGCCACAATTGATTATCATCATGGCTCTGCACTAAAGTTAAAATGCAAGTCCATACAGTTAACACAAACGTTTGCTAGTTCATCTACCCAAGTGATGCCCAAAGTAAGGGTCGAAATCCAAACAAGGGGAGGCGAATCAAAAAGCATTGTGACCAGGCGATCCAAACCAGAGTTGCATATTTTCAACGTTGCCACTGCTGGTGCTTCTGTTTTTGTCTATAGCAACTTGAGAAAAGAGTAGATTGCTGGTATTGAAAATGAACATGGTCACGAGTTGTTCACCAAGCTCAGATTTGTGTCGTACTCAAGTTAGGGAACCGCTGACCTATAGCTATTCTGAGCGTTTGAAGTCTTTCTTTAATCCGTTAAAAAAAGAAGGAAGTGACTATTCATCCGCCTGTCCTAACACAACTCAAATAAAAGGGTCACTTTGTTGTTCAAACCATGTGGATCGTACGGTGTAATGGTTGTGCGTTACACATTCTATGCTTTAGGTTTTCAGTTCGAATCTCACCTTGCCGACTTTGCTTTTGTTTTTTTTTTTTAGCTGAAGGTTAGCTTAGCTGAGGGTTAGCTTAGCTTAGGTTTGCCTTAGGTTAGCATTTGGTTCGGATTAGAGTTAGGCTACGGTTAGGGTTAAAGGTTAGGTTTAGGGTTTATCTTTTACATCTACTTCGTTTCTACCAAGCCTACTGCACTCTTGTCATGCGTTACTGTCATGTTACAGATGGTGGTCGAATAAGGCTTGAAATTTAAAGATCTGCAGGCGGTTCTGTAGCCACTGCCAAAAATGAATGANAAAAAAAGAATGAACGACAAATAATTTATTTTTGTTTCATTTCATTCACATGTGCTTTATCGAGAAAATACATTGCAAAGTTATGTGAAAATAATGGCAGTGCCAATGCCCTCAGAAATTACACAATAAAAAGCGTCTTCAGCCTTTCATTACGTTTTGCTACTGACTCTTCCTGCTGCAGATGAATGATTTCTAAGTTACTGAAGGATAGGGTGGCAAGCATTATCAAATGAAAGTTGAAACGCTTTGAGATTAAATATAGTGATTAGGCCTGCTTGAAAAAAACTTTTCACTCTCTGGCAAGGCATGTCTCTACTCTCTATGATGTGAAATAAATTACGAAAACGTTAAGGCTCCATCGTCCTAGTACATGTTCAATCATCACAAATAATTATCGCCAAAATTAATGCTATTTTGTTGCTAAAAAGTGTCTATGCCCTAATTCAAAATTGTGCAATAAAAATGAATTTGGACTGCTTAGCAGCCAAACAAAGTTTTGAGCTTCAAGACATACATAGCCTAATATATACAGCATATCAGTATCACGACTATATTTATTTGAATAAGAGCTGATGATCCTACATCGTAGGCGAAATATATACTCTGTAAGATCTTAAAGTGTTTCTGATTCTTTGCTAAGAAAGGATCTCTTTCCAAAGACAGTGTATCACCACTATATCAACGCATTTACTTAGTTTCAAAGCTGTACAAAAACAAAAATCTGTGATGTTTTTAAAGCTACGGCTGATGATGCTTTAGAAATAGGTAAGTCACAATTAATTTGTGACACAGATCTCTTATTACTCCAACATCTAGTGTTACTCTGTTGTTACAAAAAAATACTTTTATGATAAAAAAAACACTAGATTCAGAAAAAAACACTAGATATTACAAAAGCAAACTTACGCACAGTGACAACGTCCAGAAAATGCGTTGCAATGCCAACCATAGACATTGTGCAACTCATTGTAAACTAGAGGCAAAGAAAATGGGAGATAGCAGCAACGTTTGTGCTTGTTTGCACACTACAGCCTACAGGTGACTGAAACTTTTAACACTTAAAAATGACCAATTAGAATCACCAAGTGTCAGTGACTTCGCAGCGCTTTTACTCAAAACAGATTACATTGTCTTGTGTACTTGTGTAATTTAAGATTTAACTAGGTAGAATTTTTAGCAAATTACAACTGAACTAAATCAAAAGGTCTCAATTAGTAATTACAGTTATTAAGTTAGAGTTACAATGGCCTAACAATGTCAATTTACACAAAATTTTGCCATTAATTACATTCATTCAACTCACTCATAAATAAAAACACTAGATAGCCATAAAAAAACACTAGAACACTGGATGAAATGAAAAAACACTAGATCTAGTAGAAAAACACTAGGAGCCAACATCTGTGAACATATTACGAAGACTGAAGTTCGAAGACAACGAAAACCTTCCACAGAATGAATCGACGTCGAACCGGGCAAGACTCAAACAGAAAAACTATTTCATTTCTATATTCGATTTACATGCAGAGATGAACATGGATTTGGACTTGGATGCAAATCCTGCGGATTCGCAGTTTTTTGATGGATTTGGATCAGAGATGAGCACGGATCAGGACTGGATCAGAACTGAAGCCAATTTTTGCCGGATCAGGACTGGATCGGATTGACAAAATTTTTGTTTTTTAATGTGATTATTCTGGAAAAATCAATAATTTTAGTTGTGATCCAATTTCACAGGTTTGTTAAACGGAAGCGTATATTTTGCCATCAAATGCAAAAGATCTGCTGTGACTATTTTGCAATTCGAACTGTATCCACCATTGTTCATATATAACGTTGAGTTCCAGTAGCAACGTGAACATAGTTGAATGGTTAGTGTCTATGCCTGCTATGCGATTGTTCGTTGGGTCTACTCTCACCATTTCCTTTGGCTTAGCTTGTAGAGATTACATCTTTGATAGGAGTGCTTTTAATGCGCTTTTTCAAAAAGTTTAGGTTTAAGGTGTATCAGAGATGTACGGAGTCTGAAATTTTTCCTCCGACTCCACACCTGCTTTGGCAAAATATACTCCGAGTCCACTCCGATGCAGTTTTAAGTTTTGGACTCCGAATCCTGCTTGAACTCCAAAGTGAATGCTATAAACTTTTGGCAAGATCTCAACGACCGTATCCGGTTTTCGCTGTAAAAAGACTGAAAAACCGTCTCAAAACGAAATTGCTGAGCTGTACAAAATGTGTGACCTCTTCTTTACATCATACATGCCACTTCTTTCTCAGATTAAAGAATTAAGGTGGCTATTAATTTTTTGTAACCCTATACCTTAACCCTAAATCCTAACCGTTAACCTTAACCATAAACCCTAGCCCTCAACAGTAAACGCTAACCCCACACCTTAACCTTCAACACTAACACAAAACCCTAACCCTAAACACCTATCCCTAATCCAAAAGCTTAATTGCAAACCCTTTTCTGCTTTTCGAAATGTACATCACAAGGGATCCAAAAATTTTGCATACAATCTTGTGTAAGTACATCAAAAGGTAAATTAAATACAACGAAGGAGTGACTTGCACTGACAATTGTCTATTCACTTACCACTCGACCATATTGACCCTGGGTCTCAAACTCAAATAGCTCCGTGGACCAAATGAGGACTTAGAAGGTAACCCGCGGGCCACATTATGACCCTGACGCAACAATAGTGGTACCTGAACGTATTAGAAACAGCTTTCACATCTTATTTCCTGCGAAAGGTGTCATTAATTATAGGCAAATCATTTCTAGTCGTCTCTCACGTTTGCATTAATCAGTTCTAGCCGTCTAAGGAACTTGTTCACTGGCTAGCTAAACACTTAAACACCGCGGTGAATAAACTAAATAACGTAAATGTTATTCATTTCATTCATTTTCATGCTCGGTTTTCACCTATGGAGGGTCGCGGGGGCAACAGCACTAGGACTTGGAATACCTCACAGTCAACAGAAATTTCAGAAAGTTCTGCTGGCTCCACACCAAGACTAGACCAAGCCAGGTCGGAGATGCAGTTACTTGACCTAGGCCTTGGACGACATTTGGGCCGCTTTCCCGTGGATTTAACCAGCAGGATTTGCCTCACCAGTCTTACGTGGGCATTCTGGATACATAGCCGGACTAACGTAGTTGTGATCTCTCAATTCGGAGAATTGGTTCTACATTCGCGGTTCTGCTGATTTCACAGTAGCGCACTTTGTTGCGAAGTGTCACACCAGGGCCGTAATAAGGGTGGGACAATGTCTGGGGCGCCGAATCACGGGGGCACCGAAAAGTCCCAACAATGTCGCAAGTTTTTTTTTCAATACAGTACATTCACTCCCAAAAGAACTTAGGTTTGAACACAAACTTGTTTCTTGCCCCTGGCGCCACCTAACATCGATACGCCCGTGTCACACCGTGGATTCTTTGCAAAAATCCCATCTCTGGCGCTTGCACCGGAGTTAATATTCTTTCGGTCATTACCCAAAATTCAGGACCATAGGTAAGGATCGGAACAAAGACCGATTTGAAAACTGACAGCTTTGTGGTATTTGAAAGCTCCCATTTTGTGCCTACAGAGTGATAAAGCTCACGCAGAACTGCATTAGCTTCACCAACCCGTGTATCAATTTCCTAGCTCCACCTTCCGTCACTCGCAAATACCACTCCTAGGTGCTTGAACATCACCTCCTGCAGTGTACTGCCGCTCACTTGCAGCATACACTGCATAGGATTTGTAGAGAGACACAATACCTTGCTATTTTCAGTGTTAATTTTCATTCCGGCTCGGTCGCACGCAGCTGAAAACCGATGAGTGCATGCTGATGACTCTGTTGAGAAGATGCTAACAGTACCAAATCGTCTGCAAAAAGCAGCTGTTTGATGCTGCAGCTCCCAGCTGTGAAACTCTTGTACTCGGCTGTAACTGTCTATCCAAGTCATGTACACCAGGCCTGCACAACACACGGTCTGCGAAAGCTATTCTTGCGGCCCGCGAGAGCTTTCTGAACTGTTGAAAGTGTTGCAAAAGCTCGACCTCGAATAAGTAATTGTTGTTCCACAATTTCTTCCATACTACAAAGAAATCTCCACATCGAAATCAAATGGACATTCGCAGCCCGTGGCAAATTAATGTTGATAATTTGGCCTTGAGAGCTTTCTGACTTGTGCAGGCCTGATGTAGGCTACACTATGAAAAACAGCAGTGCCAGCACACACCCTTATCGGAGTTCAGCAGCAGCAACGGTGAACGGTCGTGATTTTACTCTCCTGACACGGACACAAACTTCTGATCAGGAATACAGTGACTTGGCGGCCAGTAACAGCGGCCGTCAACCCTGTAGCCTACTCACGCACCACTCCACAAACCTTTCACGAGAAAACCGATCGTATGCTTTCTCGAATTCGACAAGGCAGGGGTAGACGTCTTTGGCATAGACCCAAAATTTTTCAAAATTTGCTGGAGAGTGAAATTTGGTCTGTAGTGCTAGGGCCGGGACGAAAACCGCACTGGGTATCATTCAGCTTTGATTCAATTATTTCGTGGCATCTTTTTTCAAGGAACATGCCAATATAAATGTTCATTATTTGAAAATTCCCAAAAAACATCTCGGGCCGCACAGAACGCCCTCGCGGGCCACATGTGGCCGGGGGGCCGCGTGTTTGAGACCCTGATATTGACAGTACAATAGTGATAATTTCTCCAACTCAGTTTTATATCTGCTAGAAAACTGGATGCGGTAACGGTATTTTTGTCCTTCGAAACAGAAAAAGAGAAGTGGTTGTTGAGATACTACCTAAGCTTTGTTATGTGAGCTAAATTTTATTGGCCAATAGATTTTCAACGTATTACCATGAACAAGAAATTGTACAAATCTTTACACAAATGAAACTCACCAACCCAACCTTATTTGCATCCAAGTAGTATTAAAATTATTGGGCTTCCTGTGAAGTAATTTTTCACATTTGAATTTTACATTATAACATGCTTTGTAAAAAAAATAAATAGACAAACGGACCTCATATTCAAATATGACTCCGGATCCACTCTGGCTCCGGTTTTTCCTTAAAAAAATCAACTCCGGCTCCACTCCTATTTTCCATATTCATTAAGACACCGGCCGGAGTCCACTCTGACACTCCGGCTTCTATACACCACAGATAACTGACTGACAAATTTTTTACTGTGAGTCCAATCCTGATTCGATAAAATTGAATCCGATCCAGTCCTGATCCGCAAAATTTTTGAAAATCATCAGTCTGATCCAATCCTGATCCGCCAATATATGAAATCAAATATTTTGTCTCATGAAGCAAAATAACAACTGGAGCTGTTGTACCTTGAGCAGAAAAGAGAAGGCAAAATAGTTCCAACAGTGGTTTTGCCTCATGAGGCAAAATAGATATAGCCTTTATGGGCATTTCCAAAATTTCACAAGGACGTGTCCATTTGGCATCAAAAGCAAAGCAGTGCTCGAGTTATTTTGCCGTTAAGAGAATCCGAGTGATTGGATTGGTCAAGTGACAAGGACGATAGACTTGAATTAGCATACATTTCTTGTAACAAGACCTAAGTAAAACCTTGAACCAGTGGTTCTTAACCTGGGTTCGATCGAAACCCTTGGGTTCGTCGGGGCTGTTTCAGGGGTACAACGAAGGTCATCTGAAATATGACTAAGAATAAAATACTGCAGAATAAAATATAAACTGCTGAATGACTTAATTTCATTAACCCATTTCTACTTTATGTTATACTGGGCAAAAATGGGGTTCGACAAAAGTTTGGATAACAATGAAAAGTGTTCGGTGTGTTTTTAAAGGTTAAGGACCACTGCCCTAAACCTAAAAACAAAAATTAAACCCAAAACCTAAATCCAAAACAAACCTAAACCCAAACTCCAAGCGCAGAACCTAAGCCCAAACCCAGAACCTGAACCCAGAACTTAAACATAAAACCTATACCCAAAACTTAAACCTAATCTCAAATCTAAACTTAAAAGCTGAACCTAAGACCAAAACTCAACACCTAATCAATAAACCTAAACTTCAAATGTAAGGTAGTGCCTATTTTACCGGCAGTATTCTGGCCACATCAGATCGGCTGGAGTGGTTGGCAGTTCGACTCTCCCCTTGTTGACTTTTGTTTTATTTTTTGTTTCGCTTTTTTTCAGGCTCAGCTCAGGTGTTACCTTTAAGGGTGAGTGTTGTTCGGTTTGGATTAGGGTTATGTTAGAATTAGGGTTAGGTTAGCGTGCGGTGGGCAACCGCTACTTTATTAATAGCGTAGCTACCGCTCCCACTATTTAAATTTAATAGCGGCACTACCGCAGCCATTCCTGAATAAAAATAGTAGCGAGCTATCGCTACCGCTATTCGCTGCTGCTCCTTCTGTTGCACTTAAAAAAATTTGTCGTCTTGTTTTACAGACCTAGGATCTATTTTGAAAAACCTAACCCTGAAAAGTTTTTTTGTAAAAAGTTGTTATAGAAAAAACGTGATCTGAAAAAAATAGTCATTGAACAGTTATGATATAGGAAAAATCATTTAACAGTGCATGCACATGGAAATGAAACACAGACTGCAGAAATGCCCATATAGAGTCCATTTGGCTTCGTGAGTTGATTGTTGTAGGCTAGAAATCGCCTTTATCAATGCAAGTTTCGAGCTGTGTATACAGTACTGAAGAGAATGGTCAAGCAATAAAAGATCAAATCTGTTTGTCACAGAGTTTACTGCGCGTGTAAATTGAGCCCGCAACCAGGGTGTGGGGAAAAACCGGTCTATCAAAGCCTCTCACGGAATTTTTATGAATTTTTTTAGATTTTCAAAAAAATGTTATGTTGATATAGGTTTAATGTGAAACCCCTGAACAAATTACCGACTACTTGTATTGCAAACTGAGGTCCTTGTTTCTGCATGGTTCAATTTATTCATGATAGTAGTTTTAATGTAGAACGTAGTTTATATGGCCTGCGTGCAAAAAATGTTTTTTTAGATATTCGAGAGCGAATTGACCAACCACGGTTTCCCTAACATTCCAGCTTTTGAAAGTATTTAATGCTTAAGTTTCAAAGGTGTGCAGTGCGCATTAAGCAGCCGGCATCAGCTCTAAAAAAATAAACCTAACTTCAACAATTAAAACCTCTCGATTTGCTGTGAAAGCTTTCGAGGAATCTGCCCACGGGTCTGTTTTTATGTTTTTGCGATGATTTAAACTTGCACATATCTGTAGGCATATTCAAGTTGCGGGTTCCCACAAAGGTGACAAGCAAGCGAATCAGTCGAGCTAATTATATTTATAGGACATCGATTTCACGTACCATTACGGATCCACAGTACTGAAATCTTATTCATATAAAATATCCTACTTCTTTTATTCCATTATGAAATTAAATTTCCCTGTCAGTACATTCAATGCCCATACGTACGTTTTCGCAACATCTAAAAAACTTTTTCAGGAAAATATGTAAAAAACATAAGAAATACACATAATTTAATTACAAACTGAGGAAAATCAAAGCCAAGCGGTCAGAAAACAGTTCTTTTTCTTATGCGAAGTTGTAGCATCCAAAGTTTGGTGTTACATTTAGACAACGATCACATGCAAAATCGACATCATGTGATTTGCGGCTTAGCACACGAAGGTTAATAACATTTTATCAAGATCGTGATAATAACAGAAATTAATCGCTTGACGTTGTGTGACTGTGTCAGGTAAGAATATTAATCAAATAATTTTTTTTCAACACTCTGCTTGTTTAGCTCAAGCAATGGCCATTTGCAAAAAATGGCGTCATATAATTTTTACCTAAACACATGGAGGCAAATAAAATTTCGGCGAAATTGCAATGATAAAAAAGCCCAACTACCTAACGTTTGGTAGGGCTATGTCAGGCTTAAACGTAGATGAACCAAAACTTTCGTCAATGTTAACTTTGCGTGTAGAGAACGAAAATGTGAGATTCGTTGATTTAAATTATGTTTAAAAGGGAACACTTTCCTGTAGTTCCCCCAGAACGTTTGGTTTTCAAAACGGGGCGGTAGGAGATTGAGCAGACGCGCTGTAGCGCGCTCGGAAGCCTAAACCCTCAAGTGATCCGGGATTTGTGATTTGGCAACGCCCACAGATTATGCGAACTTTTTCAGCAGTTATCACTGATGTTGAAAACTAAAAAAATTATTGTGAAGCAATAAACATAGCGATTGTACGCACAACGTGAGTTTTACAGTAGAAAAATTTTGGTGTTTGGCAAAGTAGCCTTATTTGATTTTTGCTGAACAGCAGTATTTTGAATGAGTAGCATAAAACTACAATAATGCGCTTTCGGTGCCTCGTTTAGTGAAAGTATAAAATTCTTCAACGAAAATAGTTTCACACAGGAGACAGACTTTTTTAGTGAGTGGGAAATTACTGATTTGGAGTACTGAGGAATATCTCAAATTAAGTCCGATGTCTAGCAGTCAGTGGTGGGTTTAGGGTTGGGGGGGCCCAAGGCAAGACTAAAAAGGGGGGCCCTCTGATGGCGTCATCATAATCAGNCAACCGTGATAATCACGTTTGATTTGCCTNAGGTACAGTCACCGAAGGATATGTTCCTCAGACTACGGCAAAACTGAAATAGCAGGAGAAAATGCNAAAGGGTGTTCTTTGACAGCACTGAAAGTTGGGAAGACATGGATAAAAGTTAGGCAATAGCAAGTTGGCATCGCCCCNACTTTGTTTTCGCACCCCTTTTTCTGCATTCACCATCAATAAACTACACAGTTTACCCCTTTG
>JGI24159J19872_10007148_pt1 | contig 14621 bp, 10 predicted proteins | sample Ectturendosymbi4_FD_19872 | JGI IMG/M metagenome (IMG submission 19872) | reverse complement strand
CACCTATCACGTCCTGCAACAGAAAAGACATTCGTTAAAAAATGGGTTTTTTATCGAACAAAATATGGGTACGCATCTTTTTGGGTCACCCTGTATTAAGAGTTTTGTTTGGCACGGTTGCTTGGAATTTGAGTTGCAGTTCAAAATGATCCACTCCCTTCATTTAAAAAAAATGACGTTTGTTAATCATTCTATTTGTGTTGCTCTGTCAGGTGGATGACATGCTTGCCAAGGATATCGCGGAACTGATGAGGTTAATTCAGAGGGAAGAGGCGAGAAATGCGGAAAAAGCGAAAAGGGAGGGTCCAGCTGTGAAAGGTTACCTTTGCATGTGTCTCATTTTGCATTGTAGGCTAACATCTGCAGTAACGACATGCGGCAAATCGCGTAAAGCGCTGGTTACTCACGGATGAATCATGAGATTATTTACATTTTCAGTCGCGCAGACTACTGGGTACAGAGCTTAGCTGTGCCGGTCAGTGAGTGGAATGAGGTGCTTATTTCATGCAACAGTTTGTGATTGGATCACGTGTTTATGGCCCTTTCGTTTAATCGGTTTTTAGGTGAATTGCAAACTGCTCGTTCCACGCACGGTTTCACAGTAAATATTGTAATAGAAACCAACGTGTATTTCATTACTGTAAGGCGTTGTATCGTGAAACGGTTGAGAATTTGACCGTCTCAATATGATGCAACGCAGCTATAAAACCAAATGTGTTCTGAACTAGTAATTTGGCTTCCGTCAAAATGCTCACTTTCGTTGCGAAATAATTATGGATTTTATGGAATTATTTTCCCAAAAAAGGATACTAAATGTGTGGAAGTCATTGGTATTCCATTCTACAACATTTGCAAATGGTCATAATATCCATTTATTCGACCCAGATAAGAATGCTAGTGAGCTCTGAAACTTTAGATTTCCCCAAAGATATTCGAAAGTAAGAATTGATCCTGCGTTAATTTTATAAAATTATCGATAAACGTGAATTTTCGGAAGTTATCTGTGTTGTTTGTTTTAATCTCTACTTGCATTAAAATCGCCAACTTCGGCTGAAAGATGTGTCGGGAGTTGGGTTGCTCCAAATCGTTTTTATCCAACTTCCTGGGCGCAGGTTTGTTACATGGATACCGATTGCGGTTAACCAATGTATGCAGCTTATCCATCTTGGCAATATCGAAGACTTTTACTGGTACCTATTGGTATATGGTAGAAAACTTGATATTGGAAAATTTTTTCGAAAGTTCGGTGTACGTAAAGCAGCAAATTAGTGCGTGGCTTAACCGCTTAATGTGAGAGACCGAGATCGGGTCTCTGCGCTTAAATTACTTTGCTGCAGTCGCGTCTTTCCACCATTGTCTGGGTAACTTTTGCTCTGTGTCTTTAGTGCAAAGAAATAAAAACCTAAGCTCAAAAGCTAATATCTGGCAGTCGCAGTCGTGGAATCTGCTGCACTTACTGTAACCACTTTTCACGCTTCACTGCAAAAGTTAATTGGTGCTTTGACTTTAAGTTCGTCCAGTGGGTCCATTTTGATCTCGCTAACCCAAATTGTGCTTACAAACGACTTCCATGTACCGCAAATATGCGTTAATAGATATTTTGCTCAAGATGCAGGTGTGAATGTATGCAGGTGGCGTGTTTGCCCACGCGATGGCTCAAGGTGAGTATGCTGCGTGGATAATTGCATCCGCTTTCACGTAGTTCTTTGCTTGATCAGTTAGTTGGTGAGTAATCACCGTCTTCGAAGTGCTCTCCGCAATTAAACGAAGCAAAAGGCACCTTTGTGCTTGAACAATTGATTTTTCTGCTCACACTAGTGAATAGTTGCATGGTTTGTGGAGTTGTAGTTTACGTTTGTATGTGACGCCAACTGTTGAAAAATGTTGGCACGGACGTTGCCGCCCCGCAGGAGTCAGGTAACTGCTGGTCCTCCTAAGAAATTCCTGGTACTAGGACCACGGCAGAAAATGGTACTTGCAGTCTTGCTTTCGTTTTCATTTCAATACTTACAGTCTTTAGGGGCCAGCTCTGCGGGAGAGGGTTTGGCAGGAAATACTTCCACGGTGCAGTTTTTCCATCTTTGTTTACTTACAAAGTCTCAGTCCACACTCCATGAGAGGTATTATACGTTTAGATTTACGTGGTACTAGCCGCTGGTTGGCGCAAAATGTGGAAAAACCACTGTGCGATGCGAAACTGGCGTCAAAAATTACATTTTTCAGAAAGGTTAAACATGGAAATTGAGTTAACGAAGCTAATCTGTGCATGTTAACGCAATCAGTAAAGCCTGTTAGCCATTGGGTGATTTTTCAATGCAAGCGAATACCATTGATTTTGTTTAAATTTCAGCTGCACACTTTAGAAATTATTTATCCTGCACGCTGCATTATATACGTTGGCGTATGGACATTGTTACTTTGCTTGAGTTTTTTTTTTGTCGTTTGGCAAAATATTACTAATCTTTGTGTGGCGTGTGGACTAAGCGAGCCGAAAAGCCCGCAATGCCGAGGTATTCCAGTGTGTATTTTACCTACGTAACCCTCGTATCTGCGTATTGATTGCACTCTATATTTGCGGTATTGGAAGCTTGAATCCTGCCTGCATTAGTGATATGATATTGCCCTTGAGCAGTTTTTCAGAGTGAGTTTTTAGATGGCTTGATTCTCTTTCTTTCGCTTTTTTAGTATTACTTTGTTGCGTGATCTAATTTCCTCGCTACGTATTTCACATTGGACACTCTCTTACCATGCAACACTTCTCAGCAGGCACCCTGTCATCATGATATCTTCTTGAGCGTACAGCCAGTCACTGCGGTATCCTTGATCTCTAACAGTACATCAGGGTTAGAGGTCTTGACCACAAGCATTCTGTCACTAGGACATCATTCAGTTTGGACATTCTATCTCTAGCAAGTATCATACCATAACGGCTTCCTTAAACAAATTTTGAACCAAAGCATTTATGTTCACTCTATCAAAAAAACTTTTCATCGTGGATCTACCTTCATGATACACCTTAACACCACCATTCACTTCCAAGATTATATGTGACTGTTTTCTCTTGACGAATATCGTAATAATTCATCCCCATACCGTATCTCATCTTCTCCCGCATAAACAATTTTTAATGGTCCATTTATAATAGAATTTCCCAACCAGTGGTGCGATATAGCATTCCAAAGGCTGCGAGGTAACGAATTTCGCAACACATCATGACGCAGGGTTGTGGAGTCAGAGTCGTAAGGAGTCGGATTCCTAACAACCCTAGGAGTCGGAGTTGAATTTTTTTGTCCGATTCCGACTCCGGATGTCCAGTTGGATCATTTTTTACAACACACTCCTAAGTTGATAATTCCTGTTGAAATGGTACAGTTTCTTCGAAACTTGTTGAAACAGATTTCTTGCTGCGTACCACGATTTCCATTGATTTTAACAGCCCAATTTCATTCCCTTTATGTTAAAGAGTCGGGAGTCGTAAATTTTGGAAAGGTCGGATTCGGAAATTTTGGAAAGGTCGGCGTTGGAGTCGGATATTTTACCTCCGACTCCGCAACCCTGTTATGACGTCGTATATATGTCCATTGTCCAGCCAATTACTTTATCGCCATTTAGAAATAGAAAGTGATGCGAGAACATTAAAGTTTCTTTGGGGGGTGGTGTGGGGCATCAGAAAAGGCTGAGGACTATTGGTTTATACGGAGTCATCACTTTCAAAACAAAGTTCTCACCAGACGCGTATTGTCTTGGCTGTCCTTTGCAGTGATGTGCATCATGAGTTGAACATTCCTTCTCTGCATTTTTTCTCTTCCAAGAGGTCTCTTGCAATGATATCTGTCTTTTTTTCAAGAATTCTCGTCTTCAGATACCTATCACCACAGACAACGCATCAAGCTGAATTGTCTCACCTAACCACAGACACTTTTACCAAGGCAGCTCATGCAAGACCGACTCTGCAAACCTCGGTCATTTCTCTGATCCTTCGATTCCTCCTCTGCGGCTCCCTGCAAACTTATTTGTTGTTTTTTTTATGAAGAGTGTGAAAAGCGCGTAACAACTTAACTGTACAGTGGAATGAACGTTTGACTGACTAACCTACAGTTGTGCTTTTGAAGTAGACTTCCTCCAACTGTTTTTCTCAGCTTGCGTTCTTAAGAAGTTTTCCACGGAGCGCATTAGTAACTTCATACATAGCATGTTGTGTAGCTTTTTAGCCTTATTCTAGAAAGTTGAAAAAATTTACTTATGATGTAAAGATAGATCAGAAACAAATTTTTGCTGATATAGCACAAGAACAGCATACATCTCCTATTTTGAGTCGTTGCTGTTTTACTGCTGCGAAAAAACAACGGTTAAGACTGTTTCGCGCAGTAAGAAGTTCGCTTCTTTGTCATATAAGAGCAGGCTAAACCTGCGTGTCGTTTCAGCCATTGCAATAACCGCCTTACTTTAGTTGCTGGCGCTATATTTTATTCTTGGGTTACAGTGCTATGGCGTGGGTCTGGGTTGTACATTGTTCCGTGACGCTAGAGTGCCCATTCGATTGTGGCTTCCTGATATCGCAGTGAAAAATCAAAACGTCTGGTCTTGAGACTGGCTAGGAACCACATCAATAAAATACTTAACCTTGTCAATGCAGTGTTGTTTAAAAAACGAATTTTTGCTACATATAATAGCACTTGCTGGCTCATTTCCTGCAATAGAAATTTTCTACTCTGTTTGGTGCTGTGTGGATCAGGTAGCCTTTCTGTCAAACGATTTGAGATACAGTATTTTGAACAATGTGGCAAAAACTTTTTACGGAGTTTCAAGAAGTGTAGGTTTATTTCGGCTAAACTAAAATTTTCAGCAGTTTGTCATTTGTCACAATTGTCATTTTCCCTCAAAATCAGTGTCACTCCTATTCCAATCCAAGCTGTGTTAGCACTAGCAGCATGTGGAATATCGTCAACAAATCTTGACATTCAACCCACACGTACTGTTTAAAGTAATGGGCTGCTTAGAAACTGCTGCCAAACTGATTACTTAACTCAAGCCCTTCTGAAAGCAATGACATATATAAAGCGTACTGCAGCCCTTAAATTACGAAGATTTGCTGATGCACCATTAAGTGTTGCATGACGTTCAGTTGTAGCGCAACACTGTTGGCTGTTCAACTTCGTCGCGAAAATGTTGTCCTAAATCGCCTCCTTGTACAATCAGGAGGAGCCTTCGACTCATCAACTGACAATCCTTTTACAAACAAGTGGGGTGAAGGAGCTAACGCCGGAATTGATTACGAGGGCGAATGGATCGTTGCAAACAAGAAACCGGAGTATGATGAAATCTTCATGAAGTTGAACCCCATGAATGGCAAAATAAAAGGCAGCGAAGCGAAGAAGGTGACTTTACGTCTGTTGAATTTGTAAGACGTGCTTTGTATTAATTTCTGTTGAACTCTTTTTCTACAGTGTCAGCAACGTGATTCTGTTCATCATTTTCTACTGTCTTGTTGTATCAGTGCTTTGGACAGAGCCAAAAACTTAAGCTTCAGGCGTGTACAAACTTTTCGCTGTTGCCAACGCATTGCGATTATTTGCATGACTTACGGCCCCAGTGAGTTCAAGTTATTTTTATGAATTACATTTGAAAAAACACAACGGTCGCAGAAACCTAGTGACCAACAGCAAGCCCAATTTTCACCCTAACCGGTATTTCTCGTTTTTATCACGCTGTGCTACAGTATACAACTCGCACACCAGAACCAGCGCTTTGATTAGGTGCTAAGTGCCCACATATTCAAATTTCAAACTATATATAGCCGATCCAATCTACAACTCTTTATGACATCACGATCCAGATTGTTTCGCTTGGTGTCGTCTGATTCTTTGCTGTGCTTCTGTTATGTTCTGCTTCCACACACTAAGCCTAGCGTGTTTCCACACTTCCGTTTGGCCGTCTTTCTACTAAGTATCCGCATGCAGTAGACAAAGAGTTCTTATTAATTCAAAGCCGCATAAATTTTTATCGACGGCCGCAGGTTGTGAACTTGTGGTTTAGACCGGAGTTATCCGAGTTATCAATTCTTGCCGGACCGGAGTCGAACCTGGAGCTGAAGAAAATTTTGCGAAAATACTTTAAGCAAGGTGCTAGATCAGGGGTTCCCAACCTTTCTCTGACCATGTACCTTCAGCATTTCGACAGATGAGCATGTACCCTTAAAATATCTTATGACGAAATATTTTATCAGCACTAATCATAGATATATTTAACAATAAGCATATACTGATGTTTGAGATAATATTCACTTATATATGCATAAATATTTGGAAATAGATGTTATACAAATACATTTTCCCTTTTATTGCTAACCTTAAATGTACCTCTTCAGATGGCAAATGTACCCTGGGCAGGGTTTCTTAACCCGGGGTGCTGTCACCCCCAGGGGGTGCTACAATCAATTTCAGGGGGTGCTGGGGAAGGTCACGTATGTGGCGGACAAAGGTTTGTCCATGAGCTTTCCTTTGTTTTCTTATTGTTTTTGTAAATGCTACTGCCATAATTGCTGTTTTTGTTTTCGAGAATGAACCAAGCGTATGATCAAGATGTACTGCACTTGTCTTTACTTTATCCTTATAGTAACCAGGTGTTAGCCAATGGTAGGGGGTGTTGGACTGCTTAGGCGTGACCAAAAGGCGTGCTGAGGTAGAAAAAGTTAAAGAAACGCTGCCTTGGGGTACGTGTGCCCCAGGTTGGGAACTCCTGTGCTAGATTATAATTGATGTTTCAATATACACCTTACACCTGTCCCTTTGTATCAGCTGATTCTGGGTAACTGCAAGAGTTGTAAAGTCAGGCAAGAAAGACCTTCAGTTGCCGAAGTAATTGAGACAGTACAACTGCTTACTGAATAAAATAGAATGGAGGCTGCGTTGGATTATTTTAAGACATAGTTTTATTATTTGAGTAACAATGCCTCGGCAGCTTTTATTATCCCACCTTTACCTTGTTTCCCAAAGTCTGAAGAAGTTATTTGTGAGAACCAAGTTGTTTTACTAGCAGCGTATAGATGTGGCTACAACATAGCTTTTCAAGTGTTATTACTACCATGAGCTAAAGCAGATATTGTCACTTAGTGTAGGCCTATGCCCATAGGTGGCAATTCCGTACGCGCCACGACACATTCAATTTACAATTTTTTTGTGATAACTTGATGCTGCTGCTTCAATAGTTTCCGCAGCGGTTATTGCTTTTGTTGTTAATGCTATTATCACAGTTGGTTTGCAAGTTGTGCTTCCTAATATTTCGCGTTGCACGAAGAGCTTTGGCTACTGGGCCTGTGCCAAAATGCGATCGTGACGTAGCACATTTTCATGCAGATGTTAGCATGTGTGTAATCGGGGTCGTCCTACGTAACTGGGGCCCCACATGTTTGGCTCACTGGGCATTTAGTCAAGCCCTACGTGTGTTACGCAAAAATGATTTTAATAGGATACTGTGGACATCTAGTCGCAGATATAAATTTCATAGTGTGTTCAGTGTGTAAGTGCAATCAATTTATTTGTAAACATGTGCCATACTTGAACGAACGCTGACCTTTGTAATGTACCCCTTGAGTTCGGAAGAAACAAGCAGACAAACAGAAAAAAGCCATTTGACATTTCATAACAGCTGCCTCCATCACAATTGGGTTTCACTTCACAGCTAGTTTTTTTCGCTGAGACATTTCAGTCACTTTTTGCTGAGACTTTTAGTCACTGAAGCATTTCGGTCATTTGTCTCACAATTGTATTAAAACTCGCCGTAACAGTGTTTTTTAACCTATATTTTCAAACATTCTGACCAAAATGACTTAATTTTTTTCGGTCATTTCAAAAACGTTTCGGTCTATGACCGAAAAGAAACCAGCTTCCCAGCTCCAAACAAACACGTTTGCTCGATTTTTGGTAATTTTTGAAGCAGTGTTAGATAGGAAAAGCATTCCCAGTTGGAAGATCAGGCGTCAGAATTGAGGCAGTGCATTTAGAGTGTCAAACGCCCATTTTTAGAGAAAAAAAGCAAAACTTGAAGGACTGGCTTTGTATTTAAGTAATTGACCTCCATAAAGGTGACATCAGTGAATGTATATGCAATTTTTTAAGTTTTTTGAAAGAAACCGTAAACAGCCAATCAAAACAGGCTTTCTGTATTGACTCGACTTTCAGCAAAGCTTAAGATACAGATCTAGGTAGAGTCTACATACCCTTGGGTTTGCATTGTATTTTAACTTCGATTTTGAGATTACGTTTTGGTTAAACAAGGGGAGTGTAAGGTAAGGAAGTGTCTTATTTTCATGTTTTTAAAGGAGTCAAGCCAATATTTCGTAAAATGTCGTACCCAGAATTGTAGCAGGAGTCGTGATTTCAGAGCAGGGGCGAAGCAGGAGTCGGAAAAAAGTAACTCTACCCACCTCCACTTGACATTTGTGTAAAAGAAATGAGTTGATTAGTGCAGCTGCCAAACCAGTAATAAATGTGAAATAGCAAAAAAGTTCCAAAAGCAAAATGCTCAAGTACACACGCCTCGACGTGGGCCGTACATGTGAACGGGGCATCAAAGCGACTAAGTCCCACACTTCGCGTTCCGTTTAGTTTCGTCGGTGAGTGCATTTAACGCAGACTTGCTGTTTGATGCGACCAGTTTAGCGGCTGTCTTGTTACGGTTGGTTGGCTATTATCAGCTGAACCAGCACTGGTTTCAGACTTCACGCGTTGATACGTGGCGCTTAAATTTTGATGGGTCGTTGCGTTAGCCGTAGTGCAATAGACGTGGGTTTTGTGATGCGCTGTTTTCTTTCTTTGTATTCTGATATTTTTCTTTGGCCATTTTGCTTGGCGAAATGACAGACGTCCCGATGTCATTATATTTTTCTCAATTAACTACTCTCTTAATTACATCATGAAACTGGAGTATTTTTCTTATGGAACAAAAGTTTTTGTGTAAGTGTTGGTAAATCTCTGCTAAAAACACACGGTTTGCCTAATTTATTTTCATCGGTAGTCCGTGAAATCGTATATGAAGAAAGTTGCTACGAGGGGCTGGGCTCAAGAACGAACCAGTGCTGCTGCATTTTCACACCAGCGCAGCCACAGTATCGTGTGGTTTTCAATGTAACGCCGTTCAAAAATGCCCATCTCATTCCAGGAAATGTTGAAATCGAAATTGCCCAACACTGCTCTCGCCAAAGTGTGGCGCCTTGCCGATTATGACAAGGATGGACTGCTCACCGAAGAGGAGTTCGCGCTGGCTATGCACCTCATCAACATCCGATTGGAGGGGCACAGTCTTCCCGATGACCTCCCAGATCATTTAATTCCTCCAAGCCAACGAAGTAATTTGTTGTAAAAAGAATGTATTATTTATAACTTGCACGTTAAGCTGGGTCATTTTGATGCCAAAACTTGCATGATTCTCTTCGTTATTCATGGCATGACAGTGTGTCTGTCTCAGCGGCGGGAAACTTGTAAATTGAAAATAATCAGGTGCACTGGATGTCACGCTGAAAAAGTCTCGAAAGAAAATTGTAAAGCTTTGGCCAACAAAAATCATTTCCAGTGACCTTAGGAGGCGTGTTTGCAGAAAGCGATTGCTGCAAAGCGTGCAGTGTATGACCGAGCATTGCGAGCAACTTTGATTAGAACCGTATTCATACTGCTCCCAACGCAAGTGGCTGTTATACACCGCGGTAGTCATCAGGTGTAGATTTCGTTGAATCAAACGCCACATGGTTTATGATTGAAAGGTACTACCCGCTACAACTGCGCAGTTTATGCCTTTTTTGACTATTGATTCAAATTCAACTTATCAATCCTATGTTTAACTAAATAACAAACCAAAGTTGTCCTCGATTGATGCATGCATGTAAACTATGGATAAGTTTTCCAGTCTTGATGTTTCGACACAAGGTTTTTATATCATTTTGTTTTGTTGGAAACCAAGTTCCTTTTCGATCACCTGAGTTAAATAGTGAACGTAGTTTTTTTTGTGAAAGACGGTCTATCAATAGATGGTTCGAAATCTTTGGTTAAGAATTTTAACTGCTCGATTGCGAAAGTTTCGTACAGTTGATACTTTTCATGTGCGTTTGCACCTTTATATGTGGCCGTGTTAATGACATGCGCATGAGCCAACAGGTGAAGCTGCAGACGTGGAAACAATCTTTTTTTGGTTTGATAAACTTCCTCTTTACAAGAGAGTGTTATTGTTATGCAAAGAGAGTGTTATTTTACAAAGAGTGTTATTGTTATGCAAAGAGTGTTATTGTTATGCAAAAAAAAAAAAAAACACAAAATGTTATGCAAAGGTTATCCTTCGGAGTGCATTTTAATATGATGCATGTTCCCTCAGTACTTGCTTGTCTGTGAAAGTTCTTTTCAGAAAAAGCATTGTGGAAATCGTTTGAGTGAAAAAGTTCACGAGTGTTGTTAACACTTAGAGGATTCGCAGCCATTTTATTTTATGTTGTCACTGATGAAATTTACTGGATGGAAATATCCGCTTCATCTCGCCCTAAAGCGTCATGACATACGGCGTGTTGCATATTGCTTTGAAAGCGCAAGAACCAAACCCACATTTTTTGCTACTGCAAAGTATCTGAAAATCGGGAGTGGTGTTGAGTACATCTTGATTTGCGACTTTCTTGATCACTTGAACTTGAAAAGCCATAACTCGCAAACGTTAATTGCTGAAAAAGTTTTTGGATGTACCTGAAATGGGTCAAGCATCCTTAACTGGTATTACGCCCGCTTTTGTGTCAAATGTATACGGGAAGTGCTCATATCTGGTTGTCATCAACACGTCATCAGCACCCGTTAAATTCGTCATACTGTACTTCCCAGCAAGTTTCAGACTGCATTAACCAAGTTTTGAATGTTGTTTAGCATATTGCATACCTGTATGGAACTACGGCTTCGTATAGAAATTTCCCGGACGTTGCTTTCAATACGTCAGAAAATTATTTTGTTGCTTGCAATAAAGCACTCCGAATTCGGTGTTTGAAAGAATACATCGAACCGAAACCTGTTTGGCTTAACTAGTATGGGAAGTGCTGCAGGTGTGGGATAAAACCCCCTTTTGATTTCCTCGTTTCGAAACGCGGTAAGAAAGCTTTCTCAAACCGGAACTATGCATGTCTAATGATTGATCACTGTTTGATTGCATTGCATGAACAAACTTTCAATTTTTTGAACAGAAAAAAATGACTATAACGACGAGTCGTACTGACCACCGCAAGCAGCCAATACATATTGCAGAATGAGGTTTGCATTTTGTTTGTTTGTTCGTGATTTGTTCGCTGCGAGCGAACGGCGATGGCCTCGCTCCTCTTGGCTTCTGGACGTTGCGCAACTCACTCGGTCTTGCGAGCTTCTCCCCGAGTCCCATCGCTTTCGTAACACAGCAGACTTGTATGGCGGCTGCGCTGCGTTTGTCTAACTGAAAGCGCTGTGCGCCGTCTTATCAAAGGCGATAATGACGGTATTTTCTCCTCAGTCACTGTTTCACCGCTTCAAAGCAAACGCTTCACTTCGCACCAGCAACGATTTGAGTGCAGGACTTGGTTAATTGCGCAAAGTTCTGAAATTTTTCGACTGTTTAGAAAAAATAAAAAAAAGAAAGGGCGTTTTTTCTATTTTAAAATATGTGTATGTAACTATATTAACGATTGGTCGTTGTTGCCTTGCAGAAAAGTAGTGGAACACCGGACCGGCGACTTGCTTCATCATCCACACATCATATANATTTTTGTTGACTTCCACTCGGTCGACTACAGCAAATATTTTGACTCTAGCTTTTACGTGCGTGGAGTTGTACTGCTTGATTGATCGCTGTTCTTTTTCGAGTCGAACGTTCTCGGCCTGTCATCGTTGCATGCTTGGTAGAGCTCTCTCTGCGCGTGTGTTTGCCGTGTTTGTGTTAATCAGCACGCTCTTTCGTCCTACTGTATTTCGATATGAAATCGCCAAACACTCGCCGCTGTACATGTTGCTCGCGACTGTCGTAGCGCCACAGCAGCGTCGAGCCTGAAAACGCGGTCATGTGCATACTCTGGGCAAACAAAGGTCTGTTATCGTCAGAACGGAATGGCGATCGTGTTATTAAATAGCGAGTATGCTGACCTCACACACCATTCTCCGATCCCAGGTCGTGCGATGTACCCCATCGTGCGTTGGCGTTCCGCAAGTGATCGAATGCTCGGCACAACAGCGCACAGGCTGTTGTTACTTCCCGTCTCTTTACACACAAAACAACCATGTGTACGTTTGGTTCAAAGTTTTTCAAGCACTGTTGACCTTTTATAGCTGTGGTTTGTTGTCAACTACATGTGATGTCATTTAGATGGAGATAATTAATGTGACTCAGTCCCATGTTCCTGGGGATTAAGACGGTTTGTGGTGTAAATAAGAAGAGAATGCGTCCGTTAGGGGAGTTGTGGCTCCCTTCGTTCACATCTGGACCTTGCGCAAATGCAAGCTTGCGTTCATGTGCATGTCAACATTTCTCTACCTTAAACAATCGTCTTGTCAACAGAATATCAAGTCTGTGGTCATTATCGTCGTGTTAAGATCCTACTGACCTTGATTAGCAAGGGTAGTTCGCTGGATGCGCGGTGTTTGACCAATAGAAGTTGCCAGGTAACGAGTGGATGTTTGCAGAACGCACTGAAACAAGGTTTCGTTTCTCCGAAGCAGTGACTCGCAAGCTGCTTGGTGTGCGTAGGTGCTGCCATTGATAGGAAAGAAGTGCAGTTGACTTAATCAACGTTGTTAATGCGCCAATACGCCTTTCCACACCTCTGTGTCAATTCCGCGACCGCCATGACAAGCATGACCTTAGCCGACTGTGATGAGCCCTACCAGCGGGCAAGCGTTCAATGCAGTGGCATCGCTATGACGTAAAAGTGCTACTCTGTGAACGCCACAAACGCAAGTTTTACAATTTCACTTAATTTTTCATTGTTGGCTTGAACGTCGTCAGCAGTTCTCTTTACGGAAAGGCCGGTTACAGACGAATGTGCCAACGTTGTGCATTTGCAGGAGGCATGAAAAGGTGGTCGTCGTTTTAGTTTGCGCCTCAAGCTAGTTTGCCGTGTTCGTATATATGTTGATTAATCGTAAGTGGACATTTTCAGTGCTGTGTCTGTTGTGTATACTCCTAACTTAACTTATCTTTGGTTAGCGAGTTAACCGTTGCANGCNCTCCGAATCACAACGTGCGCTAAATGACCTCTCCGCCCACGCTTTCCGTATGCCTTCGCGTCAACGCATTCTCGCTGTCCTGCCANAGCAGCCGGGTGCTGCTGCTTCTGCGCTTTCACACTTTGCCGTGACCAGCGTTGGGCCAGCCTTGAAAGCGTTGCGTTTTTCGTTCTTCGTTATCCCTTCCTCCTCATCGGCGAGGTGAAACGCGGTTCGGCGCTCGCGCGGACAAACGTCTTTTTCCTGAAGAGGGTTGTTATTTCGGATGACGTGAAATGCGAGAGCTGACGTGCTCCACATCGCTATGCATGTGCGCCGAGTTAACGTCGAGTTTGCCTTTCGCACTTTACTCTATGTAGAAAAAAAGCACTCACCCGTGTTCCTTGCGTGACGACATCAGTGTCTTTACTTGAATTCTTCCTGACCACGCTTAGCAAATCCCTTAGTGTTACTGGCCTTTGCGAAATGTCCGCCTGTTGTGAAAACACGGTGGTGGAGACGATATGGTGTTCACAGCTTCAGTGTAAACGTGTGGACGTTTTCGCATATAATAAAAAGTGCAGTAACAGATCGTCAATCAGGGTACCTCGTCTATGTGTACACAGTGTGACCGGTTCAAAATATTGCAGCGCATCACACAGTGGTGTAGGAAGCGAAGGTGCAGGAAGTGAAAGCGCACCCAAAAAATTTTTCATTTGTCGAAAAAATCTCGGCAAAATCTCTGAAAATCCGAGCAAAAATGATGCCCAACGTTGTTTGTCTTCAAAAAATGGTGCCCAACGTTTGCAGAAAAACAAATGACGACCTTTTTTTTGGAGGTCACACCGAAAAAGGTCTTAATGATCTTTGTGGGAGGAAATTTGTAGGCAAAAGTCGCACAAAAACTTCTCGGACAAGTTTGGGCAGATTCGGGCAAAAGTCTTTCGCAACCCCCAAAATTTTCCTGCTCCTACACCTATGGCGTTACAAGACCTTCGAAACTCTTCAGCTCCACAGCCGTAAAAAACTCCACTGTAAGTCGGTAAATACCTGTTCAAACAAAATTTTGCAGATGTGATATTTTTGCTTGCTCTGGCAACTTCACATCACTTAAGGCAGGGGTGTCAAACATACGGCCCGCGGGCCAAATCCGGCCCGTTGCGTGGTTGGATCCAGCCCGCGGGATGATTTCGTGAAATGAGAACTTCTTTGTTTGCTTCAGAAGTCTATCCAGTTATACTTCAATAACTGGTGACTATAGATTTCAGTTACGTGCTACCTTAACGTAATTACTTATATTTTATTGTTTTTTTTCACGTGGAAATTTCCCGTTTTCTGCATATTTCCTTTTGCATGTTCACACCGGTTTGTTCTTTCAAACAGGTATGAACATGCAAAAGTTCAACTACTGTTGATAAAGTTTAACACTAG
>JGI24159J19872_10007147_pt1 | contig 14621 bp, 13 predicted proteins | sample Ectturendosymbi4_FD_19872 | JGI IMG/M metagenome (IMG submission 19872) | reverse complement strand
AGAAGGCTGAAAAGATGCTTCTGAAGATAATAAATGAATGATTGTGCAATGTGCAACTTTTTCCAAAAGTCTGAATCCTCGAAATATTGATAAATGCGTTTGGGATATCCGGATCCGTATCCGGTTCCCGTTTGAAAGCAGTTTTTGGGTATCCTTATCCGGTTGCAAACTCACTATCCTGCCGGATATCTTACCGGCAAACCGGATAGTGATCATCTCTGATGCACACCTCTGCAGGACAGGTGCAGCGTTCCCACTTCTGGGGAATTTGTCCCGAGCTGAGCAATTTCTGCAACTGTACTATAAAATCAGGGTTGCCAGATTGGCTTTTTTGACGACAAATTTCACAAATTTGGCTTTAAATTTTTAATGGTCGTTGACGTCAAAAAATTGTTGGCTTTTTGGCTTTTTTTTCTCTAATATTCGACTTTTTTTGGAGGAAGCTCGCACATGCTATCAGACTGGTGTCTTGGCGTTTTAATAAAGATCTTGCTGAAAACTGTTATTATTAGGCTTTCTTAGGCAGTGCTTTGTCAGTTTGTGTATTTTCTCAAACTTTATCTGGCAACCCATATCTCCCTAACGCAGTATTCGTTCAATTTAGTTGTTGTCATTGCCCTTAATGTTCAAACATGTTGCCTTGCTCTTATACATCATAAACTAATGCCATCCATTGGTATGTCATCCTCAAAGTAGAAGAGCAGTTATGACAATATGTGCGGATATACAATAGTAATGGGGAAAGAAATTTCTTTGGTTGAAAAACTAGAAGGCTAGTGATTGTTCAGAAAATCCACATTGCAAGTTATGCCGCACTATAATTATACCGAGGCACAGTAGTCAGTAACTTGATGAATCATGAAAAAACCTAAAATCATAGGAGAAAAGTTCCACTAACAGGACAAACTGCCTTCGAAGTTGTTAACACTTCACTTAAAGCAGCAAAAGTGATACACTGAAGGGGGCTGAATTTCAGATTGCCGTGAGCATAATCTCCCTGGCAAATGCAAGGTTATGTAGCAATCAGGGAGTTTTGAAAGAAATTTGCATTTTTAGGAGATAAAAAAATTGGGAAAATTTGTGGTTGCACATTTGATGTGAAAATCCGATTGCGATTTCACTGTCAGTTACAGAATCATCAAGATGATTACTAGGTAGAGAATCATCTAGTTTACCTACTACTACTGCACTAGTACTACCGCTACTGTATCTAAATGAGTCTTATAGGCTACATATCATCATATGCCTGGTCGAATGCAAGTATCTTTTGAGGATGGAGGTTTTTCATTATGAAGAAAACTGTCATTTTTTAGCCAATTCTACTATGGAACTTAGAAGGGAGTGTGTGGGCATGTGAGTCTGCAAGAACTGGTTGAGGATTGTGAACATGATAACTGTATTAGTACGTACTAACATAGTTGGCTAGATGATGATCTTGTAATATGGTTAGGTGTTACGCCTGCTATGGGGCATAGCGTAAGTATGCCTATGGTTTTCGGTTCGACTCTTACCTTGTTGACTTACATTTTTTTCTTTGCTTTTCAGACTCCGCTTAGGTTTTACATTTAGGGGTTTGTGTTGTTTGTTAGGTTAGGGTTAGGATGAGGGCTAGGAATAAGATTAGGGTCAGGATCATAGGATTAGCTTAGGTTAGCTTAGTGTTAGGTTAGGATATTAGGTTAGCATTAGCTTAGTGTTAGGTTAGTATAAGCTTAGCATTAGGTTAGCTCAGCGTTAGCTTTTAGTGTTAAGTTAAGGTTAGGTTAGGGGGAGGGCTTCGGTGAGGGTTGAGGTTAGGTTGTAGGTTTGTCTTGTAATTGCATTTACTTCCTTTCTACCAAGCCATTTTTGCTGCTGCCATCTTGGCAGCAAAATAGACACTGCCATTTTCAAAGATCCCCAAAGGCAGAACTGGCAAAACATAAATAGTGACTGTGATCAAGTGAAAAGTTGACTTGTGTCGTTAGTAGCAAGCATGGGCACAATTGTTTTGCAAAATCTAGGGAGGACAGTTTATTGTGAATGAAATCATCGGGTCGATGCAGAAGTAAAGTTTTAAAAATACAGATTTCCAATCTTGTTTATAGAGGTGTTTCACGAGCAAGACTAATCACGCTAATATATCAGTTGGGTTTTATCAGAGCTGTCAACTGGAGTGCACAAAATGCTGAATCACGTTGGTCACACGTGGATATCATTCTTATAGTGGAACACAACATGCATTTTATAAGTAGGTCTGGTTTTGCAGCATGATTTGATTTGAAGTCTTTTTCTAGAACTGCTTAATGTTTAAAGATGTTAAATATTGTTCTTATACATTTCAGCTCTTTATAAAAGCTACAAATCTTTTCAATGCTACTGGTCTGGGCATCTTGCCTGCAGCCCCACTCCTACAAAAATCTCCATTGATATACCCGGTGGTGGATCCTCTTACCCGTTGAACAACAACGGTTTTCCCATAAACTAAGGGTGAAGTGACGGCTAGCTTTACTCTGGTCTATTCACTGATGGTTGAAGACAGGCTTTTGCAAAACTGCCCATCCTAAAATTAAGTCTCCACAATAGTGCTGCTTTTGTCTTCGACAAGCTTTGCAGATATTTGCCTGAAAATGTAACTTTCTAACATTATATACACTTAAGTTTACCAGATGTTCTGTTTTAACTGCTGGGACAAACCTGGTTTAAAGGCTTTGTCCCGGCGTCCAGGTTGGTCAACCAAAAAGTCCTGGTTAGGCATTCAGTCAGGCAGCATAGTCTTACATGAATATCAGCATGCTATGATTAGTCTGTTTAACCAACTTGCTGAAGAATGATGCGTGATCTTGTTTCGTTGTTTTAGATGTAAAGGTAATTAATATGTTATTGTAGTGGGTAACTGGTCCGGTAATGGGTTGATTTTTAGCACATTGGCTAGTTCAGTAAATTTGGCTAGTAGGAGGGGGTTCTTTTTGCAATTATGGGTTATTGAAAAGATTTATTTGGTACCGGAACTTGTTTGATTTCTTTCTAAGGCTCGTTGTTCTGAAGCATTCTGGTTTTCAATCACAAAAATATGGTATGCTAATACATGTTAGCATCATTAAATTTCACGCAGTGTGTTTCTGAAGACGTGACAATCAATGTTACAGCAAAACCAGTTACATTTCTACGCAAACCAAATCCATGCTGTGCTGTAGTCTTTCACATGTGCAGCTGTAAAACTGTCATTGTTTCAAGATTTCTAACTTTTGAACCCGAAAGCCCAGCAAGTCATCCAAAGTATCAAAAGACTCGAATTGTAGCCTAGTTTTCAATAAAAACTTCAGCAAAATACTACCATCTAACAGTTGGTGCTCAGGGCCAGGTAAAGTGGGCCAAGGTGGCCTAACACCCCTCCACTAATGACGTCACTCACAAAAAATCTGCACCCCCCAAGCAAAAACTTTTTTCGGGTATAGACCAGAAGACTTGCCTAGTCTTTTGAGCCTTTTACCTGGTCTGTAGCGCTGACCAGACAGATAAATTCCTAACCAAAGCCACATGCGTTTCGGTGTTTTTTTCTCAAATCCCCAAAAGCGGCCGGATACCAAAGTGTTAAGACTAGAAATTGACCAATGAATTTTGCGATGTTGCCAAAGTATTATATTGGCAAAATTCCGCCGATATACAGCATATCGGCAACATTTGCTCATAAAAGCTGCTACTTTAATTTTCGGCCCGGAGTGTTTGGAAACCCAAGTTGCTACTTCGTCTATGATTAATTACCGCAAATTCTTTATACTGTTCCTTACGACGTCCAACTTTCTGACTGCATCAAGTAGTGCGCAATATTCAGACCACTCCGCAATTGTCTCAACAAACTGGTCTATGACGTAACGTTCACTCCCAGGTTTTGCGCGGTAAACAGCATGGTTGCCAGATTGACTGTTTTGTGGCCAAATTTTTGGAAATTCGACCGTATTTCGACCGGTTAGCCATACAATTTTTGGTTTGGCCGTTTTTTGAAGGTCGTTTGGCCGAAAATATTTTATGTTGGCCATTTTTTTAAATATGTTTATATTTTAAGGCTAAACTGTCAACAACAATACCTATTTTGAAAATCTAGACCCTGTGTGTGCATTTCGCCCTATGTAGTGAATTATGAGTGAAAGCAAAGCAAGGCAATGTGAATGTGCGATTGCGCTTGACACATTATGCACAACTTGCACTTTGCAGGCTAAGCTACTGTGTGTGCAGGCCAAGCCGCTGTGTGACCATAGGATAGGTAAGTATGACTTGTGACAATCAATATGCTTGATCACACATGTAACCAAACATACTCTTCATACAGTTATCCTAATAATGCTAACTGCCTGTGTTAGTAATCAGTGTTCACAGTTCGTTTTATGTTTCCACTATATGTCTTCAACAAACTCTGTGCTAAGTGGTGCTTACACTTGGGGAAATTAAGTTAACTTTTGGAAATTAGGTGTTTCTTCATTTCCGAATGATATTGGAAACATGCCATGCCAGTAGTTTTTAAACTGTGGGATTTTGTAGTGACACACAACTAGTTTCACCTAGCTGTGAATCGTGCTGCCTATGAATTGAAGTGTTAGCCTATTTAGCATTATGTCTTAATGGCCACAATCCCTGTGTTTTTTATGAAGTGGCCATTCGTTTAGAACCTATGTTCAACCCAAATGGCTGACAGAGCAAAGTATGCCATTATCTTGACTAGGGCTGCACATTGAAAAACATATTAATAAGGGCAGCATATTTAATGGCTTACTTTGATCTTAGCAAACTACATTTAGCTTAACCTAACAAAAACCCCAATGTACTGAAAGTGTTTGAATCTTAACTGCAATGATAACAGACATGATAAAGTGGTACAGAAAAACACCTGCATCGAAAATAATAGATTCAAAATTATCAAAACAAGGACAGGTTGTCAGTATGCACTGTAAGATACTTTTACTACAGCCTAAACCTAAACTGGGCTGCACAAAACCCTTGACTGGGCCGCATTGTGACCTGCAGCTGTGGGTTGAACATAGGTTGTTTAGAATTAGGCCTATGTGTCTTGCTATTGCAGGGCTGACCAACCAGACAGAGACCAAGAGCCACATTTGTTACAGTGTTGCAGCAAAGAACCACATCATGTACATTATACATGGGCACACATGAACATAACCACATCTTTTCCTCACATACATACCTTTGCTTCGCCACATTTATTGTAAATATCACACACCACCAACATGACAATGACAGAACTTTACAAGGCATTTATTGTTATGCATGTTATTTAGTGGAATTACTGGTATATAATTACGTAAAAGCCACAATAAAATGGCCAAAGAGCTGCATGTGTGACTTGGCTATCGCAGTGCTATTGTATTCAATGTCAGTGCAAAATGAAAATGAACTTCCATTTGAATGCATTTTTGACTTCTTACAGTTAACCGCAAACTCTGCTTTTGAAGTGTTCAAAATTTGAGTGGTGATGCTAAAGCAACTGTTGATTTTTCAGGTATTTTTATGTAGGTGTTTTTGAAAAAGAAAAAACTTCGGCATTTTTCTGTCATAAGTGACAAATTGTAAAAATAGTTTTGAATTAATTGCTTTTTGTGGAGGTGCTGTGAGTACACAAGATGTATTCTATGTGAATTCAAATTATGAGAAGGCACATCTTGATTTATTTGGCTTCGTCAAGTGAAGGGTTTGGCTCTTTTTTGGCCTTTTTTAATCGAATTTTTCAGCAATTTTGTTGGCCGTTTTTTAGGGAAGGTTCGGTCTTTTTTGAAAATACAAATCTGGCAACCCTGATAAAGAGATGGTTGCCTGCAAACAAGGCCGTGGTTTTTAACTATTTTAGTGACCCAGGTTTGCGCAGAATTCCATGTTACACGCTTTTTCATCGCACTGAAGTATTGTCTTTCAACTGTGGTTTGAGTGTTGCAAAATATCGGCATCGGTTATCGGCAATGAAATATAAGAACATCGACATTGGCCCGGCACAAAAAAGCGTTATCAATCGTGCTCTACCTAAAATCTAATCAAACTTGATTAGTAGGATTAGTAGCCTGGCGCAACGAACTATTTACTGTAGGATGAATAGTAGTATTGATCTTATTGTTAAATTTCAAAATTATCATTGCTTTTGGTCACAATCAGCTGCACAACTGTGTCTGTGGGGCGCTGTCTATCAAAGATGGCGGTGTTATATATATACTCGTGAAATCACTTCGGAGAAGAATATTTGAGTTGCAATTGCTCTGATGATTTTACATCATACAGCAATGTGACTTACTCGAAATCAATATAGCACTTCTTGCGCAGGAAACAACATTGTCAACTGCTCAATTCTAAAAAGGCTATTTTTGAAATACAATGCTTGACTGACATTTTGTTCAGATAATGTGACCACAATTTCTGAGGCTAGCTGTTGTGCCTTTCATTATGAGAAATTCCTTATAAAAATGTAGCTTTAGTTGAAACGAACCTGCATTACTTCGCGTGATGCTGAGGAAGGCCTAAACTTATTTGATTTAGTGGTAACCTAGTAGGTGTAAACAGCAGATAAAATTTATGCCGAAACTGCAAAACAAAGCGTTCATGATTGGACACTATGTCTTCTCGCCATAAAGCGAAATATTACAAAACAGCTCTGCGTGTGCGTGGCAGTGTATGAGCTTCTGACAGCTTTGCTTGCATTGGAGGTGGCACTGCCAGAGGAGGAAATTCCAAAACATGTGTGTTCAACACAATATCAATTTAAAATGTTCAGAAACGTGAATTATTTCATGTCATTGCGCAGGTGCCATTTAGACAAGTCAAGGACATTATTGTTTCATCATAGTACTATGCAACATTAGAAGGGAAATGTAGGCTGTTGCCTGTTCCAACCACCTGAGTTAGAGACTTGCAGTAACAGTGTTTGATATTTTATCATCAGCTTTAATGCTGAGTAGCCTACCTGCAGTGCAAAGGGGCTTGTCATGACAGCCAAACAGACCCTCTAGATACACCCCTGAATTAGACTGAACTGAACAAAAACGTAAAATGTTGGTTTCATGCAGGTATTTGTTCTTTGATGCTTGAGATGATGTATATAAAATGAATAAATTAAATGGTAGCAGGTGATGATTACACAAAATATGAATAATAATGACACAACACTGCAACACCAAGAATGAGGCAATTCGACTTTTTGATTACTTTTTTGTGTGTGGTTTACCAGAGAATGAGCCACCTTCATTCTTTAAGCAATATGAAGACTCATCATCTCCAGGTATGGTACACATTATTCTTGCTTGGAAATTAATCTTGATATATATATATATCTGGTGGATGCAAAAAAACTTCTTGTTTAGCAGATGCATTTTGGATTTGTAGCAAATATGTTAGGGTTGTGCTGGTTAATCACTAGATAATCAGTAACTGGCTATTTGGCCAGTTAATCAGAATTGGCTTTTTTGGCTGATTAGTTGGCTTTTACTTATTTTGTAGGAACTTTCCAGATCTGTGCCCATAATGGTCGTTGTTTATCAGTTGTCAAATTACAACAATTCTTATCAAACAATCGTACAACTCAGGAACAAACAAAGTCTAAGGATTTGTTTGTTTGTTAAGCATTCCAGTGTAGTCATCTGACACATGTATGCATGGGCGCAATTTTGTTGTAAAATGTGGGGGGGACATCTTGACGTGAAACCAGCATAGTCATTGGGTCGATGCAGAAGTGACGTTTTATAAATACAGATTCCAAAACTCATTTCTAGACGTGTTTTGAGAATAACACATGTCCTTGTAGATAATTTTCATATTGATATGCTTAAATTTGTTTTTGGACACGGTACTGCAGTTCAGCCTGCTTCCATTAATATCGTATTTGGATGTAAACAAGCACAGCAATATAGTAGAATACATCATTTGGGTTTTATCAGAGCTGTTAACTGGACTGCACAAAATGGTAGATAGCATTGGTCGCACGTGCATATCACTTTTAGTCTTATAGTAGAACACTTCAGTTTTCATGCATTTTATAAGAAGTGTGGGTTTATAGCGACGTGATTTGATGTCTTGTTCAAGTCGCTTAACCTTACAAAGATGATAAATATTTTTTTGCACATTTCCATTTTTTGAAAAAGCTAAATATATTTTTAATGCTAGTGGGCATCATGCATGCAGCCCCACCCCTACCGAAATCTCCACTGATATCCTCTTACCAGCACCAAAAACATTTGGCCTAAAATTAGCGTATAGTCTACTTCACAAAATGATTTCAATCTGTTTTTACTGTTGGTGGGTGGAGGATGTATCCTTTCAATCTCTCCTTATTGGCCCCTGCCTAGATGCACACACAGAGTTGCAAAAGGGCCTCGTTTTCAAACCTGAACCTGGCCCGAGCCCGAAATAACAGGCCTGGCTCAAACATGTCATTTATTTTTAAAGCCCGTTTTCACTACAAAAGTCAAATTTACCGAGTGAGTTAAGATATGCGCAACTGCGGAGCATCAAAAAACGGTTGTGTGCATGGGTAGTTGCAGGTACACGGTTTATCACACTGAAAATAGCAATCAACTTTACCAAAATATTGGCATAATCTTGCACAAACATAGCCTGTTAGTCAATGATAATACTGCAGAGTGTGGAATAATGTTTCTCCAGAAAAAAATTAACTATCACGAAACTATCTATGATGGCGCATAAGGCACAAAAGAAACTTTCTAGGATAGCTCTGTAGATATGAAAAGCCGGTTTGTAGGCTTCTCAATACAAGCCAAGAATCAAGTGAGTCATTTATCTTTCGACGCAATGCCATCGCGTGCTAATTTCCTCACTGTTGTCGCCATCTCAAAGACAGTGTGAGACTAATCCGAGGAGAGAACAAAAAAATGCAGCTGTGGTTGCAAACAGAATTAGCTGATGAAAAGTCACAATCACTTCACTCACAGAAGTTACCGCGGTGAGCACAACAAATCTACGTCACTAAAGAAAAAAATTATTACTCTTAATACAGTTTTTTTTAAGGAAAATGTTAGGGACCCGGTTTCTCTGATTCTAGGGACCCGATGGTAATCTTCTATGATTCTAGGTACCCAAATTTCAATTCTAGGGTCCCAAATCGGTCCCGAAAACACCTTTAAAAAACTCTGCTTAAAGTTATAAAAACGTTTTGTATGTAGGCCAGAAATATTTAGACAAACTTTAGCCCAGCCAGACTTATAGCTCTGCGCCATGTTAAAAGTTTTATTCTAAGACTTCAACTTGCACAATGACACAAAAATATATTTGAGATTAAATAAAAATGTACAACGGTGAATTGGCAAAAAAAGTACCAACTTTCACCTTCAACACGAAAAGAATGTCCAACAAATCTAGATGTGATGTACTTATAAAGCAAATGTTTCGCATTTGGATGAAAACGTTACTGCATTATGTAAATCAAAATGAATCAGAAGACTTGCGAACCAATGCATTCAGCACAAGCACAAAGTGTAAGAGTCATAGAAAAAATATTTTTTGGATTTGTTGGTCATCATTGTCGTGACATTACAAGAAGTTAGGATAAATGTAGCCTGTATTTTATCCTTAGTTCCGAGTCAAGTCCCTACGTTTTGAGCTATAGGTCAATATACAGCTAGGTATACACTGTAGGCTACTTCTCCAACATTTTGATTGAAATCTTGTTCGCTAATTGTTGAAAACAGTATTTTGCTAAGCTCCCCATCCCAAAACTAAGTCTCCACAATAGTGCTGCTTTTTGCCTTCTGCAAAAGCTTTGCAAAGATCTGCCTGAAAATCTAACTTTCTAACATATACACTAGCAGCATTAAATGATATGTTGTCAGTTTCTGAATACATAACAACCAACGTTACAGCAAAGCCAGTTACATTTCTGTAAGGAACAAATCATGGCTGTAGGTCTTTCACATGTGCAGCTGTAATACTCTCACTGTTACAAGAAAATAACCTTCTAACAGTATTTTACCACACAGGGTAAAATCTCGGACAGAATCAGTTCACCATCTTTCACGGCCTCTAGAAACTTGAAAATTGCTAAACATTATTTTATCAAAGCTTAAATTTATAAACCAACATAATCAATGATTCCACACCAAACTCTGTTTCAACATCAACTTGGCTCTGTGTGGCCTGCTGTCTAACTTTTAAACCTCTTTACACAAAACGTGTAAACATCACTTTTATTTTTAAAACCTTTCCAAATACAAAACCTAAAGAGAAAAAAGTTGGGGGACATGGCATATTATGTCCCCCCTCGTTTGAAAAAGTGGAGGGGACACGTCCCCCGTGTCCCCCACCAAATTGTGCCCCATGCATGTATGACTGCTATATGATTTGCAATATAAAGCATAAACAATATACGTTATGAAATCAGTATGTCACTGTACATAAGTGCATTGCAAATTGGTCAATTAGTTGGTAGATAAGCAGTTAGTAGCAGAAACGATACTCAAGTTAATGGTAACATACATAAATTATGAAAAAACAGTTCACTGCTTTGCTGTTAATGCCTGAGGACCTTTTGTTAGTTGTTATGACCAAAATCAAGAAAATATCTGTTTGCAAAACTAGATTAGTGTCTAAGTATTTTGACACAGTCCAGTTCCAGTTGACCAGGTGTTTTATACCTGTTGCATGCTTTGCCTGTTGCACTCTTGGCAATACCAGCTAACAGGTGTGCCTAGAGCTTAGGTAAACCATGCAAAGAATGCAAAACACATAGTGTGATTACTTCTCTCATGTGTTTTTTCTTATGTGCCCACATTTGCATTAACACAAAAGACAATAAGTGTTTAAATGCTATTTGTTTGAAGAAATACTATGGCTTTTTATGTACCTACTAATAAGAGCTTAGTTCTTTTTTGGTTGCCACCATGGGCGTCTGCAGAAATTTTTCCAAAGGGGGATAATGTCAACATTTTCCTAATCATTTTTAGGTTAATGGTGATGCAATGTAAATGGACATTGACATAACACTTTACATGTTACAGCAACAACTACAAAAGTATGTTTTGCTGGTAGCAATAGCCAGGCATGTTACGATAATATACACAATAAGTTATCTGCATGTTTTCAAAGCAAGGTACTTTTTTTCAAAGCATTGCCATAGTCTTTAAAGAAAAAGCATTGGCATGGTCTTCAACAAAAACACAAATTGTGGCATAGCAAGACTTGACAGTGTCTGTTAAGAACAAGAGCTACAAATGTCGGGGATCTCATCCAAAGCAATCAATAAAACCTTGCTTGTCTTTGCTAATTTTTTTTCCAGTGAATTTTCATTATATACAGACCAGACAAGTTGACCTGTATGTGGACACGATTACAGACAACTTATCAAAATTAGAACACCATGAATGCTTAAAAAAATCAAGCACATCGATCAAGAAAACTCACTGCAACAAATATAGCTTTGCACTCAGTACTCATTCAGAAATCAGAACTAAACCTTAACTTTTTTGACTTATTCCTACAAGCCTGCATGAACGTGTTCTAACAAACCACTTAGATTTAACAGTGTAGTTTGATTAAGCCATTCACTCAGGAACACATTGGTCACACTCATTCTAACAACCAACATTTCAAACTTGTGGAAGCAACGACTACAGATTCACTCATGCTTTTCACACTGTGTAAAACTAGGTAGATTACTGCTATCAGCAGTCGGTCTTGCAGTGTTGTGCGGTTATTGAAATTTGATAATCCTGTCCAGTCTGAAAAATTTCACTAATGTCCAAATCCAATGCAAACCAGAAAATATTGCAAAAAACAGAATCTGATCACACCAGATTTATCATACCAGATTCCAGCAATTATAACAATTTCATGTCATGGTTGTTGCATGTAGGTGTAGCTTGTAGTAATGTCACAGGTTCATATTTTGATGGCACATGCCTTTGCCCACTACAACAAACCCTTAACCAAATCAGCCCATCCCCTTACATTTTTACCAAATTCATCCTGACCCAGAAAAACTCATCCTAAAAAAGTACATTACCACCATTACATTCCATAGAAAGGCACATTCACTGACAATTGGTGGACAGTATAGCCTATGACAAGCACAGGCCACTTTTAAAATTGCTGCCTTGTTCAGTCACAAAAACAATTTTTTGTCAAAACATCCAAGCTAATGCCAACCTTAAGGCATAAATTTATCAAGCACTCTCTAATAAGAAACAAGAATACATCTAATACATCTATGCTTATTTAACAAAATGAATAGTTATGCTTGTATGGTGTCTGTTTTTTCCATCACTCCACATATCCGAGGTCATGCCAAATAATCCGTTGCTGACAATAGTTTTTTTTTTACTTCTTCTGCTTAATTAACTTTCACCAATTTACACTTGCTATCAGGTTATCTTTTTGTGGTTGACTATGATGGCAAAATGCATCTGTTGTCACATTTCCACATTTAGCACCAATCTCGATGTTTACAAGTAATTACAAGTGATTGTTAGCCTTTTCTTTCGATTGTGAACAGTAGTCTACTGTAATGCTGTGTACATCAAAATCATGTCCAGCAGCACATACCTTTTCTTTTTGTTGAAAAAGGACTTTACATCTAGGTAGAAACCAGAACCAATAATTTATCGCAGAAAAGAGCTTGATGACAAGGATTAGGATAACTTGGATTTAGCCTTGTATCTGTTAATATGCTGCTGTAAATGAGTTGTTCCACTTTCATATAATATGGACTTTTTCTGTTTTGGAATGTATAAGATGAAAGTAAGTGATCCCATCCTACATTATTAACATGCTCAAATTTAATAAAATCACTTTGTTACTTTTAACAAGGATTTGTATCATTGAAGAATCCATTACACTAAGAAGTTGCAGTTACACAATTGCAACTGACTAACCTACACAGATAGTCTTTCTAATGATTGTTTCTTCCATGGCATGAAAATTGCTCAGTTTACATGCACTGAGGAGTGATGCGAACCTGCGTATTACGTCAGAGAACATGTATCACATCTAACGTGGTGCTCTTCAACCTTTTTGTTATTGTGGAACCCTTGGTATACTTTCGTGTTTGTCATGATCCCCCATTAACAAAAATTTTAAAAACATGAATTACTTGAACTTGTAAGAAAATCAAATATTTCATTATCAGGCACATCAACAAATCAATAGTTATTACACAAGTTAAAAAGCAAGAAATTTAATGACTTGGTTGTTTTTGCATTTCTTGGATGTAGCTGCTGCATTCAGAATTTGGTAATCTGGCCAAAAAGAGCTCGTATCTCAAATATGTATGGTCTCATTTTCTAACTTTGGCAATTGAATTACATTTGGTCCGCTTCTCTTTTACATTTGAAATACATTGCTCATTACCATGTCACATCTTCGCAGGTGTTATTATTTCACTTCACATAAGAAAATATGCTATTTTGCTTCATCTGGCTTGACTACATAGCAAAAAGTTGGGTTTCACGTTGTTTTTACTTTATTCCAACAATGGCTGAACAGCAGCTCTCGTCTGTAGTACAAGTACTCTCTACTTAGTCCACTGTGAACTGTACATCAGCAACATCATGGGACTGTGATGCAAAAACAACATTATTCTTAATTGCACAACAATGAAAAACAAGTGACGCAACAACTACCAATATTTCTTTTTCGGCTATTAACTCCTGCACTCAACCTCCTGTACAACTAACTGGCCTACTTGGAGTTTGAATGTGGCACAGTGATCTAAAAAATTTCGTAATGATCCATCAACATACTGAAGCAAGAAATCATTTTCCCTAAAAAACAAAGAACCCTCACGGACCCCACTACATGTTTTGCGGAAACCCTGTTGAAGAAAACTGATCTAACGTCTTAAAAAGAGTTTCGAAAAAGATGTTTCTCTGGAAAAAAATAAAATACAATTACAAGCATAACAAGCTTTCAAACCATTTTGGATAATCTGAGAAAATGATTGAGCAAAAATGATATCCAATCCGGTTCCGGGTACAAAAAATTTCTTATAATCTAGCCAGATCGGACTCCAAAAATCAGGATCCTGAACAACATTGCTGTCTTGCTGCATTGCCTGCCAAAATGTGTACATTCAGCAGTCAGTCACATGCATTAAAACGTCTACTACTGTAACTTGAAATGAACCATTGTAGATTTGTTGCCATGTTATTGTTATGCAATAAAGATTAAAGACCAACAGTAGGACAATCTGCTTGCAAATTTCACAACCTGCCTCTGCAGGCCAAGTAGCAGACATGAGTGAACTGCAAGCTGATCGCTGCATGACACCAAAACTGTGAACCTGCCTCTTGTGCAGTGTGAGTGTTATACTGGCAGTAAACTGTCATTGCAAGAATTGAATAAATTAATTGGAATTAAGCTGCTGGCGACAGGTTTTCAAGAAATTTTTGATTATTAATCTCAATTTCCAGGGGGTCAAATGCCTGTTTTGCCCCCAACTGCAGACGCCCATGGTCACTACACTACTACAAATCTGTTTTGATCATTCTGATTGGAAAGTGAGATATTTTGATAGTTTACAATGTTTCTCTTCTACAAATAACATCATGCCTGTTCAGCTACGGTGCTAGCAGCCTTAGTGATGATTAAACCCCAGAAATATCAGAGATCCATTGTTGCAGTCTGGTGTCGTAATTTGTAAC
>JGI24159J19872_10007145_pt1 | contig 14622 bp, 9 predicted proteins | sample Ectturendosymbi4_FD_19872 | JGI IMG/M metagenome (IMG submission 19872) | reverse complement strand
AAGGTTTTAGAAGCTGCCGCTTTGTTTCAACAATTGTGAAACACCCTGTAGTAAAGATCTTACAGAGTTTCTATTTCGCCTACGAAGTAGTCATCATCAGCTCTTATTCAAATAGCAACAGAGCACAGGTCACCTGTCGGAAGAAGAATCCTGCGCAGCAGTCAGGAATGGCGGCCGATGTCGCCGCTATCCAGCAGTAGATGGCGCTGGTGATGCTCAAGATTAAAGCAAACAATCCGAGAAGCGCGACCACCACCTCCAAACCAACCAAAGTCTGGAAGATAAGATGCGGTGACGTATCGGGTTTAGTTGTTTCATAAGTACTGTAAGACATGAGGATTATATGTAGCAAACAATCGGAGGTGTGATTGGCTGCGGATCGGATGAAACTAAGCCTTTGAAAGCACGATGATCTTTTTCAAATTCATTGAAAACCTGCTTCTTTCTCAGTGAAAGCAGAGATCTTGATAAACTCGCATATTAGACATGCTGGTAATTTTTAGAGAAATAGCAACTCACTTGAAATCTGTAGTTGATTCTAGCGCTGATGAGAGCGAGAAGGATCATGATCATGGAGAAGATGATGGCCACTATATTCATTCCCATCACACCATTGATCTGCAAATAACTGATGTTATTCTCAGTGAATTAAACGAAGAGCGTTGTAGCTCATTTTCAATACAAAACACGCCGTGAGGTCATTAATTAAAAAACATGATTCAAGCCGAACTTGTCTTGTACTTACGAAGCGGGCAGTCGGCCATTGCTTTCCTGTCAATACGCTCAGCCCTCCGGCAATCACAATCTACGAATAGAAACAAGCACAGAATTGTTTCTAAAATATATTTTCTTGCAGCGATTTTTGTATTTCACCAAAATTCTAGCGGCAAACGAGAACATTTTTCAACTGTTTGTTCAGTAGTTGATGCGTCAGGTGTTTATTTCATGACGTCAGGTGTTTATTCCATGACTCAGCGAATCTTTCGACCTTCTCTTTGTGCAATTTGTTGTGAATCTCAGATGCTCCCATTTATTCCACGAAGCCGTGCATGAAGCAGCCACAGCATATAGGTTTGTGCACAGTTATCTTCCAGAGTACTTACCCAGATACCGCACCACACTCCTTCTCCAACATTGAAAATCAGCCTGTACGTTGTGAAGGTCGGGGCCCCCTCCTCAGCGTATTTCGTTTTGCCGAAAGACAAACCAAGCAGCACAGCGCTAAAGATGAAAGCTAAGCATCCGGTCGTGAATTGGCCAATCTGAAGAAAAATGGGTTTTATCGCTCAATTGCTCTCAAACATTTGCTTATTTTTTCAAACGTACAAATGAAGAACCAAAATCTTGGTTTTAGATTCAGAGCTTATCAGATTCGGCCAGCAGGAGGCCGAGCAGGAGGCCGTCCTCGTATCCAGCACCTTTTTAACCGCATTTATTTCGAAAGGCGATGATTTTTGCTCCAACTTTGAAACCCACGCCTGCCATGTAGGTTTTCCAAAATAAATTCAAACCAGGGAAGTGGAGCGGAACGAGAAGCCCAAGCAATTTACGATGATTGGAACGGAGCCAAAAAACTTTTATAAGTCGGATCAGGAGTCAAAAATGTTTGATGCCGGAGCCGGAAATTTGGATTCCGGCTCTACAGCCTTCCTACTGGTATGCTGGAAGTAGATGCGTAGTTGATAAAACTGCTTAATTCCGTTATGGCTTTATGCAAAAAAGTGGCTTTATTGCCATAACTTATGAACCATAAACGTTGGATGGTCAGTCAAGGGCTCTAAAGATGCGGATTTTAGCCTAGTTTTTATTAAAAAAATGGGAAAAAAATTGGCACTTGAGTTTGGGCCCCAGGGTCCGATGGCTTGAAATAAAAAAGCCTAAACTTACCCCTAATATGGTGTCACTCACAAAAATTCTCAGATCCAAAACTTTTCAATCGAAACTCTCAGACTTTCCGCATCCATAGCGGGTGTGAACAGCTCTCTAGCTCTATCGGCCGGCAAGGTATGACCGGACAAAATCATTAGCAATGTAGTGGCTTTGCGGTCTTTAAAATTGTGTATAAAAATGCAAGCAAGTGATAAGCATCACAAATTGCATCGAAAATAAGTTCTTACCCCGACATAGAAAAGGACTTTCTGGCTGAACTTAAGCCGCTCCTTGTCAATAGATGTAGAAGCTCCCGTCTTCTCGTTCCCTGCTGGAGCTACTGAAGCCATACTAGCAGAGGGTGGTTTACCCTACACACAAAAAGAAGAAAGATAGAGCAAGAAAAGTAGAATAACTTGCACTGAAAATTTCCCTTGTCTGGTTGAATAAATCGGTCAACGATATTTAGAAGTTATGCAAAAAAGTTGGCGCACAAGTAACACGGTGATAATACTGCATACAACATTCAGCTGGAACACTGACAGGTCAAGGAAAGGAGGGTGCTTTATGCACAATCGCATTACAACATGAGAAAAAAACGAAGAAGTATTACAAGAACACTGTCCGTTGCTTTGTTTCTTCTGTTAAAAACATGTAATTTGTTGATATACTGGGATGATGTTATTGGGAACTTACGATGCAATCTAATTTGTCACAGTTAAACACAACATCAGCTCAATTTGGTGGCTACAGTTTTGATCGCTGTTTTTCTCAAGCTGGTCGTTACTTTTAATGAATCTCTAACACTGTGTAGCTTTTTCTCAATTATAAATTATTTTAGCTAAGTGTCCTCAGGTTTGCGAAAATATACTTAGTTATTTTCTCAGCACGTAAGTGAATCATGATCATGCACAAGACTTCCAAGGCTTGACAAACCAAGGTCGGAGATGTAGTCACGTCACCTGGTCTATGGACGACCTCTGGGCCGCTTGCCGGTGGGTGTAGCCAGCAGCACTTGCCTCGCAAGTGTTTTTTGGGGCATTCTATTCTGGTCACCTGGCCGAACCAACGTATAGCTGAGATATCTCTATTGGGAGAAGTGAATCGACATTCAGGGTTTTACGAATTTAACAGCTGCGCACTTGGTGATGCCGTGAACTCTACAAAAATCCCATTTCTGCCGCTTGTACTTGGGATAATATTCTTTCAGTCCTGACAGCTTTGCGGTGTTTGAAAGCTTCCGTTTTGTGGCTACAGACCGATAAAGCCTACGCAGAAATTCGTTTTCTTTAACAATCCGTGCATCAATCTCCTTGTTCTGCCCTCCTTCACTTGTGAATATCGCCCAAGGTATTTGAACTTGTCCAGGTACTGTAGTGTATGTCCACGTACTTGCAGGGTACACTACCTTAGGTTTCTGAAGACTGACGAGATATGATATCTTGGTTGAGAAGTTGACCGATCAAGTGCATGTAGAATGCCTGGTTGAGAAGTTGCAAGCAGCACCGAATCGTCCGCAAAGAGTAAATAGTTTCATATAATTTTGAGCTATCTTAAATGACCAAGCAATTAAAGTCAGGACCCAACTAATGAAGTTACACATTTAGCTCGTAAAGTCAGGAGTTAACTTTTCCAGTTATGCAATTTTTTTCAAACCGTTTCTAAGTTCCGTGTGAGTAAGTGAATGATACCTTTGGTGAAGATAAGCTGTTAGTGTGCTAAGGAACTATTGCAAACAGTAGGTCCACTAGGACTAATGGAAAGTGTTATTTTTAGCATGGCTTGGCTGCAGCATAAGTTGTGGCGTGACATACGTCTAGGTTAAATAGGTGCACTTCACAGCAGTAAGCCAGCAATAACAGGAAAGCTAGCAATGCACCGTAGCATTTAGTTAGGCTGGACTTAGTTTGGTGATGCGATGCGAAAGTACGTTTTGGTTGACTGTAGACAAGTTTGTAAGCCTCAATGCCCCTAATAAGGCCGAACAAATACTGTTGGCAATACACGAAACAGTTGAAAAAGTTGGGCTCAATTTGGACACGCTTATCTCGGTTATTGTGTTGGAGTAAGAAATTTTCTGTTCAGTGATGACGTGTTTTGGTCCCTGAAGATCGTGTCATTATGAGGTTTCACTGTACAATATATCTTTTATTCTGAAATGATATACTCAGTACCTCCAAAATTTAATCTCAATGCCCCCTGTGGCAATTGAAGCAAACGTTAAGAACCCCTGCCGTGCTTAGCCTTGTAGAGGTTGAACGCTAATGTATAACTTGGCAAAAACTGACGTACGCCTACAACACGTTTGGCTACGGTCGTAACCGTCGAGTTAACTTACCTATGAAAGGGTTTTGTCAAAAGAGCTTCCTCTATCTTTTCGCTTGGCTGGGCTAGCTTGCTTTAGCAGTGTCCTGCTGACATATATCAGCCGCCATAAAGAGCATTCAACAGTCTACCTTAGATAGTAAGTTCATGCAGGTTTGATAACCTGCTATTCTGCAAAAACTGTCCTATCATTTTAAACACTAATTGTCTCATGTACTGTGATGTAACAGTTCCTTAAACATGTAATAATAGCTTAAGCAAGATGCCAGGGTCAGGGTAGTCATTGAGAATTAAACGAAATCCCAAGGTTCAGATTCTATTTGAGCTGTTGATGCTTACCTAAAGTAGGCGAAATACATAGTGTAAAATCTTAGTGTCTGATCTTTTGCTGGGAAAGGATTCCTTTAGATAGACAGTGTCCCAAGATTCACTTACTAAAAAATCCCAAAGTTCGAAATGGAATCCTAAGGCATGAAAACCTACGGGAATATAGCCTAAGCCTATATACTTACATTTTGTAAATGCTCAATTTACTTTTCATTGAACTAATAAAACCTCGAACACTGAAGTCGATAATGTACAGTTCCGCACATCGTCACTCAAAGAGATCTGATTAGCAACTGAAAACAGTGAAGGCTAAAAACTTGGCAAACTGCCCAGACAGGAATTGAACGAATAGGCTACGGGCATAACGGAACGGGTTTCACAAATTTGTGTTCATGGTGCGTTTGATATTGAAAGTAACAATTTTTAGAAGAAATTCCTGATAATTCTTGTTGGCAGCAATAGGAATGAGTTAACTTTATACTTATTTAATGCATAATAAAAAAAAATCCTAATGTATCGTGTGATTTAAAAGTATTTCCTAAGTTCCCAAGCTCGGGACTGAAATCCCAAGATCTTGGAAAAATCACAAGTGGCAACCCTGGTCAGAATATTTTATTTTGCGTTTGATTGGCATGTTTAATATCAAAATGTCCGTCTTGAATGGTGGATTTTTCAGCTTTGTTGTTTCGTCATATCGTTTAATACTCCTGAGAACAACTTACTGTTCATTCGAAACATCAAAAAATGATATAACAGACTAACCTTTTAGGGACATTCGCAAATATAACCTGTTTGTTTCAAAACAAGTAGCCTATTCTGTTTGTTGAACACGAGCAATAGCCTTGATACCCTCTGATCACGGAGTTGGCAGCGACTGGCCCGCTAGGCATTTATCACAGGTCCTCACAGAAAGAATAAATTATTGTTCAGATGATGGAAAGCATAAACGTACGTTTGACAAAGCACCTCTGCCGATGTTTTGGATGAAAATAAAACCAGAATATCCTGATGTGGCCACAAGATCATTGAAATCTTTGCTACCATTTTCAAAGTCTTATCTTTGCGAAGCGGGGTTTTCTGTAGTGGCAGCATCTAACCAGGATAACATCACGAAGAAGGCTGGACTCAAGGAAATACACTGCGGTTGTCATTGTCTACTATCACCCCAAGGTGGGACCCCTTTCACTGCACCTAAAACTGCTGCAGACCCCTTTCACTACAAACTGTTGCAGACCCCTTCGTTTCTCAACGTTTTTTCGATTATTGAGAAATCAAGAGTTGGTCGTTCCTTAACATGAGTAGTGTGTACAGTACTGTGTGCAGTGCATCGAATCGCCATGGAGCACACACTTAACCAAAAAAGAACAAACAAAATATAAAGCTAAATTTCAAAATACAAGGTTTCCAAGGATTCTTTGAAAATGCTGCACGGCCCGCGGGCTAAATGCGGCCCACGAGAACATTTAATATGGCCGTCATTAGAATTTTCTTTGCCCATGTTGGAACACAACATCGCATCAACACAAAACTCCATGACAAGCAAACACGTAGAGTTGTAGACAGTAAGTCAAGAAAAGTCTTGACATGGGTTTTTCTCCTTATTTTGCTTTGGAAGATGAAGGTAGAATTTTAAGATATGATTAATTACTGCAATTTTTGCGGCTCGTCAGCGATATTCCACAATTCGAGCGACCCGTGATAGTAAATAGGTTCCTCGTCCCTGCTCTAAGCAATGCAAAAACACTTCCTGTACAGTAGATTGCCAATTAAGTTATGGCTTTATGCAACAGATGAGTAAAGTTATAGGAAAGACAATCAGCACTTATTTTACTCAACAGGTTAAAATTTATCTGTCAGTGGGTGATCAAGTGGGGTTACAAAAAGGACGGTCATACCAGCTACTCCTATAGGGGAACAAATAACGGACCATCTTATTCTCAGTCCCCTGCTATCAACATCATGCACACATGTTGACCTTGATCTTCTGTGCCCCTATGCAAGATTGTGCCTGTGGCACTGAAGCGGACTTATGAGCTTTCAGTGGCTCGAGACGTGGTGTGTGATTTTTTCGTGCTTTGTTGTTGAGCGTTTTCAATATTTTTGTAGAAATGGTTGGCGATCACACATGTGGCAGAATTCTTGAAATCTCTCCTAAACTTCACTTTTAATGGCGATGAATGTGAAAATGAGCAAAAATCGCTTCCCACATATCTAGCATTCATAAACTCTTGCTGAAGCAAATTATTTCTCCTGTACGAATTTCTCGACTGTCCATCTGAGCTTGATTCAAAGTCTTCTTTCATCTCATTTGTCAACTAACAATGGTGCATTTCTTTCAATTGTCGCAAGCCACGCTTTTATTACAGTAGAACTCGTCTAATTCGTCATCGTTTTAATTCGTCACTTTGCTGTCGGTCCCGGTAGAATCCCTATCTTTTGTGCGCATTTCTGTTCGTCTACTTCGTCACCTTTTTCTATCCCTGAGAAGCGTTTTGTTCGTCTAATTCGTCATCTGCAGTTTCGCTTTACATGTCTAAGCAGCTAGTAGCCTACATGTGGGAATTCGAACAAATTAAGGATCTTTATCTGAGAATTGTTGCACCTTGCAATTTGTTTGTCGAATTTATACACGAGGTTCGAAGCGCGACCCAACTCCCCATTGACAGAACGTGGAAAAGTTTATTAAAGATTCAAAAGGTGCTTGATTGAATGGAGGAGTCCAGATAGAGCAGAGGAATTAATTGTTGTATTCAACCATAACGTCACAAACTTCTATTTTACTGCAAATAAGAGCACTATGTATGTATACGAGTTACTATGATAAAGCATACGAGCTGCTTTGATAGAGTTTTCACCTGTTTGCATAATTCGTCTCTTCGCCTAATTCGTCACTTTTTTCTAATCCCGTTGAGGTGACGAATTAGACAAATTATACTGTATTTGTTTTATCTGCACTCATCCTGGACTAAAATCGAACTTTTTTCCTAATTCTTCCAAATCAAGCATCATTTTCATTTGAAATGAAACTTTTTCAATAACACTGAAAAGATCCTGGAGAAGCGCGGAAGACATTTTGAAGCAGTTGCTAAAACTTCAGATCCGTCAATGACAGGCCAGAGGTATTTTCGAATAGCGCTTCAAAGTCTTCGATTGTTTTGTTTCTTCTTTTTTGTTTGTTGACAGGTGCAACTAATGTGGAAAAGTTCAACGCGCGGACAGTTTAGGCAACATAAGCTGCTGACTCGGCAAAACTTGCAAGTATTACTTTGTTGCAACTACTTCTACTGATAATAATCAATAAACTTTTGTACCACTAGCAACGGTTGCAATGCGGTTGTGACCAATAAAAATTCGGGTGATTCACTGTTATTTGGCAGCAGTGGCGGATCCAGTCAGTAAGGTTAGATGGGTCGATTTCAGTAATATTTGCTTGCCAAGTCTCATAATGGCTTCACTGCTGTAGAAGAGAGGTGAAGCATACTCCACAACACTGCTGTGACAAAACAATGGACGACAGAAAGACCTTATATCGCGAATGCTGTTTTCCGAATTGTACAAAATCAAGGTGAACAAAGTTACTTTTATTGGTTTTAGGGCGAGGTTCTCGCCCCAATCCCCCTCCAGATCCGCCCCTGCTCGGTGGAGTAGCATTTCATTGAGGAGGATCCCGTTTAATCGCAATTTAAATCACGTTCCTTGGCAAACCTAAGAACGGAGTAAAAAGTTTTGCAAAATCTACAATTTCATCACAACAGGCAAGTTTTGTGTGAGGCCGAGAAGGCGTTTATAAATGTTGGCTACCTTCATTCTGTAACATTCTATTTTAATTGTTGTCAATTTGTTGAAATGAAGTGGAAGACATAAAAACTTTAACTGTAACTTTCACAAATCACCGAACATGGAGACTTTGCCGAACGCAACGTCTTCAGTTTAACGTAGCTTGGTGTGGGAGAAAGTGCTTACTTAACCCTCACCAGTTTCAATCAAACTCTTACTAGCCGATGGTAAAACACTGAAATGTGTGCGAGTCAAGCACCCCCAACCAGAACCGTGGCCAGAAAGTTTTCAATACGGGGGGTTTTGCGTTTGTGCGGGGGGGCTTGACACTCTAAAAATTGACATAACCTCAATTGATCTATAGTGTTTCATGTTTCATTTGTGGGGGGCTTGGAGCTTCCTTTGGGGGGATAAGCTCCCAAAATCCCCCCCCGTGGCGACGGGACTGCCCCCCACACAACGCGAGTCATGTCAGGCTCAGGGCTTGGCGTCGAACGTGCTGCGCGATGAACGTTGTTGGAGAAAAAGAAAACCTCTGATGAACAACTGAAAACATCCGCCACTTCCTTCCGAGTGCACATGTTTAATTTAAATACAAAGAAAACTAGCGCTTTCTGGCAAGTAAACTTCATATTCGCAATAAATTATAAAAAATAATAAATGGAGCTATCTGCGACATGTTCCGTTGCCAGCTGCTTCGTGGTTATAATCCCACACCATGAGCTTTCAACCTGAGTGAGTTGAATCAATGATCCTTGAATGGTTTGCTTGAAACAAAGACAACATCCTATGAGTTTATCGGAAGTGACTGTTTCATTGTTAATTGGCTGCGAGAGAGATTTGAGAAAGATCAGATAACTTTATGACCAGAGGCTGTCCTGTAATAACATAACCTTTTGCAAATGATTTAACAGAAGCTGAAATAGCATTAAACGGACATGTCAGACAGTAGACAGAGCAGCAACATCGGAATTGCTGGATTGTTGTTTGGTTCCATTTGAAACGTTTGTTGACGTTGCATCGCCAGTGGTTGTTACTGGTTGTTGGAAGGAGGTGGCGGCAAACGCTGGTTGACTCTGGGGAAGTGGTTGAGTAACCATCGCTCCAGACTGAGGCAGAACCGTCATTGGCTGTGTGGGGGTGGATGGTCCAATCTGTTGTGTGGGGGTGACTGATCCAATCTGTTGTGTGGGGGTGACTGATCCAATCTGTTGTGTGGGGGTGACTGATCCAATCTGTTGTGTGGGGGTGGCTGATTCAAACTGGTGTGTGGGGGTGACTGATTCAAACTGGTGTGTGGGGGTGGATGGTTCAAACTGTTGTATGGGGTTGACTTGTTCAATTTGTTGTATGGGGGTGACTGGTCCAAATGGTTGTGTGGGGGTGACTGGTCCAAATGGTTGTGTGGCAAAAACCATCTGGTCGCTGACAGGTACTTGTAGCTGAGGGTGAAGAAACAAACCTACAGTTGGAACTTGTCCACCTGCAAAAAAATGAAAAATTTCAAAAAATTTATTTCTTGGATTATGAAACTGTTTTTCAGATACGAACAGCAACATTTTCTTCACGAAAATATTCCCAAAGGCAGCGTAGCATCATCAGTAATTTATTGCATGATTATGTCATGCAGGAAACTTTTTGCGTTGATGCCATAACCAGTTTCTCTCAACACTGGTGCTTCTGGTTATATCTCAATTCCAACGATACAATGCATCTCTTCTCATCCCTCAGTTATTAGAAAAGAAATTGTTTCTAAATTGAAAGAAAAACTCCATAATGATTAAGCATTTGCTATGTTATCCCCCTCAATATACATAGGAAGAACAATGGTGCTGATAGCAACTGAAATGATTGGAAAAACAAGTTATTCGGTGACTACGCGATTGGCGCAAAGGACCATTTCAAACCACACCTGCCACTATGAGCGGGTTCAGTGGTAACTTGCGAGGTAAACGTTCAAACTTCCCATTTTGCAAGTTTATGTAAAATTTACAAAAGATTTATAATTCCATTCCTGTCTTTAAAGACCTCATCTGGCTTAAAACCCGTCACGATTCTTGAACTGGTCTTTGTGTTATTTTCAGTCAAAGGAACAGTTTTGATACAAAACACATAGAGGGATACTTTCTGCACACGAAAGTAATAAGATGTACATAGCACTGCACTACCTGCATTTGTGTAGATGCTGATATTGACATTCATGTACAAAGCGATACCTGCATGTATGCATGGGCGTCGAAAGGGGGGGAAGAGGGTTAAACTCCCTGGAATTAGAAATCAGACAATTTCCTATTAATTTTTTAATAGAAATGTATTTTTCTCTCAGTTTCGTAGTTGTTGAAATGAAATTTCACTACTGTTGGCCCCCCTGGAAAAAGTCCTTCTGACGCCCAGGCATGCATGTACATGGTGATAACTGCAACTATGTTCATGGTGATAGAGTGACACTCACATACATTAAAATTTGCTGTTATGCAAATCGGTCGTCTCTGTCAAGACTGGTTACACTTACATCAGTGGTTCCCAAACCTGTTCGAACCGTTACCCAAATCATAGTAGCGATTATGTTTTATTATCCTCGATATTTTGCGTCATGAAAAGAATAATACAGAACAACATTGTGGCTTTGGTTGCGCGTTACCCCTCGAAGAATTGCATATTAGCCCCAAGGGATAGTTTACCCCCAGGTTGGGAACCACTGACTTACATAATACTTCCCAACATGTAAGGAGATCCGAATCCGATGCTTAATATTCCGTTGACAGTGTTGTGGTCAGTGCCTGAGCTTATTCTCAATATACCACTTGCTGAGGTAGTTAAATTCGCTCAAGAGTGTATTTGTGGTTTTACAGAGTTTTTTACCTTGGAGAAGAGGTGAAGTTGCGATGACGGATTGCTGCTGTTGATTGAAAGACTGGAGTGCATTTGAAGGGAGCATGTACACTGCATGGGACCCAGCAACCACAGCCTGTATGCAAAAAACTATTTCTTGCAAAGATGTGACGGATGCTGGTGTGCAAACGTAATTCTGTAGAAACATAGTCAAGGGCAGGGTTTTTTAAGGCGTTTTAGGGACCCGATTCTGGTCCCTAGAATTTTAAATCGGGTCCCTAGAATCAGAGAAAATAATCATCGGGTCCCTAAAATCAGAGAAAATCGGGTCCCTCCAGATCCATACCGGGTACCTAACATTTTCCCTGAAAAAAACCCTGGTCAAGGATGAAAACAATCACACAAATGTTTTATTTTTAACGGTTAAGCGTGTAACATACTTAATTATCTGCAGAATTCACACATGCACTTTATTCAGTGTAATGATTTCTACTCTAAAATCATAATCTCCCTTTTAGTCTGCAGTCACTTGGAATCCTGTGTGCAACGGTTCCGTGGCAACTGAGATTGTTCATTTGCGACCTCAGTAATGGTCCGGATAGACTGAACATAGTGGTCGTGGAAAGCCAGGCAGCACCAGGGAAACCCGCAAGAGGAATTACCAACGAGGAAGAAGGATAAATACAGGAACTGAGCAACAACTGGTGAAGCGTTCCTACAGGTGAGTGAAGTAACGTCCCTACCTCTACACCTGGAAACATACACCAGGTTTGGAAAGAAGTCCTTCAGTGTTTTGTCCGTTTGCACTGGTTGCAGATTTCTAGACTGAGGATGTGTACAGTTATGTGAGATCAATTTCTTACCAAACAAAATTATGAAGGTTAATTCGAGCGCGTCACCTTGATGGAGACTTATTGCCTATTGTCAGGGGTGCAATGTTAAGAAAAGGACTGCGGGAACGCACCGAGAAAACTATTTCAAACTCTTTTTTGAATTAGTATTTACTCATTTTCATTAATTAGAAACAAAAAATACAAAAATGTGTGGGATCGCTTTCCTGCTCCACTACACCATTGCTTGTTCTCAATTAAATGTGGTTTCAAATCAACAAAGTCGCAGGTGAACAGGTCTCAAACGAATGTTGTCTTCAGCATATTTGGCCTCAAATGAAATGATCTCAACGGCCTGTACATGGCGTGCCACACATTTGCTTGTACTTCCTGATCAGACATACGAAAAGCTGATAAAAAGTACATTCTATGTGATGTCTTCCAGAAAAAGAAATAATCCGAAATGGATGAACTCATTACATTTCCCCTACATGCAAAGTTTTAACTGCAGAGTGCTTGATTTAGGTAGATAGTTTGCAATACTTTCAAGTTATGTCTTTACCTACGAATCTGTTTTGTTAAAAATTGTTTTTCTGAAAATTCATTGGTTAAGGGATTTGTTTAGTGAAGCGTAACCGCAATTCTTCACGGTGTGATGAATGTGATTGCAAATATATTTTCTTTCAGGCTGTGGGTCAGTGAGTCAATGGTATGGGTCAGGCCCGTAGACAGGTTCTAAAGTTTGGGGAGGAAAATACATTGCAGGGAACAAGGTTTTTGTTTATTTTGTATGTTTACAACAAACTGCGACGTCACAAATGGAAATTGTTAGCCATTGGGTGGAAACAAAATTTTTGGGAGCGCATTGACCCTGAATGCACCCCCCGTGGCTACGTACCTGCTATGAGTTGTGGTTGTTTTGAGAATAATTAAAATCTTTTTCATTTCACTTTTACAGAATGCTCAATTAATCAAGATAATGCTCCAAACTTGGTCTATAGCTTTTGTCAGATGCAGGGGCGGATTAAGGTTGTGTGGGGCCACTGGTTGAAACTTAGAACGGGGCCCTTTCTATAGGCCTATATATACACTGTTGTTAATAGAGATAAAAATAAATTAACGAACTGAAGTATTTCTATTACTGGAACAACAAAAGGTTGAGCAAAAAAAACTAATCGTTAATTAATATGGCCGTCACAATATGAACGAAACTCACTGATTCCAAGTCCCCATTTCTTGCTGGAGACTTGAAACCATATCAATAAATGTTCACAAAACACCGCTCGAATGTTTTGAATATGCAGTGGCAACCCGTCGACGACCATCTCGCTATCACCACCACTTTAACGAGGTCTTTCCCGATGCTAATGCACTTTTGCTTCACTAACGCGACCACCCCGGTAATCAGGCCGCGGCCACAGTCCAGCGGTTGCAAAACTGCTAATCGAGCACCGCGTAACGCACTGGTTCCCAATCATTGGAACGCCGTGTAACTAATGGAACGCCGTGTAACTAATGGAACGCCGTGTAACTAATGGAACGCCGTGTAACACACTGGTTCCCAATCATTCCCGGACCATGTATCCCTTCAGCAGTTTGACAGATAAGCATGTACCCCTAAAACTACCCATGACAAAAAGCCGAGCAAAATAACAAAAATCTACTGAACTTTTAGATTTTTAGAACTATAAACGAAGACTCCGTTTTTATGTCACAAAATTAATTTGTTGAGGCTGTACAAAAAATGTACCCCTTCAGGTAGGCAAATGTCCCCCAGCAGGTTGGGGGCCTGCCGTAACACCACTACCATATACTATTGGTATCCTTACACTGAAAAACTGGTAACCTGTCAGCAGCAATTTGCTCAGCTGCATCACGTTGTCCTGAAGCATCGTGGATACAGGGCCGGGTTGCCAGATTACAACGGCGCTTTACAATCACCGGAACACAAGCAGACGTTGGTCAACACTGGAGCACGTTCTGAGAGAATACTTTACAAAAAATGATATGACAGAATATTTCACCAAAACAAAAATTTGGAGCCAAATGCTTTGAAAAAACCGCCAAAACAAAATATCTGTGGCCAAAGGTTTTCAACATTCGCCAGATTTCCGGAATCCGTCGATAAATCCGCCAAGATGGCAACCCTGATTAAAGGGATGTAGGCGTGGGTGCAAGCGCAGTGCCAATGTGACGTAACAAACTCATACTGTAAACTCTTCTGCAATTTGTACTGCCGGCATCGACTTTATCCGTTGTGTAATTTTATAGTACAGTACCGATAGGCTATGGCAGCTTGTAAGACTAAGTTAAAATAACTTTCAATCAAGGAAAGAATTGTAGATATGAAGTGATCGTGATAATACATGAAACCTTTCGAAATGCAAGTGTGACGCGACCGCCCCAGCCCCACTACCCCAGCCCCGCTAACACGACCAGCTGAATGCCGCCAACGGGTGGTCGTGTTCAGTGGCGTGGCCAGACCAGAAATTTGGGGGGAGGAAAATATTTGGGGGGGCCAAAATGGTTTATTTTAGACGAATAACACTATTTTGTTTGGAAAAACGGCTCTCAAAGCACAAAATGACGATTTTATAAAAATTTGGGGAGGGCATGGCTCCTTTGGCCCCCTGGCTACACCTATGGCCGTGCTAGCGGTGTT
>JGI24159J19872_10007144_pt1 | contig 14622 bp, 8 predicted proteins | sample Ectturendosymbi4_FD_19872 | JGI IMG/M metagenome (IMG submission 19872) | reverse complement strand
TTATCATTTTATAGTTGCGTCACAATGGGACGGAAATCCAGCTTTCACAGTGCATGCAGGGTGCTATACTGCGCATGCTTTTAGAGCAGCGATAAAACTTATACAATGTTGTTACCAGGGTTGTGCAGAGGGGGGATGAACGAGGCGACGGACCCGGACATCTAAGGCAGTGGGTCATCCAAAGAGAGAAATTGCAAAAAGTGCATTTTATCAACATCTTGTAACTACACCAGGGATGCAAAATTTTCTGTGAATGTTAGCAGCGCGCAGCAATTTTAGTAGCGCACACATATAAGCTTTGCCATGCAGCATTCATATGCATGAAGTATATAAGGTGAAAAAACGTTCGCGCACTCCACGTTCTTGGTCGCGCGGTGCGAGTGCGCGACCCCATTTTTGCGCCCCTGAACTAGACGCTTCTTATTTGCAACTAAAACGTGCTGCATGGATCTAATTTGAACTTGCCTGAGGGAGCATGCAAATGTATGTTACGTGACCTGAGAGAGAAATGAAGCACCGCATCGTTACTTTCGTCTGTTTTTACTGAACAAAACATCCTTAGCAATTTGTTTATAGTTCAGAAAAATATAAAGGACATAAATGCAATATCTAATTCCTCAAGGCATAGCTTAACCATGAGTGGAAGAAATTTGCTTGTATACAGATGTCTCAAGCCCACAGAATAAAACAAATTATTAAAAACCTAACACATTAAAAACAAAAATTACTCTTTGAATTCATTTTGATTCAATTTTTCAAAATTTGTTTATCAGTCAAAACGAGTTTTCGCTTATTTCAAATGCCTGTATTTTTCACATTCCTCAATACTAGAATTTGGTGGGGGGCATACAATCAAGCAGTTGCCCCGGAAATCACCAGACCTATCTGCATGCCGCTGGTTGTTGCGACTACAGATCGGATGTTTAGGAAAATTTTTGAGCTTTTATGGTTTGACAAAATTCATGTTGAAATGGATATAGTGTGGTTCTGAATAAAGTTATGATGATTTTTATTTGTGGGATATCTAAATAAATGCTGAATACTTACGCAAAATTATAATTGCATTTGTGTAACAATGTTGAGTATATTATTTATTGTGAACTTTTCAGTTACTGCTACATGTGCACTTTATATCACTTTGGCCTAGAAACTGAGCATTTCCGTGGACATGGTTGTCGAAATTCAGGTCACACAATTGCTAACCCGGAACTTCTTCGCGCGGAGCGTCACTGACCTTAGATATTTCTTAGATTAGTTGATGTAACACATTTCATTCATTGCAATTTTTTTAAGGAACAACTGAAAATTTTCAGTAAAGGCAAGAAAACTTTGTCGTTGAAGTTAGATAATCACAATTAAAGCATTAAATCGCAGTGTTTCTTTTATTTTCTGTCAACGTTTTAGGGTGTTATGGGCAAGAAAATGCTTTGGGATTTTGCGATTTTATATTTATCTAGCAGTTTTGTATAAAATCATTTGCCTTCAGTTTTTCAAACGCATTCTTCTGTCTGTTCTTCTCTTTTATGTATTCGTGAGTCTCGCTCAGTCAGTCCTTTATGATGTTTTATTACTCAAAACTCTGAGAGTGCATGCTCCAGAAACCCCTGGTGCCTACAGCTTGCATTAGCGGTGATTGTACCCAGACCTGACCAGGGAGTGGAACAAGCGGGTGAGCTGTATTTCGCATCTTCAAAAGGCTCTGACAAACCCGTGTTTTAGAAAACAAGGCGCAACTCTGGCCAATTTTATCATGTGTTATCAGAAGATTTTTGTGCCCAAAAAATTCTGTCATTTAAAATTCATGCATATTTGTACAGAAGATCAGGGAAGTTTTTGGTTAGTTTTTGCATTTTATTTCAGTAGTTACTACAATTCGAGAATGTTTTACCGAAATTTGGAGTGTCGTAGTGAAACAGTTTGAATGTTCAATCGTGACCAAAATTTTAGAGGGAATAGCTTCAGGCGAAACGATTAGATTCTTAACTCTACGGTATTTAATGATTTCCAAGATTCAAAGGTCCTGACGCCGATTCTGTGACGTCACAACCATAGGAAGTTTTCAGACGGGTTTAGAAACAACAATACGCAGGCGATTGCAGGGCCCGAGTCAGCTTTCGACGCCCCTTTATAGCCAACTCATTCTTCGCATCTATACTGCCATGAACGGGCTGGGCGGGGCGCCAAAACTGAGTTTGCTCCCAGGCGCGGGAAACCCTAAGTACGCCACTGGTGATGAGGCCACGATTTGCACGAATGGCAAAGCCAACACGTATGGCATCCGTAATTGGGGCGAAGAAGGTCTTCATGCCAGTGCTTCCAATCCGGTGTGACGCGAGGCAATTCCTGGTGCGCACATTTTTAAAAACCATTTTCCATACTTCTTCAGTACCTTTTCAATACTAAATTTAAAAGTCCAATACCATTCCTTCTCCTCATTTTCAGAAATTTCTTAATCATGAAACTCAATTTTGCACATTGCATAAATAACGAACTACTTTGCCTTCGGTAAAATTCTGCTCAGATACTTCAAAATTATTTTCCATTTCGAATTTCCATACTTTTTCAATACTGAATGCATATTTTGGCCAATTTCAATACTTTTTCAAGGTCTTGAAAACCGATTTTGAAATTCAATACTTTTTCAATACTTTCAATACCGCGTGGGAACCCTGTAATATGATAATCTTGGTAGGATATTTGATCGGGAACGACGATTTAACTTCTGCCCTGTTGCTAAGCAGCCCAGTTTTATTGAAACGAAACAAGAGCTTAAATACTTGCGTGCGATTAATGGGGTGGTATTTTTTCTTAAGTATTGCATGTATAAAGTTTTATTTTCCATGAAACGAACACAACTGAAAATTTAGGAAAGTTTCTTGAACCACCTTAGCCCCACCTGGATCAGCCTATTTGCCTGTGGGCAACTGCTGCATTCGATCAATGTCATACAGACGCTGTACATTATGAGAGAAAAATGGAATATTTGTAAAAATCATACAATTGAAGTGAGCGAATAAAAAGTTGAAGACCCGCATTGTACAAAAGCATATCAACCAAACTATGCGTTCTGATGCAGCTGCTTACTTAGACGCTATACAGCTTTCCCTTCGAAGCTGAACATAAGTGCCAGTATTACAAATTATATACATTTTTGACAGCACTGCTTCGTTTGAAAGTAGGCTATAACTAACAGTCTTAACGAAAAAGTGCTTTATGGCGAATGAGTAAGAAATGTACGTTGTCAACATTTTTTTATTTGTTCGTAAATAGATAACTTAAAACAACCTAATCATGCTGGAAACAGCTGCACCACGAAGTGCTGCGTACACGTGGTGTGTGGTGTACTTTTTCAACTCAACACACCACCGGCGTCAGAATGTCGATTGTAAATCGTACTCGTTAAGATTATCATGAAAACAACGTTGACACGAGTGCAAAAACTGAGCATTTTTGTTGCAACCATTTGTGGACATTTCCTTCTGCTTGTCTACAGATTTTTACATCTACGTTGTTTCGTCTCACGTATCTGGTACCACGCACGAATTCCTTCTTTCATAGGCCCATTTCCGCCATGTCTGCAAAAAACGCGATGGATGTTGCTTTTTTCGTGAAGCTGCGCACGTTACATTGGTCTCTGCGCATGCGCATGATTATACTGACCAATCAAATGCGAAAAGAAGTCACGTGGTGCTGTTGGCGTGGCGGCCACATGGCCAAAGAAGTCGATGAGCAATTGCTCGGAGGAAGGCTTAGACGAGACTGACTAGGTTGTGTGGTTGTGAAAAAATTGGTCAGTATTCTACTAATAGACAATCCGGAAAGTAAGACGAATATAGCAAATTTTCAACGTCGTTTTCAGTTTTGTTGCAAAATAGCATTTGACGTGGAAAAGTCCTTGCGGAAATACTGTGGGCGAAACGAACCTGAGCATTGCCACCATGACTGACAACGGTAATGGTGTCGAGGTCAAGCAGGAACAAGAGCAAGAAACGCCAATAACTGACTCTGATCAATCTGAAACCACTTATGCACAAGTTAAAGGGGAAAGCGCAGAGAATGAAGCATCAGAAAATATAGACAATTTAAATGATGCAGTAAATTCCAATGGCGACGGTGACGAACAAATTCAAGCCGACGGTGCAAAGACAGAAGAAACAGACGCTGCTGCATCAAAAAGCGAAAAGGAGTTGGAAGAGGGAAGCTTAATAAATGCCACAGAAAACAATGATGCGTAAGTGAACAATCATTATACAATATTATGAAATTAAGTACGGTAATTTTAGTCCTGGGTGGTAAAAGCCGGACACGTGTCGTTTTTTTTAGTCATTCAAATTCGAATCTGGTTACGGTTGTTAAGATACGGCTTTTGCTGATTTTGAAAAGAAATTGTTGCGAATGTGTTTTGAGAATAACTAACGTTTTAACTTGAAAGCATTGTTGGCAGTGATGTGTGTAATTTGCGTCAGAAATTGTCTTGGTGGCAGTTGCCTGCTGTCATTATACCTTGACAACTGTTTGTTGAATCTGAAAACTGAGCCGCAGTGCCCAAACGCATCTTCTGTTAAAGATAAACCTGTAAAGTTTTCCTTCGCGAAAATTAGTGAATGCATTTGACACAATGATTATTTTTTAATTGTGGGATCATTCTATGTGAAATGAACCAAAAAAATTGGAAAAGTCAACCCACCATCTCCAATTTCATATGCAGGTAGAAGTTTTCATGCTAATTCCAAACAAGTAAATTTTATTGAAATTGGTTAACTCTTTGGCGTCCGTCTGCTTTCGGGGATTTTCAGAAAAAAAGCGCCTAAACGCACGTGGCTTTGCGTGGGAATTTATCTGGTCTGGTATGCTCTACAGCCTGGTAAAAGTCTCAAAAGATGTGACAAGTCTTCTAGTCAGCACTCAAAAAATTTTTTTTGCTTGGGTGTGCGGGTTTTTTGTGAGTGACGTCATAAGTGGAGGACTTTTAGGCCAACTTTGCCTGGCCCTTGGTGCTAACCGTTAGTAGGTAGTATTTCGCTGAAGTTCTTACTGGAAACTAGGCTACAATCCGAGTCTTTTGATACTTTGGATGACCTGCTGGGGTTTCGGGTTCAGAAGTTGTAATGTAAGTTCGTAAAAATATTTGACTAATTAGATAATTGATTATTTTGTTTATTTTAGATCATAACTTTTGAACCAGAAACGCTAGAAAATCGATCAAAAGCTCAAAAGACTCTGACTCAAACCTAGTTTCCAATGGAAACTTCAGTGAAATACTTTGGCCTAACGGTTGGGCCCTAGGCCAGGCAACATGAGCCAAAATGGCTCCAAAACCACTTCACTTACGACGTCACTTACAAAATATCTGCTAGAGAGCTGTTCAAGGGCTCAAACGGTTTGGCATGCTTGGTAGATTGCACTCGAAAAAAAAATGTTTAGTTGGGGGTGCAGAGTTTTTGTGATCGACGTCGTAAGTAAGGTAGTTTTAGGGTCATTTTGGCTCATGTTGCCTGACCTAAGGCCCAACCGCTAGGCCAAACTGTTTCGCTGAAGTTCATTGGAAACTAGGCTCGAGTCCTGAGCCTTTAATCGACTTTCTAGCCTTTATGGTTTAAAAGTTATGATTTAAAATAAACAAATTAATTAATTATCTAATAAGTCAAATTTTTACTAACTTACATCACAACTTCTAAACCCAAAACCTCGGTAGGTCACCCAAAGTATCAAAAGACTCAGAGTGTAGCCTAGTTTCCAGTAAAAACTTCAGCGAAATACTACCACCTAACGGTTGGTGCACAGGGCCAAGCAAAGTGGGCCAAGGTGGCCTAAAAGTCCTCCACTTATGACGTAACTAACAAAAAACCTGCACCCCCAAGCAAACAAATTTTTTTCGAGTGCAGACTGCAAGACTTGCCGCGTCTTTTGAGATTTTTACTGGGTCTGTACAGCATACCAGACCAGAGAAATTCCAGCGCAAAGCCACATGTGTTTAGGTGTTGTTTTTTTTGAAAATCCGTGAATCCTAGCTGACGCCAAAAAGTTAAACCCTTTTAGTGCCACGTGCACCACTTATTTGCTGAACTTTGCACAACCATAACTCGCCAGCCAATTGAGTAAGGTTTTTGGTTTTCTTTTTGGTAACGTCATAATGGAGGTAGGTTCACCCATGTTTTTGTCCAAGGTCATTGGGACCTGAGCATCGAACCAATGACCCAATTTTTGGTCTCTTAGTTTTATTGGAAACTAGGCTGTAATTCAAGTCATTAGAGCCCACAATCGGCATTTTAGCATTTCTGGATCTAAAATTTGGATGAAAAATCAAGTTGGGCAAAAGATAACATTGGCCATATTAGCTGAAGGCCGTAACTCGCCAGCCAATTGAGTAGGAGAGCTGTTCGAAAACTCAACAGATGCAGAAAGTCTTGTAGTTTCAATTAAAGAAAAATTGGCAAGTTTTAGGTTGTTTTATTGGTGGCATCATAATGGAAGTTATTCTGTCAATTGCCCATTTCTACTTCGCTTTATAAATCAGTGTATATTTGTTGTCAAAAGCATTCTCACCATAACATTGTGTAACATATATCATGAGCATTACAACATCGTAGTAATGGAAATCATTTGTTCTGAAACTAGTGCAGGGTCTCAAATTCAAATGACTCGTCTAGCATGTTCTTTTGCAGGAAAATGTTCATCGGTGGCTTGTCATGGGACACTGAAACATGTAAGTGCTTGTTCTATAAAGATGGATAATGATGCCTGGCCTAGAGCCCAACCGCTAGGCAAAAGTTATGATCTAAAATAATCAAATTAATTAATTGCTTCTTGGCAGTGATTACAAATTTTTCGTCATCAATAATGATACATGTTGATGCTTTGTAGCTTCGCAATGAGCCAAGTTTAGTGGACTTCCTGTGTATTTATAGCTACTTTCACAAATGTCATAGCAGTATTTTTTTATTTCAGTCAATTTGCGAGAATATTTCTCGGAGTTTGGAAAAGTCAGAGACTGCACAATAAAAAAAGACAGCAAAACTTCTCGATCCAGAGGATTTGGCTTTGTTTTATTTGAAGAGCCAGAATCTGTCGATAAGGTAGGTATGTGTTGAGGGTGTCTCAACTGTTAGCACGTGCAATGCAACTAACGCACTTGTTTGTTTTTTTAATGTTTTATTGACATTGTAACTGGATTTAATATCAAGAGAAAAGGTACAAGTCGTGTCCAAAGTTGCAGGTAGCAGTTTTACAAATGAAGCAAAAAATGTAGGTTTTGAAATTCAATCGTCTGCCTATAAGTACTTCCCTTAACAATCACTGACTGTCATGCTAATTTATGCATCAAAAGAGTATATAAAAGGTGGTCTGCCTGTAGACCTTAAACATTTGAAAACTTATTTGTCCGCTGACAGTAATGCAGGACAAGTGTGCAGTGGACTCTAGGCTTGGGAGAAACGTACTAAACCTGAAATGTCACCCTGAATGTGAACCCTAAACCAGAGGTCTTGAACTTTTTTGTACAATTGCTCCACTACGGGAACTTTTGAAAATTGCCCCCCAGTTACAATTTTTGTGATGTATGAAATATTATGTTGTTTTGAAAATAATTTTAGTGCCAATGACATACGGGGAATCTATTTAGCACAAAACAAATACAAATGCATATATAGAATAAATATAATCATTTCTAAAAAAACAACTGGTTCCAACAAATGCGAAGCTTGCAATGGTGTTTATCTGCAAGCTTTTTCAAAGTGGTTTGCAAGTTGGTCAGCTTAAAGTCTTACGATGCTTGCACTGGTCTTGTTCATGTCAAGACAATTGCAGTATTTGTTACGTGTGTGCTGAAGTTTTTGTTACAAAAAATGGAATTTGAGTGGGCATTTTCCAATAGCTATATCAGTATTGGTTGCTTTTAACCAAAATCAGTATAATAGTACTAATTAACACGTACTGTATGTAAAACGTCCAAAATCCTGTGTGCTTATGTATACAGGTTGGCAAATATTATTGCTTGTTCTTTTTGTGACATTATTATGGAACGATTGGGTTATCCAACCTAACAAACTACTCAGTGCAACAGTTTCTCTACTCATTTGTCTGACTTTAAACATTGGAAAAGGCTCAACAAAACACCTGCACAGTGCACATTCATATTCCTTGTGAGAACAGTAATGCTTGACTCCCAACCAGTGCAGAAATCCACCCCCAAATCTTGTAAATCGCCCCCTGGGTGCCGATTTTGCCCACGTTGAAGACCACTGCCCTAAACTTAATAATGTGTAGATGTAAACAGAAAGTTTTGAAAAACAAAAAGAAACTGGTCCCATGAATTAAAACAAACGATACTCCCACTTGTAATGGTTCTGCATCAAGTTATTATGATACATTTCTCGTAGTTTGATAATAACTAGAATATCATTGCCAGGTTTTTATGGTCATGACAATTCATTTTTTTATTAGCAGAAAAAAATTTTGGTCATAATGTCTGAAAATATAGATTAGTGAATAGTGTTACAGTGAGTTTTCATACTATCATGGGGAAAATGTCTTAGTGAAAAAAAGCTTGACTCACTGCAGTTGCAATATATTTCAGTTTAGGAAATTAGTGATTGTTGTATCTGTAAAAAGTAGGGTCCACTGGCAGTGTTGCACATGTGATTGTAAGGCTGATGTTGGTGTTTAAAGGTTTTAAAGCAATCAATTCACCATCTTGATGGGCGGAAGATAGATCCCAAGCGAGCAGAAGCTCAGCGTAAAGATGGGAAAATGTTTGTTGGTGGCATCAACCCTGAAACCACTGACGAAACAATAAAAAATCATTTTAGCCAATATGGTGAAGTAAGTACCATTGTGTAATGAGTTACTTTAGTTCGCACTGAAAATTTGATATTTTTATGCCAGGCTTAATATGAGGTTGATAACAACTGTCATGTTCCATGTTACCACTGTTTAATAATGCTGGTTCCAGAATAACAGTTTGAGAGCATACAGCAGGAGTTTAACATAAATTTAAGGCATCAGAACATTTCCTGTAATTTCAACGTAGATAAAAGTAAAAGTACTTGGCTACTCCCTAAGTAGCCTGGCAATAAAACCTACTTTTATTTGTACAGATAGAGCAGTATGAACGACCTACAGATAAAGTTACTCATAAACCCAGAGGCTTCTGTTTTATCACCTTCAAGAAAGATGGAGTTTTAAAGCAGGCCATTGCCAACAAAAAGCCTGAAATTGACGGCAAAGTTGTAAGTATTTTACCGGTAAAACCGTCCAGCTGAAAAGCACGCCCCATAATCCTACATTTGTTTTACGTGTAGGCGGATAATATAGCTGTTACAAAACTGAGCATCTGTGAAATCAATGGTAATTTATGCCACATGAACCAATCAGCACCTAACAGTAACAGTGTACGTAATATGAACCGGCGCGATGTTGAGAAATACCGACTGAACTGCATCGCAGTTCAGGCGCTTCAGCGTCTCTTGGTTCCTGCCACAAAATCTCTACCTTGCATCCGAACAACGTTGATCCAGGCTGTTATTCGTACACGCGACCAGACAATGTTTTATTTCCATGACACGACATTCGTGCATGCTGTTATCTGACGACTGCTGCTATAAGTTTGCTGTGATTAGTTACTGAAGTTATCCAGGTCTGAATTGAAATGTGGATATCATTACCGCATCGCTATGAGCAAACAAGCAAACGTCGTATTCCCGTTTTAGTTGCCTGCTTCGCATATGACTTCTATCCCATCTATTGTGCAGATTGACGTAAAAGAAGCCGTCAATCAACCTGACCGAGGCGGCAGGTTCATGGGTCGAGGTGGCGGAATGGGTGGACGAGGTAAGGGTTAATCGAAATTTATACGGTTGGATGTAAAAAGCACTATGGTAACCGGCAATGATTACACCAAGTTATCCCTGTCTGAAAACAGTTTTGAGGAGAAATCCGCATCGCAATGAGCTTCCTACATTTTAAGTCGTTTAGTATTGTGCTGTGGTTATTTTATCAGCTAATTTCAGTGATATTTGTTTACAGGTGGTTGGGGAGGACCTCCAGGTTACGGGGGTGGTGAGTGAAGTTTCTTGAGTGCTTGAAACTTGTGCGTAGTGTGCTTTCACTAAAGCTGGGTTTGTGATGCTCACTTGGTCCTAAATGTGTGTCTGCCCTCGTAGATGACCGAAAGCTAGTTTGTGAAGGTCAGGTTTGTTAAAATCCCTGTCCACGATTTCTGCTCGTTTCGGCGCAGGAAAGAAATGATGCAACACGAATTCGCTTAATAAAGCTCAGCATACACTATCATTGGTTCCTACCGGGTCTTAAAGTTGGGGTCGTTTTCCAGACTTGATCTTTGACGTGCATTTTCATAATATTTCATTCAAGATACAGTTTTGCTCTGTTCGTGTTAGCTATTATAGTGCCTGTATTTGACCTGGGTATGCCATTCACAAAAGTAAGTGTGAAAAAAGCGGGAAAAGGTCTGAAAATTTGTATTCAAAATTGCGTAGGAACCCTGCACTACATGAGAGACTAAAGGTTGAATAACATTGAACAAGCCGCAGTAGATCGGCGTGCGGAATGGTCAATAATAATAGCCGATGTTTAAACTCATGACTTACCACATTGCATCGTACGTATGTGCTGTTTATCATGTGCTTATGCCTTGCAGGTTTTGGGTACGGAGGCGGTTATGGTGGAGGCTACGATGGGTATGGCGGAGGATATAGTTACGGTGGGGGGTACGGGCCCGGGGGGTATGGTAATTATGGTGGATTCCAGGGCGGTTATGGTGGTGGAGGTAAGGGATTGAAAGTGAGCCGCCCCACTTTCTCAATTTTTATATGTTTCTAAAGTTCGTATGTCGTTGCTGTGGGGCATGTGCTGCCTTGGTCAGTGCGTTTAATAGCTTGTTGGAACAAACATCCTGACGCGAAATATGACTAAATATTTTGGTTTCATAAGTGCACTTGTTTTCTGTGAACTACGGCAAATGATGTAACTGTAGTTTGTATTACCTGAAAGAGTTGTGTGTGTTCTTTGATGCTTCATTCTGTTATATTTGCATGGGGGTAATTGTTTCTATTTTTATTTCAGGCCCGGGAGGGTTTGGGAAGGCGCCGAGGCGGGGGATGGGGGGACATGCGAACTCATACAAACCATACTAACTGGTATGGCCACCGTGGAAACTTCCACGGTGCCTACCACGGTTTCCATGATTACTAGCCTTCCAAGGTGAGCCATCTTTACAAGATGATTTGTGCCGTTTGCGACTATAAAATGTTTGGCTGACGTATAACTGATAACATGTGTTCGCCTTCACGTGCAGTGTCAACCGAACGCACGATATCATATTGTGTTGAAAACGTGTTAAACTTTAAACTCACGTACACATGTAACCTGTTGCTTAAGCCATTTTCCGTGAAACTTTACAGTTGACTTGTATCTAGTATGCACAAGCGAATGCAGGTCTATTGTGTGTAAATGCTCTAATTTGCACACTGTGCAGTTGGAGCCAAGTGGTGTGATCCTTCATAATATGCATGTTTCAGCGGCAATTTTTTAATAATTTGTCCGGCCGCATTGCTTAGTGCGCTGTGGCTTCCTTTTACCAACAACAAAGATTCTCTGCATTGCAACAGCTGGTAATTCTGTGCGAATAGTTTTTTGCAACATTTGCCACACAGCGGTGACGATAGTATTAACTTAGCTGAAAGAGAATTCAGTAAAGGTGACCGCTGCTGCGAAGTCTGGCTAGTGTGCGTGAACGGCAAAAGAGACATGCTACGCATTCAGATCACGTTTTGTTGCTTTTGCCCGCAGAGTGTGGAAGTGAGCCCTGAACAGGAGGAGAGGCTTCGGCCCGTGTTAGCTTTATTTTTTATGTGGGATATCTTTTTGCATGATAAACAGTTAGATCTCACGTTATGTTAACTTTTTTCTCTCTATGTACAGTTTGTTTTAATGTCCTTGAGCTTAAAAAGGTGATAGATATATTATTATGCTAACTTTTGTTATGCTAGCTTTATTCTCAGCGTTGTAAAGGGTTAGCGCAGTCATGGTCGTCGGTAGCTTTGCTAAGTGTAAATGTTAAGAAGCGCTGCTGTTAAACCACCCTGACACCACATCCGCCCAACCATGCCGAACTCTTCTTGGACTTTTGGGCAGTCCTGGCAATTGGAAGAAATGCCTTCGGATTGTCATCGCGGAAACACTGTGGCGAAATCGGGTAACTGGCCTGCCTGGTTTGGTGATAGCCATTGTTGTCATATCAGCGAGATAAACACGACTGGGACGGGCAGGAGTCGATGATGTGCAGTGTCTTCCCTGCGCCGCCTGCTTCAGAAGTCGCCGGATAAACATTGTCGAAAGCAAGCTCTAAAATTTAACCACAGCACGCAGGTGGATTTGCGCGACGCTTAACCATCAATCGAGGCTATAAATAGTAGATGTTTAAAAAAGGACAGGTAGTTATGTGAAGCGGCATTGGTTTGAGGATCATGGTTAGTTGTTAGCAAATAGAAGTTTAACTAGTTCGTAACGTTGAGAGAAAGTTAAACTTGCTTCTTTTTCGTCGGTTGCAGTCTCGTCGCGCATTTTCCACCTGCAAACGAACAATGGACGTCACGCTTCTGCGGTGGCAGCGCTGCATGACCTTGCAGTGTCTGCGCCCAAACACGTTAAACATCACGAAATCATAACAAACACGACGTGGCCCAGTATGAGTTCCTGCTTACTTCAGAAGGTCGAACGCAGGGTGGTTTGTGCAGGCTGATGTTATGGAACAAAACGTGGCCGATTGTTACGCTTTTTCCACACTGCATGTGCCAAATTGTAATCAGATCGTTAACTTCCATTATATTCTGAACGTTTAAAAGCCCGATATACTGTCATTGCGGCCATACTTACCGCTGTGCGCCAGCACAGTGATTTTAAGATTTTAATTTTCACCTTCGTGGCAGAGAGTTCCCTGCTGATTGCTTGTGGGAATATGGTTTGCAGAACCTTGTCAATATTTTGCCTGTGTGTTATCGTTTTTGACAGTAAACCGCGTTCACACCTACATGCATGAAGTTCTTTTAAAGCTAAGTTTGGGGAGTTGGAGCTACTTCGCTGAACATAAACGGGAAAGCCACAAGATTGTCAGCCCCATTTCTATCACTCCACGGGCTCATAACTTCTGGTTCAGCCAGGTTGGAAACTGCCTCGCAGTAAAGGCCCCGCCAATTTCGGAGCCAGCGTTGTGGGTGTTACGCGGTTTTCGAAATCGTTGAAATACGCACGCTAACTTCAAAATCTGAGTTCAGTGTCCTCTGTTCTGCTTTCAAATTCAAGAACGAGTGTAATATAAAGGCCGCAACATTCTCGAGGACTTCAGTTAATACCGTATTTTGTCAACGGACACTCCGAATGTCCTTGTCTGTGAAAGCAAGTAACCCAATCCAAAGCGTGCGTATTTAACGGTTGTCGCTTCAAGGTACTTCAGGATCACTTCGTTTGCTGACGCGTCTTCCGTTTTTCCACAGCTCAGCGGACGCCGCTGCAGACACGCTGCGATATTTCCCCCGCTTGTCGGACCACGTGTATGTGTCCTGCTCTTGTCGGCCCCCCCCGTTCTGTACAGCGCGTGCGTGGGAAAGCAGGCACGACGATCGCTACTCTCTCCTGCAACGGGCGCGGAAATCATGTTCGCGTGTGCGCTACACCTTTTTATGTTGCTTTCATTTTGTTCGTCAATAAATCGTTGAAGTACAGCTTTAGTCAATGTGCACTTGAAATCCAGAGCGTTGGCAGGTTGTCGGAAACAAAGGGCTGCTAAGTTCGAAATTTCGAAGTCGGAAATAATCGGCTTTTTTCTAGTTTATAGCAGTGTTTCTCAACCTTAGGTTTCGTGGCCCCCTTTCAAAGATTCTTTACCCATGGTTCCCTGCTCCGCCAATTTTTTGGACCTTCTTAAGCAAACCTTCACAGAAATCAGCATCTAAAATAAACAAAACCATAAGCAAAGATGTGATCGTGGCCCTGAAAAGAAACACGGTTGTGGCCCGTAGGGCCACATTGAGATCCCTGTTCTAGAGAAAATGCAAGGAAGGAACTACAGGTCGGTGTTGCACTGACAGGCACGCAAAGGTGTTCAGATAACCAATCAAATTTCAGGTGGTGTGACTGAAATTCTCAAAAGTTCGCGATATTTGATCCTTGATGAAGTGCTTCCCAACCAGTGTTCCCTCCAAGGTACGCAATTGCGCAGAACTAGACAATTTACGCAGTGATATCTCATTCTCGCGCAGTTTCGACCAATTTAATATGGTACATATGTCGCATAGCCCTTTAGCACTGGGAACGCTTCACTCTGTGTCTGCATGGTTGCGCTTCGTGCGCAACAAAACATTTGCTCAGAGTAGAATTTTCTTAGAGGGACATTGTTCCCAACAGGTGTGCCGAGAAATTGTTGAACCTGTTGCAGATGATTCGAGAAGAGGTTTCTATTACATTTCAGTCATTAGCTTCGGTGTCCTACGTGAAGAAAACAGTTGTAAGGTATGCTGCGGCCAAAATAGGTTGTAAACTGATACTATAATTATGCACAGTAAAAAACTTTAGCCTTGCGGCAAGCTTCTGAGGAATCTGCCTGCTTTC
>JGI24159J19872_10007143_pt1 | contig 14624 bp, 15 predicted proteins | sample Ectturendosymbi4_FD_19872 | JGI IMG/M metagenome (IMG submission 19872) | reverse complement strand
AGACTATTTTTTGTTTAATATATAGAAAGGTTAACTATTTCCCTATGACAATCTGGAAAGAGAAAAATGCATAAGGTCATCGATAAAGGTTTTAGAAGCTGCCACTTCGTTTCAACAATTGTGAAACACCCTGTACTGATTATCGCCAAATAAAGTTAACTCAACTACTGTAGTCATAAGGTGGGCTTATCAACATTACGTTTTGGCGGTTGAAGTGAAGAACTCTGTAAAGGTAACGATGCTCAGTTTCAATAGAACTGTTGTTTTACTGTATGACGTAATCGTATCGGAAAATGACGTTCTTGAAGCGAAATAGTGCAGTGGGTGTGTTTGCGTGGGTAATTCAGAGCTCAGATTGTAGGCTTGAAATGCAAGTGGAGTGAACCAGAGCCAGTCGATAGGCAATATGGGTTTCGTAGAGGTTTGACTCCTTTGTTCACCGGTACACGTAATATTTGCAGCCATAGAAAGTAATTTCAACAAGAAAAGCTAACGGAAGGTGTTGTTCTCATTTTGATAACTGAGATGCGATGAACCTTATTCTGAAAGCCGCACGCAAGGGCAAACGATGTGCTTAGTTACTACTGGGGTTAAAGTTTTTATTAAAAGAAAAGTTAGCCGAAACAGGTGCACAAATTGGCAATGGCTGTATTGAATAAAGTTGTTTCGTGAGATTACATATTAACTTAAGACGCTGTAATCAGTGCTGAGCAACAGAAAGGCAAATGTTCTACGTCAGCGTGGTCCAACTGCTTTAGACCTACGGGCCATTATACAAAAGCGTGACCTTGACAACTTGCGGGCCACTTTCAACAAAATAATGTATAAAACAACAGATTCACTAGAATTAAACTTGAAAAGGGAAGATAAGCGAGTGCGTCGTTGAAATTATTACACAATAGCAAATTATCTAACACACGAACGTGGTTCCAAACATCGAGTGCATTTTAGTGCGAAATCTTGCAGTCTGGGAAACCTATCTTTGCTGACTAATTTCCAGAAGCTCTCTACAGTCTTGTCTAACCCATTAATACTGTACGTTTTTATGAAAAGGTGTTATGCTTGTTCTAACTGAAATTGTCGCTGTGACACACACAACAATCAACACTGAGAAAGCTCGGCAGACCTTGAAAAAGCTGTCCGCGGGCCACATGTGGCCCGCGGGCCTACAGTTGAACCACGCTGTTCTACGTGGTATGGTTTGCTAATAGTTTTCGAAATAGACGTCTGTTGGAAACGAAGCTAAGGAATAACACTATTTAACGCGCAATTGGAAGACGTCCAACCCAACAGCTAAACCAAGTTTGCAGGTTGCGATGAAGGCTGCAAGCCAGCACTTTTCAAAAAGAGCAGTTTTAGGCCTATTTGACGCATATTATCAAAATGGGTCCCGCATCTTAAGAGGGGCCCGCGCAAGTTCCGACAGAGTTAACGTTTGAAGCCTTTTATATATTCTAAGAGAAAGAAGCCATGCACCACTAAAACTAGAAGTGAACCGTGGAATATCTTTACATGAGTGGGATTATATTATTAAATTTATTATTATAGCCTGCTATGTGCAGTTTATATATTCTTTTAGTTAAAGTGGGGGATACTATATGAAATATTAACTTATTATTAACATTCACAAATGGTTACATCTATTTTTTCTTTCTGACTTCAGAAGTTTCAAGCGAAGTGAAATATGTCACAACACTGTGCTTTCATCACATAGGCCGTGCGGTAGTGAGGATAGCTAAAAAGGGAAGCGAAACAATACTGCACAGGGGACTTACAGAAAGCGCAAAACATACGGAAGACAATAAAGCTTAGAGACAACGCAAACAGTCGGAAGGCAATAGCTATTCATTGAAGAGAGGCAAGTAGTGGGCAGCAACACTGGTTAATACATTGAGGATGGCTGAAATCAGATCCAAACTTACACACAGACCAATATGCAGTTTTCCCTCTGACCACAGCCAGGGGCAAGACACGCAGGGGCCACTGTCGCTCCCTGGGGTCACCTGACAAGTTTCTTTGCACGGCAGCTCTAAAAAGGGGCAGTGGACTTGCCATGCACACCAGTGGTTTCGATTGCAACTGGTTGAAAGTAATAATTGTCAAGAAGGTCATTGTATTTTCGGGATTTGTCGGTCTCAGCATCAGTTGCTACACTGCCTGATTTAGTGACTTGGACCAAAGGTGTCCACAACTGTCGCGTCACATACGAGGCTCCTGCCCTTGTACCAAGGATTCACAGTCAGACCATGAGGCCTCCTACCCCCGTCAAACCAACAGGCTCCAAGACAGAGGGGAGACCAATGCGGGTTAATGAGCCTTTGAGAATGGAGTTGACGGATGAATGTGTGGGGAAGCGGCCCGCATTCTTAACGCAAGAGAGGCCACGGAACCCCAGCCTATCAACAAAATTTCCACTGCGGCATTCTGTGGTTTCAAAATTTTTGACACCAGTTCGGAGGGCGATTGCAATTCGGAGTTCACCAGGGCTCAGCAGGTTTCAGACGCATGCCATTGGGAAGGCTTCCGACCAGGCAGCGATGTGGCTCTTCTGTGCAGTGAGTAGCCGGCTTCTGTTCCAATTTCTGGGGGTGCCGAGAAGGGCGGTGAGTGAATCTTAGTGATCGCAACTATTAGTGCTTTTCTCCAGAACTTTGGAATTTTGAGTTGGGGCATGCAGGAAGTGAGGAAGTCGCAAAACCAAGATTTGAGAGCCGACCCGGTGTGGAGTATAAATACCGGGAAGATGGAATCCAGTTCCGGAGACTTTCCTGGCTTCAGGCGTCTGAGGGCAGCAGCAAGCTCCTCCGGCCTAAAGGGTTTAGAGATACTGTGACTCTCAGGTGTTGGAATCTTCCATCGGTCGGACAGCCCGGTCCTGTGTGCCCTATTCTTCACGAGTTGCGAGGCGATGGAGTTTGCCGAGACGGGGCACGGGCGAGAGGAGAGTCCAGACCTGCCAGTAAGTTTATTGATGGTTCTCCACGCCTTGCGGCTAGAGTGCGAGAAGTCGATGGAGTTGACAGCTTCCTCCTATCGCTCCTGCTTCTTCTATTCTAGCCGAGATAGCAGGGACGAATCGGCTCTATCAGAATCAGTCACCACTGGGGCTCAGATGAAGGAGCGATAGAGGGTCTCGCACTGTTTGTCCAAACATGACACATATTTCCTCCGACGTCCACGTGGGATACATTGTTTGGTCGCGGATAGTAGGCTCTCACAAAAATCCTGGTATTCCCTGTCAATATTTAATGTGTCTGGAGGTGGCAATCTTTCAACGCATTCACCTGTGAGAAGGCAAAAGCGCTTCCAATCAGCCTTGAGAAAGTTCCAAAGCTTCACCTGATCGTTGTGGGCAGGAACCTTGAGTCTTGGTGGCGTTATGAGGGAGCGCCATGTTGTGACCGCGGGAACTTTCCGTTTGTCCAGCAGTCGGCTGTCTTGGCCGAAACTCGCGAAGGCCAGGACGGTTTGGTGCCGCCGTTCCATCAGTGAGAGTAGAAACTATAGCTATTTCGTTTGGGTCATACAACAGTCCAAGGTTGTTGGATGTTGCCCAGTAGTCCAGACTCTCACCGTGAGGAGATGTTTTGTTAAAACCCCAGTTGATATGTTGGCAGTTGAAGTCACCAGCAAACAGACTGGGGTGTGGGAACGCAGGGATGGCCGTTGGTGTGAATCGCGAGCGTGGAATTTTGTAGACGTTAATGATCTTATCCTGCAACCTCTACGCAAAACCACTCAGTCTCTGAATGTTCTGGAGACTGATCGACCAGTGACCATTCCAACCGCTCGTGGACAAACGTGGCAAGGCCGTGATTCCTGCTCTGGACTGACCCAGCGAGTGAGAAGTTGGGAATCACTAGCTTGTCTGCAGTTGTGCAGTGGGTCTCCCATAGGACGATGATGAAAGCCTTATTTTTATAGGCTAGCTGCTCAATGACGGAGATCTTGTTTGCAGTGAGCTCCTTGGTGTTCAGCTGGAGTATGTTGGGTCGTGGGTCATCTTCGGCAGCATTTCTGCTGGCGCGCCCTGGGAAGGGCATTTTATGACCAATCCCACGCCGAACACATCCAGCGCGAGTAGCAGTGCTTACTCTCGTGGTGACAGATTTAGTAAACATTTCAAGAAATACCGCAACGGGGAGTGCCACGTGAAGGCACCTGTCAACCTCCCCGGTGGTGACAAGCAGAAAAAGCAAGACTCACAATTGATAGTGAAAAGCAAGACCCATTTCAGTTTGCGAGTGTTTGATTGTGACGTTCAAGGTGTGTCATTATTCCCTATATCTTTAATAAGCACGAACATGATCTTTTATTTTAAAATTTTGTAAGCATATTTGATGGATGGAAACTGCGGCACTTTTGTGATCGGCCCTGGTGGCGCTTAGCCTCGCTACGCCACTGGTCGTCCCCAAAAATTACGAGACACTTGTTTTCTGGAAATAGTGAAAATAATTTAAACATTGTCAGTTTATTGTTTAATTTTAAATGATAACATTTTCAAAATTTAGACTCTTTATCTTAAACACAATGTTCTAGAACAAAATTTCTGCAACGAAACCTAAACTTACTTCATGGACAAAATTTTGAATAGAAAAGCCCACAATGCTACTTTGCAAAATCTAAAAGAACAAGCGAAATTTTTGAAACGTATTTATATCCTTTCATAAAACACATACCAGTGGGAAACTTTCAGCAAATCAACATTGTTTGCTGTAATTTTCTCTTTGAAGGTTTTCGTTGCTTGGTGCTTTCAATTTCTGAGCAGCATAAACTCCTTTCGGCTATGTTTTGCGTTATTCTGCAAAGGTCTGTCCAGCGTGAACAACATGAAGTCAATATCAGGTGTCGCCTTTGAAATATTCTGCTTATGCAAAGAGAAAGTATAATTGTGGTGATATTATTCATTACACCATTTCAAAAATTCTCAAAAGTTTGAACGAAATATCCAAGCAAGGAAAAGTGCAATTTATGTCAACTGGTGCCAAGCACACATTTTATGTACGGAAGTAACGAACGGAAAAAGTTGAAGTTGATGCAAAACAGCTTATTTCCCTTCCTTAAATATTTTAGTGTGCTGGTGAAAACGCAGCTAATGCAGTCCTGGAAGGTAGGCTAAGTTTAACTGCACAAATCGGGCGACATGCATGTTATGTAGTTATTAGAATGCAACTAATTTGAATAGCGCAACATAGAATTTTCTAGAATCTAGATGTGATACTTTCTTTTAAGATTCAGCATAATTCCGTCCATTTACAGCCAACAAATTCTCAGCAGTTATCTTACAAAACGTAGCATATTTGTCACTATTTGAAAGCTGTTAGCTGTCATTGTTTGACGTTGTTGACAGAGAAACAGTTTTCTCTGTAGGATTGTTTTTTTTTGTTTGTTTGTTTCAGGNAAAGAAACTGGCTCTTTTTCATTGCAGTAATTGTGTTCCTGACAGCAAAAAGTTTGCTGGAACACACGAAACACAAGGTCGAGGTGTAGACGTTGCACAGTTGAAACCAGCTAAACCAACAGTTTTTTCTACTTTTGCTATTGCACTGAAATTGCCCTTGTTGCCACGCTAGCTGCAACATAAGCAAGACCAAAATGCGAAAAAAGTTGCAATACTAAATAGGAAATGTCTGCATTAATAAATAGGATCAGAATTCCTCATATTTAGATGCGTTTCAACGTTTGTGGTGCAGCTTTGCTTGCACCTTGTCATCTCAGGAACAATTGGCCGTGCGAATGTTCATGAAAAGCAACATCTGCGATCTTGAAGGCTAGCGCAGAAGTGTTGAAGGTGCTATTTTGTTTGGTTCGGATGCGCGAAAAAGGTTACAAACATAAGGAAGATCCGATGTCTGTGAATGAAAGTGTGAATGGAAAAGAAAACTAATTGTATAATATTGCATTCTTACAGTGTTTTCGTTTTCTCTACTGGTTAATTAAAAACGCATGGAAAACGACGAAAAGTCAGTAAAACCTGTGATTGTGGTTCATGGAGGAGCGTGGAAGATACCAGATGAGTTATTGGAAGATTTGCAAGAAGGTGCTAAGATGGCAGCTCTCGCCGGGCATGAGTAAGCTATTTTTTTACAGCTTGTTTATAGCAACACATCAACACACTGAAAAGAACTTTTGCTATAAATTACTATCTTTAACATGCCAGCGGTTCAGAGGCTAATTAAGTTTGAAGCATTTCATCCGAATGCATCGTATAGCATTTGCAAGTCCAGCCCTCCTCTTTCTGTCCTGATGTTCTGGCGCAGAAGCAAAATTATCTTTCCATGGCTACTAATTCGACGTCACAAAGTTTTCATGTGTCCTAAACATTTTTCAGCTGGTGAGGCAATTACGCAACCTGTGGCTGTTCTTGATTTGAACTTGAGCTTGTCAATGTTCCTATGAAACATAAAAATGTGGCAATAAAATTTTTTGTAAAGAGCAAAACAAAGCGTTGCCACAACTCATTGCTTTGTACTTATTATGGTTTATTATACAGTACGTGGCACATCAACTGTTTCTGCTACAACTTTTTAAAAATTACGTGCAGGCTGAGAAACATTGCTTTACATTAAAAGAAAAGGAAATAAACCCCTTCTACATGAAACAATCTGCCCCGCCCTATTTATTTATTTGAACCGCAAGGCCCACAGGACGCAAAGAAACACGTGCTAAACTTCACGCAAGGAAAACAAAATAAAACACATGCGAAACCTCGAACATGCTCTCTAGGCAATTATACACGCCCCACTACATACAAGACGAAGCTACTGGCGACTTAGATAGAAGCAAAGTGAATAAATATTGTTCTGAACAAGAGTCGTCTTTATTTCAGAAAAAAAAATGAAGTGAAGCCTTGCAGGCAGGACACCGAAAAACCTTGCGGTTATCGAGCCGAAGTGCCCCAGCACAATTAAACGACTCGGTGATATTGCAGTAAAAACAAAGACACATGTAACTGTGAAACAGGCCTGAGATAAGGATCATGGAAATGATTCAGTTGCTTTTCTGCAAAATGCCAAGCGCCACGCTACAAATCACACGAGCAATCAGAAACGTATGCCAAACGTATGCGTAAACAGTAAGACAGATGAAGTGATTATATTTTTATTAAAAGTTTAACAAGATGTATCCCGTTGTAAATTTTTCGACCATAAATTTTCAACTAAAACACGCTTTGTCAAAAATTTGAGCTTCATTTTTTCGGTTTCGCAATACATCTTTCAAGCAGAAATGTATTGATTTAAAGATCCAAAAACAATACATTTTTAACGGGGAAATGCATTAATTTGAAAGTCCAAAAACGGATCTATCATGCATGTAAATATTCTGTTCTTAAACACAACCAATGCTATGTGAGAACATTCAGTATAGACGCCTTTCCTAGAATTTCAACCATTTCGATCTGATTTCACTGAAAGATCAACTTTCGCCTTTGTAACGCCATGAGAACAGGATAACAACAACGTGACAAATATGAGAAAAAACAAGATGTAGTTTTACTGGATCTAGGTTCGTATTAAATGGAACAAGTCGAGAATTAACTATTATCAATGGTTCAGCCGGCCGTGGAAGAAGAGAGCGGAGAGTCGCGTGTTTGAGATCCATGCCACAGACGGTGTCAGAAACTTTCTCTTGTTTTCAGAGCCGGATTAAGTGGTAGGGGGGTCCGGGGCAATTTTTACTGGAGGGCCCCTATGACGTAATTCATGACGTCATCGTTTGTAGAAGTTCTGTTTTCGCTGATTAGCAAGGTTCCTATTTGTTTTTTCCGGTAGTCGAGAACGTGCTTACTCAAATGCACATACAGCTAGCTGCGAGAAGTAAATACTATACAAGAGTGTATTTTTACTAAGACAAAATATTTCACAGGCTAGAGTGACTCGAAACAAGCTGCGAATTTTCGCCGAACAGGCAGAGCACATATAGGTTAGTTCTGAAACATTTAGACTGCATAGATTTAACGAAAACACGAAAAGGTGATCATGCCAAGAACAACATTGAGAACTGATTAATATAAAGACCGTGTCGCTCGCAAACTGCCTCGTAATCGCAATTCTGAAACACTCTGCCAGTGACAAAAGCAAACAACCATGTGGAATGACGTCATAAAATATTTGGAGCCCGAGATTGATTGAACATAAATGACGAATTCTAAGTAATAAACAACAGCGCTTAAGTAAAATCAAGCTCATTCCCAAAGTTCGATGTTTGGAAATCGTTGATAATTAAAAGAACTTTCTCTTTTAAATAGAAGCATCAAAAGAAGTTTCACTTTTACAAAGGCGACGTTGACGTCAACAAAAGGAAGTTTCGGTGACGTTTCATAAACCTCGCAGTGCTCTTGCTTGAGATGAATCCAACCAAAACCCTTAACTTCAACCTGGTTAACAGCTTTTTTCGGTGTCCCAGCGCCTTAATTTTAATTGGCACGAACGTGTCTGACATTTACGCAAAAAAAATCAACTCAACTCAAAGAAATTTCAAACCTTTTTTGTGATTGCTCTGGAGGTTGATCGTAAAACTTTTTCGACCTTTGCTTCGCAGGGTTTTGAAAGATGGAGGAAGTTGCATTGACGCAGTCGTCGCTGCAGTTACAGAGATGGAAGATCTTCCGAGTTTCGACGCCGGTGAGGTTTTCAACATTCGCTGAATTAAGGCTGAAAAATCGATTTCTGGCTGAGTTTCTTTCATTCCGGAAAGATTCTCAAACTCGCCAGGTGTTGGTGATTGGAAAATTCTTGTAAAGACTTTTTCTAGAGAAAAGGTGAGGACAGCTGACCTACAGATACAACCGAAAGAACCTGTGCACAGCAAAGGAGATTCCAACTGTTTCTTTCATATTGTTAAGCAGGTTTTGAAATTGAAGTCGAGACCTTAAGCATAGGGCACAATATGAAAATATTCGAAGCAGGTCTGCTGCAGCAACAAACCAATTTGGTGCCTAATTTCTTTTGAAGGTTGAAAAGGGATTTAAAAGCATTTCTCTTTCTTTTCGCTAAACATTGTTCAAGAAAATGGAGCAAAATCTTGCTTCTTCCTGCAATGCATTGTTTACCCTCAACATTTCCTATACTGCCCTGCAGCTATGTTTATACAGGGCCCTTTAAAGCCTAAATACCCCTAATAAGGTTGAACTAAAAGTTTCAACAATGAACGCAACGATTAAAAAAGTTGAACCCACTTGTTGGGCTTGTTTTTTTCTTTTATGGCTTTACCGCAGGAAATTAATTCCGTTTCGCGATGGCGTTTTACCTTTAGGGATTCTCACCATCAGGTTTCACTGTACAGTACATTTTTTATTCAGAAATGAATAACTGATATTCCCAAAACCTAATCTCAATACTTTGGGGTATTAAGGCAAACTCTTCAAGAACCCATGGACTATGACATTCAAGTCATAAAGCAATTAAATTTAGATTGCATAATGTGTCAACTCTGATTGTAAAAATTTATTTTTTCACAAACGATTGTTTTGCTGATTTCCAACAGTTAAAGGATACTGCCCCTCACTAGATCTGCAAATTGAAAATCAAATAGATAAATTGTTCATATTGGGAAACTGTGCATGATTGAAATTTAAATTAACATCTTGTGTTTGAGGCATTTACACCATAAAAATGTTTCTTGTGTAATTCGGCTGAGAAAATGTTTTGTTTTGTATCTACAACGCGTTTGAAAGTTTCATTCTGCTGGAAAGTTTGCTGACTAAATTTAATAAGACATGTTTCAAAGGCAGTGATTTTGTTTGAAGCGAACGCTAACCTGACTTCTCTCAGTCTGATTTCACAGCTTGCCACGACCGATTGCTTTCGCGTTCTAACTCAATACAACCGAAAAATTCATCATATCTAGCACTGCGTGAGCAGGCCTGCTGACAATGAACGAGACGGATTATTATCCAACGCACACCGTTATTTGTTCTTATCGTCGCACGCGGTGGTTGCGGGTGATTCTAAAATGAAACCAACGCATTTTAGGTCGTGGTTCCGTTCTAAATGAAGCTGGTGAGGTCGAGATGCACGCCATGGTAATGCGAGGGGACACCTTAGATGTCGGCAGTGTTTTGTGCATCCAAAACGTTAAGAATCCTGTTCAAGCAGCAAAACTTGTTTTAGACAAGGTAATCATTGTGCAAATTTACAAATAACAAACTTTTGCTAAAAAAGCAATTTTATTCTGTTTGTGCCGGAAAATAAGATTTTCATCTGAAAGTTTACAATTCGAAAACATTCATTTTTATGAGGTCTAAACGACTGCGAAGGTGACTGTAGTGATTTTGAGGCAATGTCTGCCATTTTTCGCCGACCCATCTCGCTGGAGAGTAGATGAAGTCATGATAAGAGGCGGAATTTTATGTATTTTCTGATTAACAAATAAGTAAGCACCTTTGCATTTGAAATTTTGCCTCGCAGTATGACGTTACTAAGACATCTCTGTGATGTCATTGTGACGCATGACAAAATTTCAAGCGCCAAGATTTTTAGTGACAATGCTTCGGTTACGGTACCAATGAATGACGCAGACAAGAGGTATACGTGCGATGATTCTGACGTCATGCTTGCTAATCTTAAAAAAGGAAGAAAAAACATGCGTTCTTTACGGCGGTTCTTCGTTGTATTTGACACACTTATTATTTTAAGGGTTTATTTTCATGAGTTCAAACTAAGTAACAACGTAACAACGCTTCTTTTGAATCATAATCGAAGGGTTGACTTTTACTGCGCATGTCTTCTTTTGGCTGTCTCTCATTCTTGCAGCACTGGTTTCTTCTTCGAGATATATCAAAAGCATTGACTGCTGAGCTTCACCATGCTTACCGAATTTTTCCTTTAAGACAAGCTTACACAAATTTTTTGGCAGAGCCATCACAGCCTGCTGAATGGCCATGCTGGTCTAGAAATGGCTGGAAAGTACGGTTTGCCATCGGCCGACTTGGAGTTTTTCATAACAGACTACGCTAGGAAGGAATTCGAGATGTATAAAAGCTACGGGAGCTCAGTCAGTGAACTGTTCAACGCGTAAGTCAGGTGTAAAAGTGTTGTTAGTTTTCACGTACAGGATCATATATTGTACTCACACCTAGGAAAACATTTGTGCATTATTCATTAACGTAACTGCCCAGTGCCCACTGAAGTTTTGTAATAGCCTGTGCAGGTAAACATTTGACTAAGTCTATTTGAAAGCAAGAAACGTTCATATGTGTAAACTGCATACATCAACTGAATGGTGGTTTCTATTACAAAATAGCATAAGTATGAACAGAGATTATAAAAGTAGTGCCTTAAACCAGGGATGGGCAATTGGCGGCCCGAGGACCGCATGTGGTCCGCTGAAGCATTCAGTAACATCTTTGAATCTGAAATTTCTTTCAACTTGTCATAGTAAATGTTATTGCTGAAGCTAGCTTGAACCGAGGCTTGCTTTTTTTCATTAGAATGTATGGCTCTGCGGTAAACGTGGCATTCTCAAAGTTGCCCCGAGCCAAGTTAATTGCCCATCCCTGCCTTAAACCATAGTTTTAGATGTTTGCTGAGAGTGATCAACCACGCGTTTTTAATCCAAATTTGAGGGCACGGTTGAAACTACACAGGAACTCTAGCAACGATACTTTTCAAATTTCAGAACCAATGAAAAGAGAAGCAAAACGTCAAAAACTTTGTTAGTTACAAATGAGGATGCAAACAAGATGTGCAAAAGTAGAAATTAATCGTGAGTGCATGCTCAATGCATGTTTGAAAATATTGTCGGATAATTCTTCGAAGGTGCTTAAAGTTCAGCCACAGCTTACTTGTTAACCCCTACTACTCCGAATGTGACCTGGTGGACAACCGATAGATGGCGCATGATGTTCATAACGAAAGGTTTGTCGATATGCAAAAGTGCAGCGAAATTCTTCGAAAAACTGAGCGAGATCCGCAAACACCTAATGCAGATTCTTGCAGCTTTAACAGATCTCATGGATTTTCACTGTGGATCTGGCTAATTCTATGGTGGCTGTATGCTTGTTTCAGAGGGCATGACACAGTTGGAGCAGTGGCTTTAGACCGCAATGGAAACCTTGCTTGCGCCACATCCACTGGAGGCATTACTGCGCAGCAGGTCGGTAGAGTGTCAGACTCACCACTGCCTGGCAGTGGAGGGTACGCCGACAACGATTCAGGTAGCAGTACTATTTTGTTATACGAATGGAAGCTTTTGTGTTTCGGTTGCATAGTTTTCTTAAATTTTGATGTTCAAAGCAAATTTAGTTTGCATTTGAATCTATAGTAATTTTTAAGCTGTTGTTGACATCTTTCTGAGTGTTTTTAGCAGAACATATTTGGAGGCAGAGGCTAGCGTCTTTGAAAACACATAATTACATCACTTTTTCGTAAAACTGATGCGGTTTATGTTCAGAAATCCCCTGCATTGTGCCACTACAAAATTAAAACATTTGCACTAATTTAAACTTTGTTTTCGGCATGGATGGACAATGACAACAGAAAATTAGTTCCTTCATCGCCTTGGATTCGCCAAGAAAACAGTAGATGATTGCGATAAAACAGCGCCTGTTTGGTCGTATAGGCTCATTTTTGGAATCACTAAACTTGAAGTTTATTGTCTTCTTCCTTTCTTCAATTGTTGAGAACACGCATTGTACTGTACGTCAGCTCTATCAAATGTTTCTAAGTGATTAGAGCTCTTTTATAAGATTACAATAGAGACCAATTTTCTCTGGCAACCTGCAAAATTATTAGTAGCTAGGTTGCCTGTACATAAATGGTAATGGATATTACAACGAGGAAAGAAACATTTTTCATTGATTTGTCCGTAGGTTCGAACAAACGTGTACAATGCATAGCAGAGCACTTCAGCAAATTAGTGCCCAAGAATACGTGACACTGCTTTGAGTGAATGTTTAATAGGAGTCGGACATTATTATTTTGCCAATTTAAAACCACACAAAACAATTGTATGAAGAGCAATTTCCAAAACGTCTTGAAAGAACAGGCCCGTAACTAGGGGGGAGCAGGGGGGGGACGAAGCCCCCTCTAGAAAAATATGCTGGACATAATTTAAAACTATTGAACACAGTTACAAAAATTTGGGCCCCTCTCAGAAAACTCTTCGCCCTTCCTGGTATCCCAAGCTGGTTACGGGCCTGTGAAAGAACCTTCGATTGGTGTGGCACACAGACAACCTAATTGAGGGGAAAATGAAGAAAAGGGGACCAAGATTTTCGCAAAAATCACATCAAAACACTTCCTGTTCAAAGCGATTCTTTATCAGTAGCCATTAGGTTTGCTTACAGTTTGTATTCTGCCTTTCAACGCACCAAACAAAAATAAAAAATTTCGTTTTTCAGTGGCGGTGTCCACAACTGGCCACGGAGAGTCGATCTTGAAAGTCAATCTTGCAAAAGGCATAAGTGTCTGCGTGGAAAACGGTGGGCTGTAATTTAAAGATACTAATTTTAAACCTGTTATAACAACTACAGTAGTTATGCTGTGAATTTTGGATGTTTTTTCAAGGTTGATTATAGTTTTAGCTCATCTCTTAAAGTTTCCCTTTCATTCCTAAACATCATTAAAAACAATAAACAATACATCTTATTAAGCACTGATTCAATAAACAAAGGTTTAATTCAGATGTTGATAATCCTGCCTCAGAAAGAACTATAATTTCTTTATTTAATATTTATAAAAGTGCGCTGAAAGTTCAATACTCATTGAAAGACGTGCAATGTGTTTTCATTTTTGACGCATTCCTTTTTTCAGGTATGTCTCCTCGCGAAGCGACAGTAAAATGTTTAAATCACATGAAGTCCCGTGTGGGAGGTTGTGGTGGCGCCATCAGTGTCGACAGGTTAGGACGCATTGGCATGCACTACAGCACGCCACAAATGACGTGGGCTCGAATCGGTGGTCAGTTTGGAAACGATCACACGCGTGCTCAAGAAGAATGCGTGGAGTACGGCTGCAACTTTACAAACGTTCGGAAAGAACTTATTTAGAAGTATCAAAATACTAATTGTTTTTAAGTAAAGTTTTATACTGATAAGTGTTTTGCAATCTCGACAATGCTACACAAATGTTTTGCAATCTTGTCAATGTTACAATGTGAAAGTTTATTTTTCATGAGAAATATGTTTTATTGACTCATTCGCTGGTTTGACAATGATCGTGAATGTGAATCATTTTATGTCAGAGCTAAAAATTATTCACTGATTAAATTTTGAAAATCGTTGGTTGTCATCTTTTTCATTACACGAAACAATTGCAAAGCTTTTTGGTTTTGCTGTGCAGATAAGATGGTTGTTTCGTGGCGTATTTTTCGTCTTGGAATTTTTGTATGTCATACGCAGGACTTACTTTCGCTCTGCTCGGCGAATGTACAGTGTTAGAGTTGTTACTGCATTGCAGACAAAGCAAAAAGCGGTAATCGTCAGAACTTCTGTATTTCTCTGGGTTTATATAGCATCTATATTTTTTCTATAAATCAGGGCTTCTCAAACTCTTTTGCTCTGCGACCATTTTACAATTAGTTTTTTCTATGCGACCCAGGCGCGCAGCCAGGTTTTTTCTAAGGGGGGGGGGCTGAAGTTATGGAAGCAAAAGCCTTAAGGAAAAATTGCTTGTGAGTAGAGT
>JGI24159J19872_10007142_pt1 | contig 14624 bp, 11 predicted proteins | sample Ectturendosymbi4_FD_19872 | JGI IMG/M metagenome (IMG submission 19872) | reverse complement strand
TTTTGTTGGTTATGTGCGTTTAATCGTTTTGTTTTTACGGGATTTTTGGTTGCTTTTTAATATGCTGTAAAATATACATTGTTGAAGTATAATCTTGTGTAAATTTAAGCGTAGTTGTTTAAGTGTCATCACATTAATCAAATCAATCACCATCATACTGCATTCCCTTACGTCTAGTACATCATCAAACGTCCACATGGTTTTTGCTGTGTTGAACAATTTAATAGGTATTAGTACAAGGAGGCCTCGTACTTTAGGTTTCGTGAGTAGGTGTTGATAGTGGATCTTGTGATCCCATAGCTTGTTCTCCCGTTATTCATTCTCAGCTTCCGCTGGTTGAACCATTCTGCAAAGTGATCAGCTTGGCGATAGCTTCATGCAGCTTCTCTTTGTCGAGTCTACAATCGTTTCTGTCAGTCGCCGCTGACGCTTTCACCATCAAAGAAAAGCCGGTCTTAGTAAGTCCTCTGTGCAAGCAAAGTATGTTTTGGTGTTACGCATCAACAAACCGACACAGGGGCGAACACTTTGCAAACTTGCCGCCATAGTTTTTCTTTAAACCTGTACATTAGTGCGGTCCAAAAATTGAAATTAGAGTGTAACTTAGTAATAAAGTATAATAAAGTATTTTGTTGTGATGATGTTACTAGTTGTCTCACAACTCTAGCAAGGGTTGCCACACGAGAGCTTGTGTCGCGGCTGAGCGTTATTCAACTGTCAGTCCCAGCAAAGTGACCGAAACCACCAGAGCACTGTGTGTTGATGAATGAAGCAGCGGCGAGGATTGTCAAGTTGCAGCACTCAATGTAACTATTCGCCATCTTCTTCAGTCCTGCGCAGTCAGATGTGTCAGACACGAACAAGCTTGAAAGGCTTTGTCATCGCTCTCCATCATTGAATTCCTAAGATCAGTCGTTGCCTGTCTTTTTCTGCCATGTTGTAATAATGCAAGAATTACTTTGTATAAGCATGTATGAAAACATTGAAGATTGTTATGAAAACACATCAATAGTTTTTTATAATGTTCATGTAAAAATGTATTGTTTTATAATCTTATTGAAGCAACGTTTTTTTGCTTATTATCTCAATGAACTATCTCACTGAAACAGAGAAAAGATCATCCACAAAAGAATATGCTGCAGGAAATGCATTTATGTATTCCATCTGAGCTCCACGTACCAATACGAGCATACATTCTCCGGTGACGATGTATAACATACGTGACGTTCCACTCCTCTCAGCCACTGCCCTCCCACCCGACCTGGCTTGTTCACTAAAATCCAAGTCTCAATATCATTCTCCTCACTGATGTTTCAGCAATAACAGTTTTCTGTTCGTCGGCAGAACTAAAAGTTTGTAGAAGTGACACATTTCTGAGCAATTTTGTTCAAGAAGAAAATGCTGCAACTTTTGCTCAAAACACTTGCTTAAAACGATTGTGAATTTTTTATCGTATTGATCTCAATTATCATATTTATCTGCTTCATGAAATGAGAGATGCAGTTAGTATTTCCAGGGTAGTTAACGTCTGCAGGGATGTTTTGTGTGGGGTTGCACTAACATCGGGAACAGAAAATAAGTTGTGACAATGGAGATCTTCATGTAGCAGTGAATTTGCGCCAATGTTTCACAATAAAATAATACCTTGACCTGGTCTAATTTCTGGGTCGTTTATAAAAACGTCACTGCTGGCCCAGACCAGTTTATTCAAAGAAAATGTCGAAGTTGCTGCCGTGAAGCTTAATCGGCTGATCATCATCTGCTGCTGGACGGACGGCGCGAACGTGGAGCTCGTCCCAAAATCAAACATGCAGCTAAAAGTTGATGTTAATTCTTCAGCAGCGCATTAAAATGTTTACAGGAACATAAGACTCATTGTTTGCGTGCTGTGGTCATATCGGCAAATGGAAATATGCTTATAATCAATGCAGCCTTCTGCTTCGGTTTCCGTCTCATCTCTTTTTGGGAATCTCAGTCTTAAGGGAAACGCATCTGAGTCTCGAAGACTTGCAAAGATTTATTTGAACTAAAATTCTGCGCCAAACATCACCATGTAATGAAGTTCGAGGAAAAAATGTGCTTAATATCACGGCGCGAGAACTCCTTTGCTTGGCGCCGAACACATGTTGCAGAAAACCAAAGTGAACTTTTTCGTCGCCACATCTTGAGTTTTGCATATAACCAAAAAACAGCTCAATACACTGTATAAGCGGCAATATTGGAGGCGGGCGTAAGTTCCTCGGCAGAAAACCCCCCGTCTCGGGTGTTTTGACCAAGTCTCAGTCTCTGGTCTCGAAATGGGAACAAACTCCCGACCTCGTCGCCAATGCATACCATGTCCAGGCAGGTTTCCCGCTACACCAACGTTCACAGTGTCTTATGCAAAAAAATTAAATAAAAATTTTTTCACGCCGCTTTTGAGGTGAATTGCGAATGATTTTTCGACAAAATGGGTTCATTTTTCATGAACACTTTCCTTGGCTCGATATATTCCAACGAACTGCCCCAAGCCTGGCATTGAGGCCAGCACCAATACATCGCCAGATTCCACTCACACTTTTGAATGTCGGATCCCGTTCAGGCCCAGGATTGCCCATGGGCCACTTTTGTCGTCCCATCCCACGGCAACTTGTGACCTTACCATCACATGTGACCCCCACGTAGCCAGTAACACGAAGTGCATCATGTCATGTGCGTGTTGTGATGTCACGTCACACAGCGCCAACAGGAAGTGATCTGGTCATAGAAGGCGCAGTGCAGCGCAGTCGCAGAGTGGACCTGGTCGAGCGGCGAACACACACCCTCTGCACTCTGAGTTCGCGTCTCCAAAAAGAGACCGTTGCGAATCAAAACAACGTTCAGTAGAACAAATATCAGGCCCAATGTCCCACAGATAAGGTTGCTGCACCGGCTTGTTAGATTCCGTTTTTACACGAATAACGATACGTATGTTCAAATGCGCAGTTTGAACTACTGTTCTCAGGAACACAGCAAAACAATCCATGCAGCGTATATCATGTTTGCATGAACTGTGCAATATCTTCCAGGAGCGTGAAAGGAACTACATCATCAGGTGTGTGGTGGTGAAACTGATATCTGCTTTGAAGAGGAACTGTTCCATGTCCGACCAGAACCTGCAGCTTCTGTTGCAGGTTGGTAAAGTTTTTACTCTTTTTGCTGATGATGTTAACGACGAGCGTCACTTTTGTTTTTTTGAATCAATATTAATATTCTTGGTTTAAAAGTCTGGTGTGGTTACTCAAGATTTACATTAGGAATTTTTGTGGCCATGATGAATAACATGGTTGGTAAATCTGACCCGTGTTTGATTTTCAGCTGGTGTTACTTGACGCTGGCAGCAAGATCAACCATCACACATCCAGCAAAAATAACTCCATGACTCCTCCCACGAAAAAGGTATCCTTTGCACTGCTTGTATGATACTAAGTTATTCCACCAAAACCTGACCAATGCCTTAAAAGTTCGCATAATGCCTCTTATCAACCAGGCATTGCACTGCGCCCAGCACCCCCAGCTCAGTTACACTCAATCAAACCCCTCACCCCAACCCATTCGCTGTCTCGATTGGTTCCCCAAAAGACATAAAATTCAAGGTTGTGTTCAACTTTTGCAAATCAGCAAAGAGCACAAGCTCTTTGTCCACATCGAGACTGTCCAGCTCATCTATACCCGTAGGTCGACCTCTGTCACTGTGGAAATGCATTGCAAATTGCTTCCACAGCCAAAAGTCACTGGAACAGTTTTTATCCTGTTTTGTAACTAAATCGAAGCAATGCCAAAAACAACTGACCCTGTGTATCAGTTTTCAACAAAGCTTCGTTTGGTTGAGATAAGTTGTTGTGAGGTCACAGCCATTATTACTGGTTTGAGAAATCGTGTTGGATGTGATGTTGTTGAAAAATTTGGCCATCCTAAAAGCTGTGTTGAAGATTTCGTGATGGCAACTGCTATGATTTCTGTGGTGATCGCCACGTTAATCTTTCCCAGATGCTAAACCGAAACCTAGTTTTGAGATGCACTTTCGTATTTTATGGTATTTTGTGCAATCGACGCTTACGAGAGGTCCGGATTGCTCTTCTTTGACTCTTCAACAGAAAATGAAACGTGAAATTTGTGCGGTCAAATTTGTGTGAACGTCCAATCTTCTAGTGGGAGTTGTGAGATCTGTTTAAGTAATAATCCTTTTAATGTTTACCCCCCGGCGAAAATAGCCATGGGGCAGAAGAGTCTTTTGTTGACTTCAGGGGACCACGAAGGTAAAAAATCCATAATGATGAAGACGTAAGAATGCATCGAGATTATTGCTGTTTGGTGGAGTGGGATGTTCCAAAACACTCCACATCCTTGTACGCAATGACGTGTTCACAAGAGATGTGTGGGTCAGATACGTCAGCTTCACCGCAAATAGGGAAGACTGAAGAGATTTTCTCCTCACTTGCGGTATCGGACGGTGGACGATTTTACTGCTTGTCTCCAAACTCACTTCCAACTGTTGCAATTGTTCTGGCAATGTCTTGCTCGTTCGCTTATGTCTTGTTGTTCGGGACGCAGATACCATGGCAAGTGATGGGGGTAGTTCGGCCACATCTGGACGACCTGCTCGCGATTCTGGCCGACGGAGATTTCATAAACGATTTTCAAGTAGGTTTTGTATGATTTGTTCAAGTCGTTAAGTATTTGGTACTTTTTTTGTAGATTTTGAAAACGCAGCGCATACAAAGGTTGTTCTATGAGCTGCGGCGACTGGAGGTCGATTGATTATGGAACCAGGACTTGTCATTGGTTTCCAGTTAACAAAAGAATTTTTCGTGCTACTGCCACCTACCGGTAGCGTAACAAGTTTTACGGTTGGGTGCCCAGGAGTACGGTCTAAGCATGTTACATACTTCATGGTTGATTGATTGCGTGATGTCATCGGTGATTATTACCGTTTATATGACATATTTTGCACAATTTCTAAAACGATTGAAATGCTAAAACGCACCTACACCCGCTGTGGTTTTATGGAAGATGGTTTAGGATTTTGTCAGAATCACTAGGTCCAAAAATAAAGATGCGCGTTTCTCTGTGGGACAACCCTCCGGTAAAAATATGTTTGTGTAAACAAGATTTGTACCAGTGTTGGAGTAAATTCGATAAATGATAAACTAAACAAGGTTGTCGTAGTATTCCTTCGCAAGACTTCGCATCTTTAGATTCTGGTTGAGAGCTCTTATGCAAGTAATATTTATTTGAAAACACTTTCAAGTTAAATGCGCAACACTTAATGCCACACTTAGCACATACGTAACACGTTTAACCCCCTTAAATTTCACTGCGCACCACCATGCCAATCATCCTCACTGCAAACAGACTGTTCATTATTTTGTCACAGAGATGTTTTGTATCAAGTCATCAGTGAAAGATTGAGCGGCGTGTGTGCGTTGTGACGTCACAGGGGTGTGATGTGAAAATAAGTTTCGTCTTACCGATAAGTCAGGAACTCAGCAAATTTTGAAGATACGCAGTTAAATAGAAGGGGGTCCCTTGTATTTCGGCCTCCTCTTAGAAAATAGTGGAGGGGTCCGGACTGTGGTGACGATCACATTGCTCTGAATTGTCAGCGTGAGTCCCGAACAGAGAGTGGGATACACCGCAGGCAGGACAGTTACAGTAGTGGAGTGAAACGGGTCGAGCAGGGAATCAATATTGCTACTTGTTGCTTCGCCCATATCTCTTAGTGTTCTTACCGTTGTCGATTCGGTACTTTCCTATGAGGGTCACAACAGCACCCCCCGAACCGTTTTGTTCCCCCCGCCCATGTTGCCGTATCTCAGTGCACAGTAACATCATTAACAGGAGCTTCCATTCGCAGCCACGTTTTACCATGAACATGAAACGTTGCTAGAGGAGCCTGGTGAAGAATCTGTAACAAAATCTTACTTTCTGAAGGCAAGGTGGTTGTAATTAAAACAGCTGGAGTGAATATTTTTGTCGTCACATACGGTAACCTCGCACTTCCGGTGCTCATCCTACATTCCGCTCCGCAACGAGATATTATTTTCGAGTCGCTAACGTTGAGTGGTTTTGAAAAAGCAGAGAAGATCTTCAGGCGGCGATGGAGGTTCGACGCACAACGATGCTTCGCTCAAAGCAGTGCAGGCCAGTGACGTGAAGGCTGCAGTCGCGCAACTCGCTGCTGCGTTGCTGAACAAAGCCACTGACACCTCCTCCATCCGCTCTCTCATCACCCCCCCGTCAAACATGCAACATGGGTAAGTCGGTTTTTTGGTCGTTGCATGGAAATCACATTCTTAAACACTAGTTCAGCAAGCGCTTGCACCGACCCATGCCTGCATCCATCCACCCATCGGTATGCACTTCTGTTGTGAAAGTGAAGTTGTATATTTAATTTCACGTCTGCATGTTCTGTTGCTAATTTGTAGTTAATCAGTGAAATGCAATGCGTGCATGGCATGCAGCGGCTGCTGCAGCACCACATTATGAGGTGTTGCAACCTGTGACAAATTCAAGACCACCTGCCGTTTCTTGACAATTCCGTGTTTAAACCAGTACTTCTTAGCAATTTTTTTCATGAAGGTTTATTATCGGTCCCTTAATTTGAAACAAACCGATTCAAGTCATATATGACAAAAATGAATGCTACAGCCAACATGCTGTGTGGCGGCCTTGTTTTTGATCACTCCTTGCAGACGTCATACATGCTTTCAATGAGTTTGCAGAGGCCACCCAGAGAAATTCTTTCGTGCAAATCTGTTTGGCTGTAGTTTGAAGAACTCCGAGATTGGAGGGCGATTCTCAGAAAATGTTGTCTTCATCAAATTCCACAAATTTTTTATTCAAATCTGGACTATTTCATGGATACTGCAGAATTTGATTTTTTTTTCCTGCGAAAATTTAATCCTATAGCCTTGCTTCGATGACACGCAACACCATCATGCATGAGGACGTGGCAGCTATGACCTGGATTTGGAGTTCAAGCTTGTGCTTTAGCAATTTAACATACACATCTCCATTAGTACTGGTTCCTGACGGAAGAAAATACATTCCCACTGTTCCCACGTAGGGCGCTGCGCCCCAAACCTGATATGGTGCATTTTCATTTCACCGTTTCCCAACGGACTCCAAACGCAACATTTTCGAACAGAAAACTGTTTGATTGAAGATTCATTTCAAAAAGTATCTTTTACCGCATCTCTATATCTCAGTCAGAAGCCTCCTGACGAATGTCAAAACTTTTTCTTCATGGCTTCAGTCAAATCTATCTTTTGCGCCCGACTTGCGTGATTTGAGTCCAAATTCTGGAGACAACCTGCATTGAATTGCCTTGGTGATAATTATTGCACCTGTTTTTATCAACCTTGTCTGAACTTTTGTGGGACTAACTGCAGAGCAGCTATGTGTGTCAGGCGAGCTGCTGGAAACCGTTGGTCGGTCAGAACTTTGTCTGTTCTTGAAGACACCTCATTTTGATATTTCAATACCGCATTACATACAGCTGTTTTGCTAACGTTACTTTCTGTGCAGCCCTGCGTACAGACAATGTCTAATTACTTAAGATTACAATTCAAGCCGTTCCACTTGCGCGCCCATCATACAGAGCGTGGTGAACACGTTTGTTGTGGTGTTGTGAGGTCACAGTTGCAATATTAAGAGTTCTCCTTTTTCAGGACGAAGGATTACAACGACTGCATCGTCCACATTCGAAAGCTGTCCTGGGTCTTGCTAGGTGCACTCAACCACCTGGCCGTAGTGGTGGACAGCGGGAACCCATCCAGGGACGTATGGGTCCCTGTCCCATTCGACGCTGGCCCGAACATCGCGAATATCTTGCAGGTGGTGCTGACCGGACATCTGGAGGAGAACAAGGTGATGAGGGGTGGTTGCTTGAAGAGCTACTCGAACGGTAAACCATAAGTCAGCGCGTTTGCTTTGCTCCCCCACCCCCCACAGCGCCTGTGCAGTGCCTTGCGTCGATCGTAACTTGCCAGGCTGGCAGTGATTGCGTCACACAACCGGCAGTTGACCGTAGTTATCCCAGTTACAGCGTGACCACGTCATTGAAGTAAACTCCGCAGTGCACAGCGGACTCTGCGGCAACTTCGCTGTATCTTATTCAGAAGATATGGAGGGGGAAAATCGCCTGGTGATGCAGTTCTGGTGTCCATAGCAACAATTTTCGTTAATGCATGTTGTGTTTTTGTTCGGTGTCTTCCACTTCTTTCTTGCATCATCGTGCTTAATATTTGTGCATGTTCTCTTCCAAGAGCGTTAGTAATAGTCCACGTTACAAAATCCGGTATTATCCCCGATGTGGAGGTGGCCGGCCGGTTTAAATGATTTGCAATTAATTTCAGTCCTTCTCTCCATTTTTATCGATCCAAAGCGTCCTCATCACTCTTACCAATTTTCTTAATTTCCTCTTCCACCTGTTGTGGAAATAGCAGTTTTTGACTTCACTGATTTTTGGTCACGAACTTAACGTAAAAGTTGCACTGATAAAAAAAGCATCAGCACCAGCGATTAACGGTGTTGTTGAGAAATTATATATCGACGTCACAAAGCATTTATCACACGTGACCAGTGCGGCAAGTTAGAAGGGAGGATATTCGCCAAGAAAGTCATTTATCTGCTATTCGTGTAACTACGAAGAAACGTGATTTTACGAAATTTATGCCACTTCCCCAAAAGCGTGTAGAAACGGCAAAACTTCAGGACAAGCAGTTTTTTCCACCATTGTTGAGATGTGTGTTGTTGTGTTTCAGCAAAGTGCTGACGGCATGGCATCGCTTTCATCAGCATTCCTCTTCTGCCAGGTTAGTAAGGAAGATTTTTCTCTCCATGCCAAGCCTCGTTATAAGTTGTCTTCTTCGGTGACAGACGATGTTGTGGAAGCTCCGCAGTCTCTTGTGAAACAGACGCCATTAAACATCAACTCTTATGTTGCAATTGCATTTTAATTAACTCAGAGAAGTAGTCTACAAAAACTGTGGTTAGCGATCCTCAGCACCTCAGTACATGCCGACGTTTTCACATGTTTGTGTACTTGGCACAGTCGCGCATCCATCTGCGCTTGTCTCAATCCTCGGGTTATTTCACCATTATCTGAAAAACAATAGTTGCCATGGTTGCACATTATGTTTTTGCAGAAACCCCCATGGGGTTGGTGCAAACAACTTTGGTGAAGAAGTATGACCAACAAATAAGGTTGCCAGACGTCCTTGAGCACCAAGGATTGTCCTTGTATTTGCTATCAAAGCGCTTTATGTCCTTGATTCTTGAAAAACATCTTGTCCTCGGATACTTTCCGGTGTCCTTGAAAATTCTTGAACAGTTGTGAAATTGTTCATTATTGAAATATTGATTACATTTAACATTCAAGAATCAATATTAAACAATGTTATTGAACAGAACAATCCTTGAAAAAATTTCAAGTGATCTGGCAACCCTACCAACAAGTATAAAGAAAATTTTCTGACTTGTATGGGTGGTGGTTTTACGGCTTACTTACTATCACTGACCTCAAAAATTAATTCATTTCATCTTAAAATTCTACCTATACCTTCCTAAGGATAATAAGGAAGAGAAAACTATATTGAGGAGTGAGAGAGACTTTTTTTGAGTTCCTGACTACGCGTCTGCTGGCCATGGAGTTTCGCTTTCACTCGATGTTCTGTTCTAACTTGGGGGTAACGAAAATTCTGATACGGGCCATTTGTTCACCCGGGCCGCAACCTTCCCACCCCTGATGTAAGCCCTTTAGTCCACGCAATGTGCTGACAAACGTTTTGACTTTGCAACCACGTTTAGTTTTGCCAGCGGGCCGGGTTAGATGGATGGATCGTTCGTACAAACTGTTCCGAACAATATGTTGAAAAGAGAATTTGCTTCGCTGGTACATCTGGACGCAATCACTCGGTCGTGTAAGGATTCTTCACTAACCGTACTTCCCGGATACTTCGACTGTGGTTGGTGCTTTATTTTGTGAAATCCACGATGTGTTTCGACAGTTGTGGACTGTTTACTGCGAACATTTGTCATGTCACCTGACTGACTCGAGGCCGAGACCCCCTGACCGCTCTCGACCCCAACCCAGCTGGGGTGGAGAAGCAAGAAACGAGCACCTCACCCTGCTGCTGGAGTTTTGGAGTCGAGTTACACCATCAGTGCTTGTGCTTCTGGAACATGATGGAGGGGTGAGCTGTCTATGCCGATATGGTTGAGCGGTAGCTAGCTGCGCAGACGTAAGTTCTCTGCCATTGTCTTCCAGGCGTCTTGCAGCGTCCATCGTTACATGTCCAGTCTGGTGGAATGTTTGAGACAATATGAATCTTCTATTCTTTTCAAGGTAATTGTTTTCCTTTGTGACAGACGCTGTTGGTCATTTGCTTTTGTTGCAAGTGCTTGCAACACAGTGTGGCCCTCCTCCCTTCAACGTTGAATGTTGAACTGCGCTGCGTCGAGAATTTGCCTTTGTTTGGAAAACTTTCACTGAATGTAGGAGCTTCACCGTTTATTGCGTGACACGTGCGTTTATTGCGTAACACGTGCGTTTATTGCGTAACACGTGCCATTATTGCGTTACACGTGCGTTTCATGCAACATCTCTTCACACCAACTCCTCACGGTATTTTCACATGTTTCCATGAAGCATCTTTAACACTGTTTGTTTTATGCAGTTGCGCGCGATGTGGCTGCCCATGTTGGCCGTCGGCCAGCCCCAGACCAACCCCCCGTGGAGCCCCCCTCCCTCGTGGGTGCCAGGTGAGGAGTCGGTTGGCTGTGGCGCGATGTCGTTACTGTGAAAAGATTTTCGTGTTGACCGCCTTTTTGTGCAATATGGAAATTATACAAATATGTAAAAAATGTCGTTGACATCCCAGTGGACGCTCTGTGACTTGTGCTGTCGGCAAAAGCATCATCTTTATTTGTTCACAATAAAAATATATGGAACCAATGAAGTTAGCAGCGCTGGCAACTGCGCCTCAATGATTCACCCACTCATGTTTGAATCGGTTTCATGATCGCTGATCAAGTCAATGTTGGGACAAGATATAAAAAGAGAGATAAAATGAAATCTTTGTCCATGTGATCAGTTGTTTGCATAACATAATCTATTGCTTATCTCTTGGCATTATTGTACACGACAGATCAGGTCCACAGCCCGCTCTCTGTGGTGGTGTTTGACTTCTGCTATTTGCGAGTGTACGTTCGGTCATCGGCGTACCCAAAGGGGCCATGGCCCCCCAAATTTTTAGAAAATATAGTCATTTTGTGCTTTGAGAAGCGTTTTTCTAAACAAAATAGTGTTATCGCTTAAAATCGAATATTTTGGCCCTCCCAAAAATTTTTGGACTGGCTCATCATTTTGTTCGGCGTCATCTTCATGGTGGCATGTACAGTGAACATCAACTATTTCAGAATTATTTTCTCTGAAACAAATGAGTGGTTTTATTTCAAAGGATCTAAAGGCGAACGAGCAAGATGTGCCACTTGCTTTATTTTTATCAGTCTCATTTTTTACCAACAGCAGAGACCCCATGTCACCCCCATGCGACCCCGGAGGTTGAGGACATGGTTGTCATGACGATGTTTGTGTTCAAATCCATCATTCTGCTTCGGTTGATGTTTAGAGCCTCTGATATTTGCAGCACGTTTAGCTCTAAGTACGTCTGAGGGCATTTTACTGGTAACTGAGTAAAAGATTTGCGGAATTGATTTTAATTTGGATTTAACCTCGAATTGCGCATGGTCATGCTTCACTTCGTCTGGCTTCGGAAACGCCGTCCAACCGTGTCGGTTGTTTCAGCCAGAAGTTTGGTGATTGCAAAACCGGAGATTCAGTCAGATCAGTGAACCTGGCCGTGTTTGGCCCAAGCCAGACCGTTATGTGTTCCAATCCTCACAAATATAGCAGCTGCTTTCAACCGTGTGTTCAGATCCTGACACGACACAAAATATCGTCTGCAATTCAGCGAATTGCCACAGCAGGGGTGGATGTCTTGTTTCTTGCCTGTATTACTTTCTACGATCCAGCCAAGAGATCTTTATGACGTGTAAATACCTTAATCGCTTTCCTCACTGCCGCTACGCGTGACTGGTTTGGCGCCACAAGCGTCGATTTGTCAGAGTCAGGCATTTGTTTAAACTTGTGTTGAAACGCAGGACGTGACGACAATGAAGCGTCGTTCGTGGCGGAAATGAAGCAACGGAAGTCGCGTCAACTGCTTCTCGCCGTCGACGTCATCAAAGGCCGCTTGGTGAAGATCGAGAGTGACCATGGCATCTGGCCGGCATGACCACTCCACAGATATGTGGGAGGAGGAGGAGGACAGTTTTGCTTATACGTCTGTGTTTGTCGTATTGTCGATAAAGACCAGCTCCGTTGTAGACATTGCTCTGTCTATCAATCAATATCATCGCGTAAGTGCGTGTTGTAACGTGGTTGTGTCTGAACATTGTGTGAATACAAACTGGCCATTGTACATGTGTTGCTGCAGCGCCCCCGTGTGTTGGAATCTTACCCTGATTTACTCGTTTCGAGGCAAAAAGCATCCATTGGATGTGACGTAAGCTTTCTGTGAGTCGATGGGCGATACTCAATACTGTTACGGATACTATTTTGAAAAGTTTAAACAAAGACTTCAAAAAATCAATTAGAAAACTTAACAGAAAAACTTGAAGTTATGAATGCGAAGCATCATCCTGACGTCAACAATTATTTCGTGGAGCATCCACGTGGTGGCGTAGCGGTGGAAAAAAGACTCAGCGTTTTTGCATAAACCATATGATCTTTGCAGACTACATATAAAATACATCAAAACCAGATGAGCAAGTGTTTTTCAGTCAATTTTTGTGATTTACCAACCTATTCTAGTCAGGATGGAATTCAGTTTGACCGGGTTGTTTTTCTATCGTCACTATGAGAGGCCGCAGAAATTTTTCCAGGGGGGGGCAAAGTTGACGTTTTCAGGTTACTGGCGACGCAATGTAAATGGGCGTTCACGAAACCGAGTTTATTCCACAAAGAAAATTGCCCCATGTGGCGATATCCAGAGGAGCAAATGCCCGTTTTGCCTGTCCCTGCGGACGCCCATCATAACGAGACTGGTGGACTAAGGGTTGGGGCCCGAGGCAAGGCTGAAAACGAAGGCCTCTGATGAAATCATACTCAACCAACCAAGGGCGTACGCAAGGGGGGTGGTTGGAGTTAACCCCCCTTGAGCTTGATATTTTACGAAAACTTTATTACCTGCGCAAAGGAGATTAATTGTTTTCGCATACTTTTGCATGTTAATTTGTCGACTTACTGCAAATACCACAGTATGAATTTGCATGCAAACTTCAAGGAACATTGTAAACGGGACAGAAAGAAATAATTAGGTTTTGGTGGGAATCTGGGTAGTCGTCTGCGCACAGAAACCAACTCACCGCTTTTTGCAGACCTTTCGTCCACTACGCATGCTTAAGATTGTGTTCCGCGACAGTTGGTTTTACCCGAAACAATTGTCTTTGTTTTGCCTGCTTTGACTGAACAGCGCAGGTGCTGACCGCATTGGCTACATTACCAATTTCTGTAGCATGATAAAGCTGTTACGGAGCTCAAAAACAGCGGTTGTTAAAGTAGGAGCATTCAGGCATTTGATAATGTCTCAGCAGGGAAAAGTAAAATTTTGCTGGACTTCCATACATAACAATAAATCGAACGTTTACTTGCGTACTTTATGCGCATTCTCAATTCTTGTGTAGTTTACCAAGATTCGATCTTGCAAACCGGGATGTGCGTTGGCCAGTCCAGCCGCAGATTTTCTGTGCTCCATTGCGTGTATTCGACAACGGAGCAGGCAAATTTTGGAGGGTGCGAAGAATTTTTGCCTAAATTTCTTCAAACTTACCCGAAAAAACTCCAAAGAATGTGACCTCCAACAAAAACAAACGATTGCATTTCTTTTCATGTTGGGCGCAATTTTTAAAATCAAAGCACACTTCAAGCACCATTTGTGCCCAAATTTCCCCTAACTTGCCCGAAAATAACTAAGTATAAATATGACCTCCAAAAAAAATGTCTGCACTTTGATTTTGGGTGCCATTTTTGGAATTTCAAAGCACATACAGCGATTTTGTGACCGTTTTCACACAGTTTGCCCAAATTTCCACAGATTTTACCCGGGTTTTTACCAAATCAAACGTTTTGGGGGTGCGGTTGCACTCCCGCCTCCTACACCAGTTTTCGACAAGACATTATTGCAGCTTCCTTTTGCAATTGTAAATTGCTCTGACGTAGTGATGAGTGTGTTTTACTCCCCTGTTTAACGCGCAGCATGATATTTTTGTAGTTATGAACTGCAGTGTCGTAGCGTGGAGTGTATTTTCTGCCGATATCCTGACCTGGAGCGCTGATAGTTTATATTCAGTTCAATGACACACAAATTAAGGGAAGTGCGTGTAGACGAATACGCATATTATGCACTGTAGTGCCGGATTAAGGTAGCGCAGGGCCCTTAGTTTAAGGTTACCATATCTGATGAGGCGCAATTCCTGACAGATTTATGTTAGTCACTGTAACCAATTTGTGCGACGAAAACACTTTTATTGTGATATAA
>JGI24159J19872_10007141_pt1 | contig 14624 bp, 10 predicted proteins | sample Ectturendosymbi4_FD_19872 | JGI IMG/M metagenome (IMG submission 19872) | reverse complement strand
AATGTGCAACTACCTTGCTTTCAAAGAGGCCACCAACAGTGATTGCAATGTGCAAGCATCTTGCTTTCAAAGAGATCCCACCAGCAGCTTTAAAGTGTAAGTACCTTGCTTCCAGAGTGGACACCAGCAGCCACTGAAATGTGGAAGTACTCTGCTTGCAAAAGGACCCCCAACAGCAATTGTGATGTAAAATCCCATGCTTTCAAAGAGGCCCCAACAGCAATTGTAATGTGCAAAAACCTTACTTTCAAAGGGGCCTCCAACAACAATTGTAATGTTTAAGTACCTCGCTTTCGAAGGGGGCCCCCAACAGCAACTTGCTTTCAAAGGGACCCCCTGCAGCTGCTTTAAGGTATAAGTACTTTGCTTTCACAGTGACCACCAACAGCAACTGTAATGTGTAAATAATATGTTTTCAAAGGGGACACAAACAGCAATTGCAATGTGCACGTAGGCTGCTATGCTGTCAAAGGGCCGCCAACAGCAACTGTAATGTGTAAGTACCATCCTTTCAAAGCGACCCCACCACCATCTCCAATGAACAAATAAAGAAAAGCTTCAAACCAACTTCTCTAACTAAAAAATTGTAGAATATAGGTTAAAATCTTCCACAAAGTTCTGAAAAGACCCTATCAAATAAGAGCAAATAGGCCTACTTGTACCATATGATAACTTTTTATACCAAATGGTAATATTTCAGACCTAATGATGATTTTTAGAGATTGAAGTATTTGCTATGTTGATAATTTTATGAAAATGCCAACTTGCTATTGCCTAACTTTTATGTGTTACCAGCCTTATCCTCCAAATTTTCAGTGTTTTCAAAGTTGTATATCATGAACACCCTTTTGCATTTTCTCCTTCTGCTATTTCAGGTATGCCATAGTCTCAGGAACATACCCTTGGGTGGCCGTATCTTAGGCAAATCAAAATGTGATTATCACGGTTGGCTGAATACGATGACGTCATCAGAGGGCCCCCCTTTTTAGTCTTGCCTCGGGCTCCCCCAACCCCAAACCCACCACTGGGTAGGACATCCCTAGTCCTGCATGTTTCCGTAGGTTCTGTTGTTTTTTCAAGACGCAAGTTGCAAACCAACAGGTGGTTGATCGGTCGACAGTTCTGCTCCCCATTGGACACGAACGTTCAACACTGGTTGGAACGAGTTTGTCAAAATTATACAGAAAGTAATGAGTGACTATTGACCTAATGATGCTCTGCACCAGGTGTACTTGTGCAAATCTGTGTTGGAAGAATGTTTTCATGATGCACAATGCGTTGTTACAGCCAGGGTTGCGGAGTCGGAGTGGTAAAGAGTCGGAAGTTGTTGGGTGGGGTCGGATTCCTAAGAACACGGAGTTTTTTATCTGACTCCCAAAGTGTAAATGAATTATTTTACATCGCACTCCCAAGTTAGGAATCCTAACTCTCGCGCCTGTTGGAATGGTACAATTTCTTTTGAAACTTTTATTGAAACAGAATTCTTGCTGTGCACCACAATTTCTGTTGATTGCGAGTTGCTACAAAATTACTGACAGCCAAACTTCATTCATTCTGTGTTAACGAGTCGGAGTCGGTGTCGGAAATTGTGGAAAGGTAGGAAAATTTTGGAAGCTAGGAGTAGGATATTTTACCTATGGCTCTACAACACTGGCTACAGCACAGGTGTTTCTACAGCAGGGTTGCAGGAGCGTTCCGTTGTCATTTACGCCAACATCACGACGTTGGCCATTCACACCCTTTCATGCTTCCTCATCGTTCCCAACGTCTGCATTGAAGTCTTCAACAAAAAACGTGGATTCTTGGTTTTAACCGTTCACAGACGCAGAACACCACTAATTCCTTCCGCGAAATCCAGATACTGTGCAGTTGACTTTGGGTTGTATACCGGTATTGAACACAGGAAGCGGTCTAACAACTCCAATCTCAATATGCACACCTTTCATCCAAGTGTGATCGATTCAACTACACCAGGGGTTTGGAACCTGTTTGCTACCGCGGGCTGCATAAATGGTGCAATATCATGGACGGGCCTCAAAAATTCCTAACGATATCTTGTGATAAAAAATACAACCAAATACACATGCCTTTTTACTCTGACAGGCAAACACAAAACGTTTTCTTACTTCAAGACGCAAATCTAACAAAATTTGGGGAACGAAAATTCTGACGTGGACCAAATTAAATGGGCATGCGAGCTGCACGTTCCCAGTCCCTGATCTACAAAACTTGCTATCTGAGTGCTTACAAATACCCCACTACAGCCTGGGAAAACTGGTTCAACCCCGGAGTAGAAGAGTTTCCATTCATCGTCAAGCTCTACAGTATTAGGACCACAACGCTTTGTCGACGAGATGCCAACAACATTCAGGGAATATCGTTGGGCTTCCTAGACCAGTTCGTGGTCTTTTCCTGTGACTGAAGTGATGTTCCAGTTTCTGAATACTTACTAATAGCAAGATTGCCGTTTACGCGTGGCAAGTCTTCTGGAGTAGAAGCACCCTGCGCTGTCCGTGTTCGCCTCCCCAGAAGCGTAGCAGGCGCAACTTGAGGCCTTCACTTGTGGATAGCTGATCTGGGTGAGCATTGCAAATTTTTCGAACGGGCCCCTCTGCTTAAAGCCTGAACGCGGTCCTTGGTCACGAGCGCGACGACCGATGCGCGATGCGTTTGATTAATTTTCCGCATTTCGTGGTAGAAACTGTCCAAATTATACCGTTTGACAAACCGGTAGTGCCATTTACACAGCAACTTCTGCGATATTTGGGTGTGCCACGGGAAGGCGTTTATGTGGGCACATTTGTGTAGGAGAGGCCTTGCACCCAGACCACTGCAAGCGCAGTCATGCGGCAATCACTACACATGAAAAGGTACGGCTATGTATTGCGCTAACACTTTTTTTAACTGTACAGGGTGGAGGATGTGCTTTGTCCGTTTTCTACTGAAAAATGTTAACAAGAATGCAAAATACTTGCCACAGTGAAAATCATTCAATTGCCATAGATGGAGGTTCTTACAAATACCACACATAATTTGTATTATTGAGCAGGATCTAAATCATTTCTAACTCCTTAAAACTGAAACAGCCAACAACATCAACCGATTTTGCTATTTGATGGTGTTTATAGTTCAGATACTTTGTCAATAAACACTGCAAATTTGTGTAAAAATGCTTCAAATTTGTACAAATCAGAAACATTAACCCTTGTAGTGTTTCTCCTTCACTAAATGTTGCATTTAGTTTGAACATTTTCTAGGCAATTTATTCAAACTATAAAAGTATCTTGCAAGTACACTGAGTGTACAACAACTGAGATGAAGTCAGTAACAACACTGTACACGACACAGGACAACATCAAACACTATAGTATGTTGTACTAACATATATGGTCAAATGCACCATAGCCTTTCTGCTCCAAAGTCAGGCTTAATTTTTTACACTGAAATTTCGGCGGACACATGGAAGAGTCCATAGGAGAACAAGTAGTGTCAGGAATTGCTAGGTCAATCATGGAAACATTGCTGAAAAAACAACATCACACATTGAAGTCTATGAGGTTGTAATGTAAATGAAATCAGGCAGTTCCCTGCTTTCCTGTGAGTGGAATCTCTGGACATACTGGAAAAACAACATCACCACGAAGAAGTTAACACCACTCTGGCATGAATGCAAAATAATTAACTAACTGGACTGATAAACATCAATAGTTGAATTACATCAGATATAGTTGATTTTCACTATTATGTATCAAGATACTGTAACAACATTGCACAAAAATGTCTGCTCAGTAGATCCCAGATCACAAACACTGAAATTAAACTTTGATGATATAAAATGTTTCTTCTGGAATGGAGAAGCAAACAAGAGCAAAATTTGACAATCAATTTCTGCTTGATTTTGATAAAAATACACCCAAGAAAAAGTTTCATGATTAAACCCTTGATCTATAATCCTGGCAGAAAATTCCAATACGAAGAGGTGAAACAAACTTAAGAGCGTTTTGCAGCAGTGGCAAGGATTGTAATAAACAACTTATGTCTATTGTGAGCAGACTTCTTCATACTGCACAGCTGTACACCAATTCACAAGAAGACATTCCAGTAAGTCATTAAAACAATACCAACAAAGAGTTGGCAAAAAAGAAAGCTCGTGTAAGGCTTCCGGAACACAAATTAATTTTGCTCAACTGCTGATTTTATAATGACAACAGTTTAGCTTGCTGAACAGCAGGCCTTCATCGGGGCAAATGACAAGTAAACAATGTTCCTAAAAGTAGCAGCTGTCAGAACGATTGTTCAGTCAATCAGAGAGATAAAAACAATGAAAAGCAAAACGTGCCAGCAGTAAAATTCAATGAAAGCATGATAATAAGGAAGCAAGTAAACGCACATGATACATGGGAAAAACAGCAGATCAACCACAACAATGGAATGAATCATACCAATAAAAACCATGAAGCAGTAAAACCATGTCAAAACACTAAACAATTCATAAGCTATCTGCACCCAAATGCAGCTTTACAGACATTTGGAATAAGCTTTACTCTTTATTAAAAACATTAGATAGAGTGTTAGTAAAAAGTGATACCTTTTTCAAAAATTTGTATCAAACGCAACAGTTTCTGTCTTTGACCGGTTACTCTATGCTCCAATAAAGTAATACGTTTTTTTAATTTGTTAAATAACTTCTTTTCTGGTTGGAATATATTTTGGAATATAAATTGCATGTTTTTCCATTTAGTAAAAGCCCACTTCATTCTACTGAAGCACTTGTAGGTACAACTACTGCCTGAAATGCTGCAGACAACTCTGTGGTGATCACAAACGTTGGGATTTTTGCATGCTTCTAGCATTTCATTAATCATCCTGGTTGGTTTTAACAAACAATTGATTGTATAGTTTCTGAAACATCTCTGCAGCTTTTTTTGCTGATACATGGCAGTACGGAAGGACTACAGATGCTTGTTTAAAATCAACATGTGAGCACAATTTATTTCATTATTCTTGTTGACCAGTTCTGCTATTATAACAAATTTTCCAGAGTTAGCACAAGGAGAGCACAAGGAGCATTGGAAAGTTGAAGCTTCCAAAGTGGCAAAGCAACTTTTTCTGTTTGCACTATTCAACCCAATATCACTAGTTCAAACATCTGCATCACTGTCCACATTATGCTGCGTCTATTTTCAAAGTTTTGAGCTTAATGAAGTACTCTTCCATTAATTGGACACTCTTACCCTAACCATTTAAATTGTATTTCATGTACATGTTTTGAACATGAACAGTTAGATTTCTTTACGCTAAGTTGAGCAACTTACTTTGGGTCAGTTCCATTCCTCACACAACGATATGGCTGATATCCAAATAACTGAACACCAAGTAGACCATACAAAAGCAGGAAGAACAACAGGAAAAGTGTTGCACCTCCAATTTGATGTCCAGCTCGCCTACATTTAGCAACAAGTCATACCAGCACATTTAGTTCTACAGATAAGCAAAAAAGTTAAAAATCTAGAAACTTAGTTTTCCAAAATGGACTGATAAAAAGTTTTGAAACAAAGTTGAAAAGCAGGAAAAGCTGGTGATGTATATATAATTTTCTTTACACAATGCTGGTTAAGCTAAAATAGTCTTGCCAACACAGTAGGCCAATGCACCAAATAAGTAACCTAAAAGTTAAAAAAATTAACTGGAAAAACTATGTTAAAATTCTTAATATTAATTCTAATGCAAGGCCACATCACTGTTATGAGCAAGCCAAGAATATCTTTTAAATCAAAACAAATTTCATGCTATAGCCATACTCTGTGGAACTAGGCCTTAACCTCTAAAGTTTGATCAAACCCCAGGAGTTCAGTAAAGCCAGTCTCAGGGGTTCAGTATATACCAAACTATGTATAAATCTTTTGAAAAAATCATTATTTTTTATTATGAAAAGGTTCTATGAATGCTTGGATAAAACTTGCTGGGTTTAGTAGTTCCAACAAAGTGAAGAACCACTGGTCTGTGACAATGCTTGCCTAGCACAAACACCTTCTCATGCATCCATCAATCATACAAGATTTATCTGTTTTTCAGAAATTGGCATGAACAATATCACAACCCATAATAGATTTATTTTATTTACTCACACAACAATAGTTGTAAGGGTACCACTTTCAAATTGAAGGCTGAAATATCGTAGTATTCGCAACAAGATCAGAACTCTAGGCATTCGCATAAGTCCGAAAACACTCTTTGGGAAATCCTTTTCAACCAATTCAGTCATTTCAATGATCTATAGGAAATCAAAAACAATTAAATTAGCATTCATGTTACAGCAAAGATAATGGCGTTGCATATTAGAAAATATCCAATACCAGATCCTATCTGAAAATGTTTTCAAGATTGAGAATGTGAAATCATTACCAATCAAAGTTTTGCTGATTGACTAAACCACACCACCTTTGTGGAAACCAAATACTAGAATGGCAAAAATATCACTGTCAGTTGCGCCTAAAAAAAACAGATGCCGATGTTGGTTTCTTGTTGGTAAAATGTTTAATGTTTTAAAATCTGAATTTACTACACTGGGTCATTCCAGCCAAACTCAACTAATATTGTGAAAAGTTACATGCATTGCCTCAGATTTTCTTCAAAATTGCACCAATTGTGACTCTATGAGAGCAATGAAAAATCCCCAAGTCTCAGAACAAAATTCCTGGCGGTTTAGAATTTATGGCCCTTCAAACTCAAGGACCACCCTCCATTTTTGGTCCTGTGGATCACCGTGTTCATTTTCAAAGGATTTTGGAAGCCCAACTTAATTTCTATACAAGCTGTAGGTCTGAAAATCTGTACTCTAGATATTTCCAGCCTAATCTTTCAGATTATGCTGCAGAATTGTGCTAGGAAGTGTTGGTTAAAAGTTTTGGGCAGAGTGTATATTTGTCACATTTTGACATCTAGGTATGAGGGCCCCATCTTGGTCAAGATCTAAACATTCACATGATTTGCAAAATTTAAGAAAGATTCATTGGGTAAAAGCAAAATATTGTGATGCAAATTGCAAATCATGGTTTTAGAGGGAACTGAAAATGGTCACAGCCCAGAAAATAATCCTCAGGCCCCCTTCTTCAGCGAAATAAATGACTGCATAGATGGTATCCCAGAGTGATGAAACTTTCATCACTCAAAGATATATACTTTAGTTATGCCCAATACAAACTCAAACATCTCAACTTAAGTTACTTCATAGTTTACTCAGCTAATCAAATAAAGCAATTGCCTTCAAAGAAGCATCATGGCAGTAGTGGCACTGTTGGGTACTTGTTGTTTTTACAGAAATCACTCAAATCACCAGGAGTATAGTGCTAAAAAGAAATGTGGCAACAGCACCCAAAAACTAGCCAGTTTCATGTAAAACAATTCCACTATCAGTAATTACACAATTATACTAAGCCGCTACGCAAGAGATAGCTTGTCTTGTAAGCATTTATTTGATGGGTTTTGTTTGTTCATTTATGTGACACTTAGAGCTATGCACTAAAAATACATATCTTCATCTCAGGTTATTATGAAAAACTTGTGGGAATATGTTCCCACACATAAAAAGGGTGGGTACGCTATTCTCACGCATTCCCGCCCAACCACACCCCTGCATTACCACCATTCCTCAAGCAAAGTTAATGAACAAACTGTCCATTTATATTTCTTCAGGAGTGAGGAATTAAAAAATGCAGCTAGAATTTGACGGTACAGTGTGATTTATTAAGTTATGCTTCATTTTTGTGTGTCTTAAATGTCAGCACTTTAGAGATATTCTATACATATGACCAAACCTTTTTTCTGAATGGTACCATAACCAAGAGTTATCCTTAAGCTCACTACTTCTCAATTATCTCAGTTTGATTTTTTTGGAATTGTAAAACAGGAAGATTTTTCATAGGTCCATTGAGTAATTAGCAAACATATTTAATCCACAGTGAGACAGCTGCTCAAAGCTATGCTGTAAAGCAGTGGTTCTTAACCTTTTCTCCACCACGCTCCCCTAAGCAGTTTTCCTTTGGTTCACACCCCCCTGACTTCAAATACATTGTAAAAGCAAATGTGTTTCTTGGTAAATTTACTTCATTTTAAGGATTTGTAACAGACACATTAAGTCCACAGAGTACAAGTACACACAGTCTGCACAATGCAGATTTATAAAAGCAGACACAACAGAACAATTAATAGTGAGTTTAGAGGAAAAAAACAGGGTTACAGACACTTCCTGAACACTATTGTTCGCTAACCTATCACACGTGGTACAATACTACATCCAGATTAAGACACCAAGTCCAACCCTGGTCAACGCCAGGTAAAGTACAAAAGTACTGTGGCACGCGCATGCCCTCAACACTGTGACGTCTGAGCATTCAGTCGCACAGTAAAATGCAGTTGTAGTGTTCAAAGAATAAGAATGAATATAAACAATCTGACTACATCAAAGCGTGTAACCATACATTGTTAGACTTCCTGCATCGTTCAAAAACGTGTTACATATTTTTTCACAAGGCCTTACTCAGAGCCCAACAAGGGGGGTGCGGAGGGAGCAATGCCCCAGGGTGGCACTTTTGGTGAAAAAAAGAATAGCAAGCAGTCTTTCATGGTCTTTACCACCACCTGGTGGTGGTAATGGTGGTGGAGGGGGCAATTTTCGACTCGCCCCGGGGCGGCATTTTCCCATGTCAGGGCCCTGGCCTCACTAGGTCGCTTGACACGCAGGTGATAACCCAGGGGCATAGGTTAGAAAATGTTGCATTGAACCTGATAACTGTACTAACACTCGCTCGCCATGGCAGGTTGTGTAGAGGCCTACACCCAAAATCATAGGCCACTGATTATTGCAACATTATTTTGCAACATTAGATGGAAAACACTTTCTTGAAGTGACCTTGTGCAAGATTTACCGGTGTTTACAGATATGCATGTTCCCAATCCAGTTCCAATGCTTATTGTGTTGCAGTTGCTTGTTTTAGACTTGCGTCAACTTTTGCAAATTCTTTGCTTATTTTATTCACTCTGCATATCTTTGCAAGGGGCAAACTACTTCATAAAGTGAATGCAGATTACTTTGCCTAATTGTTTATCGGTTAAACCAGTGGTTCCCAAACTTTTTCAAGCTGTTACCCAAATCAAAGTAGCAATTATGTCTTATTACCCCCAATATTTTGCAGTGGTCGCTCATAATACAGAACAACATTGTGGTTTTGGTTGTGCCTTACCACGAAAAAAATCACATATTACTGCCGGGGATAATTTACCCTACTTTGGGAGCCACTGGGTTAAATGCCATAACCGCATTTTCACGTAAGATTCTCTAATCTCAAACGAAAACCATTCATACGTTAAAAAATAGTCCAGTTAATCACATAAACTGGACATTTCAATAGATTTATGTTAATTTCATTTGTAGACTTAAACACTTATTCGCTCTACTTTAATGTGAATGAAAGACACAGTTCCGAGAATAGGCAGCTGAATGTCACCATTGGGATGGCCAGAAAAAAAAGTTAATATCTTTCTTTGGCCGAGAAGTCAACATCATACGGTAGCCTGTAGCTGCCAAGCCAGATTAAAAACCTGCTATCCCATTCGACAAGAGTGTGGCTCAAGTGTAGTTGAATCATCATAACTATACACTGTCGCATAACAGAACACGGCGGGAGTACTATATAAAATTAGTATCATGCAGGTGTACAGCCACATTGTAGAAAACTCAACGAATTACAGAAAGTCATAGCAGTATACCACGTTGCATGCAGCTGTGCAGTGTACGCATTCATGCTATCTGGAATTAGGCAAGCCGCTCTGTGATACAGCCATCTGCCTTGAAATTCTATGCGCACAATGCTGTTCTCAGATGCAAGAACGACACAGATGTTATTGTTAAAAGGACTTGGTTTGCTGACGAAATAGTCCCTCTAGTACAGCTATGTCCAACCCAAATGGCTTACTGGGCCAAAAATTATGTCACTATCTTAACCAGGGCCGCACATTGAATAACATATTGATGAGGGCCGCACATTGAATGGCCTACTCTGATCTTCGAAAACTAAATTTAGCCAAAGCTAATGTCCTGAAATCGTTTGAATACTAACTGCAATGGTAACAGACGTGATAAAGTGGCAATGAGGACCACCTGCAAACATAATATCAAATTCAAGATTATCAAAATATGGACAAGTTGTCAGTATGTAGGATACTTTTACTACAGCGAAAACCTAAAGTGGGCTGCACAAAACCTTTGTCTGAGTCGCATGCGGCCCGATGGCCACGGGTTGGACATAGCTGCTCTAGTAGCACCCCTGAGTGTTTGCATGCAGGCAGCTCGAATTTGGCCTGAAAAATTTCAACGAACTGTACTCTGACTTCCATCTCTGCTGGAACTAACCAAATAACATGTATTTGGAAGAGACACATTCCTATTTAAAAACTTTCCATGTTGCAGAGAATGTAAGGGCTCGCACTCCCCTGGAAGCGTGCCTTCCCAGTTAAGAACCACTGCTGTAAAGTCTTTTATGAGAACGCAATCATGTTTATTATTACATAAAATGTAATGCACAATCATTATGAAACAAAGGATTCATTTGAGAAAGGTACTGCAGGAAAAAACATTTGAAACACAACCTGGGTTTTTTTTGCTGAGACATTTTGGTCATTTATCCCAAAATAGCACTAAAACTCGCGAAAACAGTAATCACTAACCTGCCTTTTCGAACAATATGACTGGATTGACTTACTTTTTTTTGGTCATTTCAAAAACAATTTGATTTATGATAAAAAAAAACAAGATAAAACAAAACGCCTATAAACCTTATATCATTAGTCACATGAATACCTGCAAAGCAACTGATATCCAAATAAAAATCACCACGACACCATCAAATAATAGCTTACAACCATTTCTACCTTCTCCCTAAAAAAGAAACAAAAGGAGTTAATAATCCACCATAACAGGGGTGGTCAAACTCTTGCAGTGAGAGCCACCTTGTGTTATCAGTACCCAAGCAACAAACACCAACTTGGCCAGATTTCACTAATTGTATCTTAAATATACAATGTAATATGCTTAAATGTTGTTCATTTTTGCTATATTTACATTCTTATTAGTCAAACTTAGATTATTTTATCAATAAGATGGTATTTTATTACAGGTTGACTGCTTTATGTACTACCATATTTTACTTTATGCCAAAGTGTGCATTGTGTATACAAGGGCCACAAAAAATGTTCAGCGGTCTGTAGTTTATCCATGCCTGCATTAACAGCATGTAAAGTTAAGCAGTTTCTAATATGGAAAACCCAAATTCATTCATTTATTTTCATGCCCACGTTTCTTCTCAGGATGGTTGCAGAGCCAGCTGCCCTATGAAAACTCAAAATACCACAGTAGTCAATATTATTCTGCTAGTTCCATATCAAAGCAGGACCTAGCAAGGTCAGATATGTAGTCACTCCACCTGGTTCTCGGATGACCTCCAGGCTCTTTTCCCTTGCGTGCAACCAGCAGGATTTGTGTCTCCAATCTTTCGTGGAACATTCTGTACACATGGCCGAACCAACACGCTGGGATCTCTTAATTCAGAGATGTGGCTCAGCATTCAGGGTTTTACGAATTGCATAGCTTTGCACTTTGTTATGAAGTTTCACAGAATTAACTCTTCACAAAAATCTCATCTTTGTTGCTTGCACTTGGGATAGTATTCTTTCAGTCATTACCAACTACTCATGACCATAGATGTGGATTGGAACCAAGACCAATTTAAAAACTGGAAGTTTTGTGGTGTCTGAAAACTCTTGCTTTATTAACACAAAGTGATAAAGCTTACAACAAACTACAGATGCTTTTCCAATCTATGTATCATTCTCCTTGTTCCACCTTCCATCACTTGTGAATAACATTCCAAGGTATTTGAATATTGTTGGCAAGCCACAAAAAAAACTTATTTTTATGGTAAAATTCTGTCTTTATCTTCCTAAGGAAAATAAGGATAGAAAACTATGAGCAGGAGAGACTTTTCTTAACTAAATGAATTTCGTTTTGGTGCCATGTTGTGTTGCAAATTAGGTAATGAATTTTTTGATGTAGGCAATTTCAAATGTGGATATGGGTCACATTTTGCCCGTTGGCTGCAGGTTCCATGCCATTCATTTAAATCTTCAATGAACTGTTAATCCCCCACTTATTCAACCCAATAACTGTAGAGTAAATGCAAAATCTATTCAGAAAGGAAAAGAAATATCTAAGGTCATATCCTCTACAAGATTGATAGGAAAATCATAGCTTATGAAACCAAAAAGAATGGCTCTTAAAACTTTCCCGAATTTGCTAGTGTCTTCCAAAATGGCTATTTATGAACAAAACAGTGATTCTTTCATTTCAACAAAACGTATGTAGTGGATAGCAATGTGCAACTGAATGAATAGAAATACTTGTGGGTCATAAACGCAACACACAGAATAACTTGCAAGCCATGCAAGTGGCTTACAAATAAACAAACACATCACTGCTCTGTAATAATATATTAAGAAGACTATTGAACATACTCACCTCTTGAACTTTTTGTTTGCACAACTTCATGCAGACTTCTACGACAAACGCTATACCAGTCACAATATCTATTGTGATTGTAACAAACTTCAATGGTGGAAACCATCTGAATGTTTTTGGAGTATTGCAGCTCACAGAAACAAAACTGAAGATCATGCATGTTACCAACAGCTGACGTGTGGTCTACAAAATAACTATAGATAAAAGCAGTTGAAAGATGGAGATTGTAATAGTTATTAACCTTACTTTCATGAAATAAAAATTCTTATTACAGCATTTTTTTGAGAAAAACAAAAGTAAATGCTTATATAGTGTTGAGTGAAATGTATAAATACAAGCAGTGCCTTAAAAAAGTAAACATGTCTAAAACTTAGGCTACTTAATCGCAGAAAATTTTAGTAAAATTTCATAATTCCATGTATTTACATAGTTCTTTATACATGGTACTTTTGATTCTGAAGCTTAACAAAACATATGTACTTTAAATCATTTATTCATAAAATACAATGTTGGATCAAACACAGACACATATGAAACAAAAACACATCAATATTCACACAGCATTTCTTAAATGTAGCGAAAAATGGAGAATAAATATTTAACTTTTTTACATAACACAAACTACAATTCAAACTTTCAATCCTGTAAATGAACTGAAAGTATGGTCGCAAATTGAATATTGGTGGAACAACATTAAACTTTTTTTTTTTGAAAATAGTATTTTGCATTAAACATTAAACTTTTTTTGAAAATAGTATTTTGCATATGTATGATGACAACTATATTAAATGCTTTGCATATGTCTATAAATATATTCAAGAGCATGCTTTTACAAATTTCAGAATCTCAAATCTGGAAAAAACAGCAATTATACAAAAAATCCCGCATTATCAAATACAAGAATGTGTTATAACCTTTTTGTTAATGGCAACAAATATTATAAAATATTCCAGAAAATTCTAAGCATTTTTGCATGCACATGGTTACAATGAATTTTTATTATTAGCTGTGCACAAAAAATAAATTTTAATTGTAAGTTTTCTTGAAAAAATAGCATTTTTTCATCTTTGGAAAATGTAGGGTCACATGCAATTTGGTAATGTTTTTACCTCGAACTTTTTTAACACAAAAGCAAGTGAAATATGCTTATCTTGCCCATATTTNCTTTTCTTTCATGTGAAATTTACTGTGTTACTTCACATATTGCTTTCAGATAAATCTACACAAAGCAATTCAAAGTGACAGTTTGCATAGTTTGCAACTTCCATTGTATCAATTCCCAGCTATAAATCTGGCAGTGATTCCATGTACAATGGATTTTTGGTGTACCTTTCCACTTTGAGAACATTGAAAATGCTATATTAAGCAAAAGGACAATGGCTATCTCATCAATCCAGCTAGATGTAACTTGTGACCACAAGAAATACATGAGAAGTCCTTGTGATAAAATGACACAATAATATACAACATCAAGAGAAGCATAAATTTTCTTACTGCTTTGTCAAACCAATAAGGATTTAAAGAAGCCACCATGATTCACTACACTTCCTCAAACACCACCATCAGCTGAGCTTTTGATTGCCTTTGAAAAGTCAATTCCAACGCAACATAGATCCAAAAACTGCTCAACTCTTGTAATAAAGACAGTGCTGTATGAACCTGGAATCCAATCTTCTGTTTCTGAACAAACAACCACTTGGTGCAGCCAGTTTCAGAAATTTTCCACATGAAGAGATTATATACAGAAGTGAGAAAAAGCAATCAAACTGTAGAAATAACTTTGCATTGAACAGTTAAGAACTTTGCATGAAACTATCCAATTTCCAAAACAGTCAAGAACTTTAGAAAACTTTAAAAAATGTTTTCTATGAACATTTCATCACCACCAGTCAAAATGCTACCTGTAACTAAAATAAAAATTCACTTCATTAGGGACTGGCATAAGATATCACGTATTCAACAACTGATGTCCATCTGTTTTTCACAAGCATAAGGTGATTGATTTTGCTAGCTTGTTAGAAGATTTTGCTAAGTACAGGGTGACACAAAAAAA
>JGI24159J19872_10007140_pt1 | contig 14626 bp, 5 predicted proteins | sample Ectturendosymbi4_FD_19872 | JGI IMG/M metagenome (IMG submission 19872) | reverse complement strand
TGACGCAATTTGAAAAGAAGGGCGGAATGAATGACTTTGTCAAAAGCTTTAGAAATATCCAAAAACACAACTCGCGATGAGCAACCGCTATCTTTGGCAACATGTTTCTAAAGCATAGATAAACCTGCTGTTGTCTTATCAAACATATATATGCTAGTTTTAATTCTACTGGAATTTTAAATCCTTTGGGGCCTACTCAGTAATTTCTTAAATGCCCAATTATTATGGAAATTTATACATTGGAATGCAATATTATTGTTACATTGAAATTGTAAGTGTATTCTATTCTACACAAGGAAACAGTGACAAAAACATGAAGCATCAGAAAACAATCACCAAATGCACATTACTAAACCTCTCTAGCAGTTTCAAGTTTCTTGCAGTGTTTCACTTAACACATGTGATTTCTAAGGGGATTGATTCAACTGAGCAAACCTGAAAACGAACTTAGTTTAACCATCTTTTGCATCACATTTACCCAGTGAGGATTGGGTGATAGGATGTTGGAAAATGGCCACAACTGTAAAATAAAAATTTTCAAATTAGCACAGGGTTTTTTTTAAGGAAAATGTTAGGTATCCAGTCTGTACCTGTAGGGACCCGATTTCTCTGGTTTTAGGGACCCGATTTTCTCTTATTCTAGGGACCCATTGATATTTTTCTCTGATTCTAGGGACCCGAATCGGGTCCCTGAAACACATTAAAAAAAACCTGAATTTGCATAAATAATTCAAGTTGTATCATACACCTTTGGGTGAAAGCAACTGGTGGAAAACTTGGTTGGCTGTTGAACTTGGCTACAATCTTGATACATTACCCATGAAATTTTTTTTCTGATTTACAAAGAGCTTCAAACTAGACTCAAGTCTTTGAAATTTTGTTGATCTCGAAGTACAAGAAGCAAAAGTTTTTGTAATTCACAAGTTGCTTTAAGGCTTTCATAAAAATTAATGTAGATTTCAACTTTCAAGCATGAAAACCTACGAGCTTTGGCTTAACTTCACATTTTTATCCTTGATCTCAATTTTGACGCAAGCTTAGAAAAATCAGCTGATCTTGGTTTCATAAACTTATGCCTGATTTTGAGCTAGGTTAGATTGAAAATGTCTATCATGATCTTAATCATGCTCTTTTCGAATGCACTGCTTGCCCAGCCAACAGTAGTTTAAATTGTATATTGGCACGTTGCATCATAAAATTAGAAACTTATCATTCTTGAATGTCATTATGCACTGACTAAAATCAAACCTCAAATTTTCAACAATGGCAGAAGTATAAGTTCTTTATCATAAAAATAAAGTTCTTGACATGGTATGTTTAATATCTACATGTGTTCATGCGGTACAGCATATTCAGGTGAAGTAAATTTAATATTTCTGTTTTTTCTTGCATGGGTAAACCACTTATAGTATCACAAAATTGAAAACATAGACTAGCGCTCATACTGAAAATTGAGTCACATGTTAAGAATGAAGATGCAAGTCACCAAATGTGTTATAAACTCGAAGTTGTTGTAGCAAAAGGAGACATGAAGTTAGTGAGTATAACTGTTAACTTTTTTCTACCCTGCTCATATGGAAGTTATTGATCAAAAATTTTATAGCTAATATTCACCATGGAGTCATCTGTTTTAGGAGATCACAGTGATTTACACAATAATAGCAACTAAGCAAGGCACTCCTTGCAAAACACATGTTTCACAGATGTCTTTAAAAAAAAACATCACACCTTGATGATGCCATCACTGATGCTTTGTGATGTACGTTTGCTTACATTTGCTTCTGAAAGACCTTAAGTTCAAACATGGGAGCACCAAACTTGCTTCTTGCCCTGGGCACCATCTAACCTCATTACATCCCCGCATGGGCCATGATCACTCTATTATTGCTTGTTCTCGCCACATGCACATATGGGCGCTATTCTTCGCACACATCCCATTCATGGTGAATTGCACATTCAACCCTGCACCAACCGAGAGTTTGCAATAGTAACAATGTCACATTGGTACTTGTTTGCAATGGTAAATATCAGACTAACAAATTCACAAAGACAGCCATCACTTATTTTTTTCAAAACAAGGTAGCCACAGTTAAACAATAAATCTATAGTACACTACTCACCTTGTTGTCATGCAAAGCAGAACCCACATTTTGATCTAGTTTCAATTCCAAATCCTGTTGGTTCTGCAAAACTGCTGCAATGGCTGATCCAACAACCTGCAGTAGCATTTTTGCATCAACATAACATCTTACTGATTCATATACATATATTGAATGAATCAATCAGAGGTCAACATGCCTATAACACCATCAACAGCCTTGAAAAAATTTACTGTAAATGGTTCCTTTATTTGCTTATTGGTAACATTTCATCACTGGTCACTGCATTCACGTAACACATCATTACATCTACCAGCAGGTCGATATTCATTCATTTTGATACACAGTTTTCCTCTAAGGAGGATTGCAGGGGAAGCAGCCCTAGGAAGACCCAAAATACCTCACGATCAACAGCAATCTCAGATATTTTTGCTGGCTCCACACCAAGAGGGGACCAATCAGGTTCAGAGATGAAGTCACTCCACCTGGTCCTTGGATAACCTCTGGGCCGCTTTCCCATGGGTGTAGGCAGAAGCACTTGCCTCACCATTCTTTCATGGAACATTCTGACACATGGCCAAACCAACGTAGCTGGGATCTCTCAATTCAGAAATATGGCTTGACATTCAGGGCTTTACAAATTTCACAGCTGCACACTTTGTCATGAAGTTTCACACCATGAACTATTCACAAAAGTCTCACCTCTACCACTTGCACTTGGGATAGTATTCTTTCAGTCATTACCCATGATTCATGAACACAGGGGAGGATCAGAACAAAGACAGATTCAAAAACTTTGCACTGTTTGAAAGCTCCTGTTTTTCTACCTCTGAGCAAAATGATTGTGTTTGCTTCACCAGCCTATGTATCGATTTCCTTGTTCTGTATTTCATCACTCGTAAACAATACCTCAAGGTACTTGAACTACTCTCTACCTGCTGCAGTGTATTGCCGCTTACTTGCAAGGGGACTGTGGCAGAAAAGGGACCAAAAATATCATCCAACCTGTCCCATACAGAAAAGTGACAGCACAATACACAGCTTAACTGCTTTTCAGTGGAAGCAGTGGTAGTTTATTGGCAACAAGAAGTTAATGTATGTGCATTTCAAAAATAAGTAGTCTAGCGAGACACTGAGAAAAACTGAACAGTTATCATGTCACATGTCCGGTGTCCTTGGAGAACTGACAATAAAATACATCAATTTGAATGAAATAAGGCCATGTGAAATGGGATACCAAATTATGTAGTCAAAGAGGGGTGTGTAGGATTCTCCACAGAGTTGGGCAGGGGCAACTGCAGTGACTTCAGGTGCAGTGACTGCAGCATAACTGTGCATGCAGTAGACTCAATGCAAGACCTCCCTACACAAATGTACCCACAGTGTCTTCCTGTGGTGCCCCCCAATATCGCAAAAGTTGCCATGTAAATGGCTCTGCTGCTTTGTCTAACAGTATAGTTGCATAGCTGCTACCATGAAATGCACAAAATTAATCAAACACACCATGCATTGACCATTGCATAGGTTAATATGGTGAACATAAAGTAGGCTTGCACAAAGTTAGCAGCCAAAATATGGAAAAAACAGACAATTTAAGTAAATGCCTCATTTAATGATAATTCAACCATCATCAAATTACAAATTTAGTATTAACTCCTGTAAGATCAACTTCAGTATATCCTTATCAAACCTCATTGGGGTTGATGTTGAATAATATACAGCTGCCTATGCAAACCATCAGATGAACAATTTGAATCATATAATATATTCTAAATTGAAAACTTGTACTATTGCTTGTTCATACCACATAGAGCTGGGTGCTATTCTTAGCGTACATCCCATTCGTAGTGCATTCAATATCATGCTGACAGAGAGCTTGCAAAAACACCCCTTCTTTTTACGACAAACAGCACAGATTGCTGTTTCTTTTTGTTAAGGTTGCACCTGGCATACCTTCACATCCTGATCACAGCACCATTTCGGTACAATCAAAAAGCCTGAGTGGCAAGTACACAAAGCTTCACACTGTGGCAGCAAGCAACAATAGAGATCAACCAACGAGATCACTCTGTCATTACTTATTTCATGTCAATTAATCAAGATGACCTAGTGGGGCATGACTCTTTACAGAATCTACACACATATTCCCAACAGATTTCTTTTTTGAAAAATACAATCACCAAATCCTAAAATCCAAGTGTAATATGGATAATACTAAAGACAAAATATTTTTATATCAAAGTTAATCAGTAAGCCATCCTATAATCACATAAATATATTTGAATAAGATGCTTTGGTACTAGAATAGTTTGTCTATAAAATATCATTACACTACATACACATAAGCCGTTGCATTTTCCAACAAGATGCAAGAATCAATAAATACGAGTTCCCCAAAGGAGTTAGTTGGAATTTGCTTGATACTTTAATGGAATACATAATTGTACCGATAAAACCTAAAACTGCACTTTCACTGAAAACAAGCATATCTATAAGCAATCAGAATACAAGAATTCAGTAAATAAACACTGTCTATCCTAAGTGTGCTATTCTTCAAAATATTTGTTCATTATACAAAAACAAACCTGTTTAGAATCTTGTCTTCCATGGTAGGAAACTGGTAATATGCTACCTAAAATTGACAGCTGATAAATCGTATCTTCTAAAACTGAAGCATACGTTGTTGCAACAGATGGTTCAAATGCCATTATATTAAAAGATAAAACAACTCTACATCTGAAGATAACAAAGTTGATAGAAATTACAACTTTCACACACACTACTACATTTCCAAATTCTTCAATTCTTGTATCAGATTAATCAGATGTTATTCTGAAATAGATGGATAAATATTTTTTAAAACTTTCATCTGGTTCAGTAAAATTTTTCTGGCTACATTAGGTAAAGAGACATGAATATAAAAGAGACAAAAATATTTCTGTGCTTTATCTAAACTTTTTGAATCTGTGGCTCCTCTCAAATTAATTATCTATGCAACTAATAATTTCAGCAAACTCAGCAAAAGCTCATTTTAATAACTGATTGAAAATCTTTTCACACGTAAATAGCAAAGAAACTTACAGTAATATATCTAAACTTAAAGATCCATTAAATAGGAAATAATCTTTATGACTACAAAAATGTTAAAAACAATTGTCACTTCAAAACCCTTATTGACATTCATGAATTCTAGTCATCAAGTAAAGTTTACAAAAAGTAACAATAAACAAATGATTTCCAAATATTCACATAAATTATCAGCAGTGGCTACAGAACCACCTGAGGATCTTTTTATTCTTATTGGAAACCTTATTCGACTGCCACCTGTAACATGACAGTAATGCATGACGAGAGTGCAGTAGGCTTGGTAGAAACGTACTAAACATAAAAGGTAAACCATAAACATAAAACCTAACCCTAATGCTAACCACAACCCCTAAACCTAAACTTTGGAAACTTTTGAAAAACGTTAAGAAAAAGTGGTCCCATGAATTGAAAGATGCAACTATTATTACCAAAATGCAAGTCGTCAAGGTGAGAGCCAAACCGAAAATCATTGGCACAGCAGACCTTAAATGCATCTGCTAGGTTGTTGGTGCTGGCTGAGTGACAAACTCAGTGTTTTATTCGAACCACATCATGCGAGGTGGTTCAATAGCCATTACCCAAATTATGACACCTTTTCTTTATGACAAGCCCTTATAGGCTAAATGAACTTGCCATTTAACCATTATTGAAACCGATTATATTACCAGATGACATTTTCACATTAATATAAAAAGCTATCACCTCCGTTGATACTTCAACCACACTGTATATTTCATCATATGGTTTACTGTTAAAGCAGTAATACAAGGCTGTGACAAAAATACTCGATTGTAAAAATACTGACCTATTAGTAGCATGATGAAGCTGAAAAGGTATTAGTGAGTTAACACCCCCAGAAGAAATCAGTCTCCTAAATTGACTTTTAGTTCACTGGCTTAACAGTGGATGTGTCCTTTTGATCATTCTCCCCCAGTGCTCTCAAGTAGTCTGATGAAAGAAAGTGGTGGAGCAACTGCTACAACAAGAGCTACTGTGCAGCAAACGTAAAGGAAGTGTCTAGGTAACCACTGGTTACTTGAGTAAACCAGCTATGGCTATCAAAGTCAACTGGTAGACAGCCAACTACCACATGATTCAGAAATGGTTAGGGTTAAATCACCACAAACTGAAAGCACATCCAGACTTCCCTTATATACCATGAACATGTACTAACAGAGCTATGTCAGTAAGTGATCTCTATTGTGTTAAGGTTTTTGGTTTTAATGTTATGGTATTACTGTTAGCGCTGGAATTTTAGGTTAATGGTTTTAGGTTCACGTTTTAGGGCTACATAGGTTATTCTGTATTCTTTGATTGAGCAAACATTAAACCATGCTAATATAGTTTTGCAATTTAGGCTATGTTTGTTCATATATTAATTAGTTGAATTTATTGATTTTTAAGCGAAACATAAAGAATTCTACATCAGCCAAGTTTAAGGACACCAAAATCATTTAAATCCTAAGCCTTAGATAAAAGAAACATTTAATCATGCCCTTAGTCATGTGCCTATGGATCATGATCAGAAACATAACTACTGTACTCAGCTCAGTTTGTGTAGCCGTAGTAGTCAGCTAACTAGGGTACCCTATAAAAGGTAGGTATCCGTCAGTAGCAGATCTTGGTGGTGAATATAAAATAACGTATCCAGAGTCGCGAAAACCGATATTTTAAAGTGAGCAATGACAACACAATGGTAGTAAAAATTATATTTGTTGCTAGCCTAAGCTTAATTTCAGCCACCATTGTACTCACACCAATATTTTTCTATTCTTGGTAACGTGCTCTAGTGGGGCCCAAATTCAGGTTTGAACTGTTGTGAAACTATAAAAATGAAAACATTGCAAGTTGCAACTCTTTAGCATTACGTGTGTGGAGGAAGGTTATATTAAATTGAAATGAAAAAATATTTTTTCTATTGTATCTTTACCAATTGTGAAACAAGGTATTTTCCACTCCATTTACATGTTTGACATTTTTGATGGAAGTGGTTCCCAGTGCCACTTTGTCATGTCCGTACCGTATGCTGGGAGATTTCCATATGTCCACTGACACCTTTATGCAAAACGTTTCACTAGTTTTCTGATTTCTGCCCTTGTTCCAATTGGCAATATAAACTGCTTATAAAATCACACATAAAGAGTGGTTAAATGTTAAACGTGCCAAACAGTCGTTACTATTGCAGTTACGATTTAAACGCTTTCAGTACATTAGGGTTTCCTGTTAAAGGCGGAGCTCCATAAATAGCAGAGCTTGGTTGCGGAGGTTTGATGACGTAACCGGAGTGGAAAAAAGTTGCATTGCAAAATCAAAAAAATGAAAAAAAGTGAAGGAAAAATGTTGTATCATTGCTACTAAATATGCGTTTCCCCCAAACATGGAATATATGGAAGTTTGTGATGTTTAAAAATTTTATACATTCACAACCGTTTAAACCTATTTTTTTGTCCCCGAACCGTTGTGAAACTCAGATAACCAAAAATTATAAAACTTCAAAATAGACTTTTTTTCCAGAGTGTAACATCACCTTTTGCAGTAATTTATTTTTGCTACCATGTAGTTCTCATTGCTTAACGAAAAATATTGGTTTTAACGACTCCGGTTACATCATCAAACCTCTGCTACCAAGCTCCGCTATTTACGGAGCTCCGCCTTTTATAGGCAACCGTACATTAGTTTGAAATATATTTAGTTTGCTAAGTTCAAAGTAAGTCATCCAATAATGTGTGGCCCTCATTAAAATCTATGTCAATCAATGTGCGGCCCTCGTTAAGATAGTGATGTAATTTTTGGCGCAGTGAGTAAGCGATTTCGGTTGGACATAGGCCTAGCTGCATTAATCAAAGCAAATTTTGTATTTAATTGCAAAAATCGAACCCGAAGAGGTAGAAAAGTTAAAGAAGTGACTACGGATACGCCTATCCTGACGCAATTTAAATAAAAGGGTCAGTTTGTCATTGAAACTGTGTGGATCTCGAAGCCCAAGGGTTATACGTTACGGCTACTAGCACTAGTAGGCTACTGGCACTCTCCTTCCTTGTGCGTTACTGTTACTTCGCAGGTGGCGTATGAATAAGTTTTCAAATTTCAAGATCCACAGGCGTATCTGTAGTCACTGCCAAAAGTTCAAACAACATATGCACAATTACTAACAGTAATCATGCGTCCGTGATCTACTGTATTTTCGTGCAACTTCAATGGCAACAGCTTGTAACACTTTATATCCATCATCTTCCATCAAGCTTACACCTGTTGTTATGACGATACGAAAGTTTTCTTATTCCGCCACATTGTGGTTACAAAGCACAGGTGGCCATCAAAGGTGGCCGGAGTTATTTTTCAGACTCCGACTCGGCTCCTGTTCTAAAATTTTAGAATCCGGTTCCGGGGTCGGAAATTTTTCTAATTTAAGAATCCGACTCCTGTTCAGACTCCGGGTACCATCGATCCAACTGGAATTAATTCATGTTTTTGCAAGAAATGACCACGTAGATTCCTGCTACTGCCGAAATTAAAAAGTGACTCCGGTTCCGGCTTTCACAAATGTTTGAATCCGGTTCCAGATCCGGGTATAAAAGAAAAGTGCAGATTCCGGCCGTAGTCGACTTCGACAATCCGGAGTGTCGGAATTGACTCCGACAGGATTCTGAGTTTTTCTTTCGGACCCGGTGTCTAGCGGAATTTCTGACTTCACACCATGTGCGCATGCACAAAGTAATATCATAATCGCTGTATAAGTTATATAAAGGCCATGGTAATATTCTACGTATCAAATTCGCTAAGAAAGTGATGATTAGCGCTTAGGGTTTGGTATTTAGGTAAGTGTGTCGGGTTAGAGTTTGGATTGGGATGATAAAAAGAAATAATTGAGGTCTAAGACTAAGCCCAGAATTTTTCAGTGGTTATAGTTATTGCCGTACTATAGCTCTAGCTTGTTGTGGATATTTAACATCGAAACAAAAAATATTAATTTACACAACACACATCAAAAAACGAAAAAAGCAATCGCCAAACTTTTTTTTTAATTTGAGAAAATAGATAACTGTCAAACAACGATAGCTCAGAAAATTCGCAGAGGTCAGAAATTTCGCTTGAGACCGGAGTCAAAATCTTGTGAAAAACCGAACCCAGATCTGGAATCAGTTTTCAATTTCGGCAGTAGCAGGAATCTGCATGGTCATTTCTTAAGTAAAAACATGCGCAAATGTCGGTTGGATCGATGGTAGTCGGTTTCAAGCGAAATTATTGACATCTGCGAAATTTCCACCTGTTATTTTTGTCTGCTATTTTGTTTTTAGTAAGTTTGTCGTTTGCTTTTTTGATGTGTGTTGTGAAAATTAAAACTTTTTGGTTAGATGTCAGATACCCACAACCAGTGATAGCGTGACTCGAGTCAATGGCTCGACTCGAGTCACGATTTTTGGTCTTCGAACTCGTCTCGTGTGACGTTGAGAAAAATGGGGACTCGACTCGACTCACGCTTTTCACAGAATGACTCGACTCGAGTCATAATCCGCCACTCCAATCATAGTCATTTTTACAAAATCTCTGAGCCCCTCATTAACAAACCCAATTCGTTTGCACACAAAGAAATGAGCATTTTTTACTTCAAGTGATGATCAAGATTGGCGTGAATTTTCTGTTTTGACTGTCTAGTCGTGCTATGCTACATCTTAAAGATAAAGTGTCCCCAACTTGTACAGTGGTAGACATGAGACTTTGTTTTCACTTAGTGTTCAGCAGGGCGCAATACATTCATAACTTATCGTGGTTCAGTGTAGCACAGTAAGCCTAGGTCAATCCAGATCTTCGAGAAAACTGGATAAAATTGGTGTACGAATGATTTCTGACTTTTTTATTTCAAAAATCTTCGGTTATCCGGGATTTTTTAAACGTTTTTTTGGCATTTCCATGCTCTTGTGTTCGTGCACTACTGATTGGTCTCCAGGAAAGATTCTGCTTTCAGACGCAGCACTAGCTATTAAATTCGCAATAATTCGGCCATCAACTTTAATCCACGATAGGAATTAATGAAACTGTGGAAGGGCGCCTGACGAGACAACCTGTTTAACAGGTTTTTTTGGTGTCACAGCGCCTTAGCTTTAATTTGCATGAAATTGTTTAATGTTTGCGCCAATAAACTCTCTCTCTCTCTCTCTCAAAATCACCAACGAGCAGTTAGAATTGTGATAACAACGGCTATAACTGCACGCATCATTCGGTTAATCGCAGAGACGATGATTACGTCACACAGGGGCATACCATATCATGTTGAACATAACGCTCAAGGCACGCCACCGCACCGCGGTTTCAGCCTATTAATCTGTAGTGAGTGTGCGTGTGTAAGAGAAGTATCCCTGCCTGAGCGTATTGCACTCGGTAAGATGTCTGGAGGGCATTATCTTCCAAAGAAAGTGATTGCTTGTTAACCAGTCGCAGAAATCTCTGCATCAGTCCAAAATCCCAGATTTCTTCGCAACCAAGCAATCTAAAATTATGAACTAAACTTAAGATTGTTCATAAATGCCATGAAATAGCAGTTACGAGTCGGATGTACATTGTAAATACATCAATAAATTCGTTTTTCCTCCTCAAGAGTCTGCTGCTGGGTCGCAAATGTGTTCAATTTTAGTGATTTTCAAGGGCATCTCAGTACATAGATGACCTCAGGCTAGAAACAACCACCTTCAGTTGAGCATTACAATTGGTGTTGAGGGCCTCTTTGAAAGCAAGGTACTTACACATTACAATTGCTGTTGGGACCTCTTTGAAAGTATTGCAAGTAATTTTACATTACAGTTGCTGTTGGGACCCCTGTGGAAGCAGAGTACTTATTACAGTATCTTTCAGGGGCCCCTTCAACGAAGTTTAAAAGCAAAGTACTTACACGTTTCATTGGCTCTTGGGAGCCCCTTTGAAAGCAGATTGCCTTCAAGCTGCTGTTGGGGGCCCCTTTGAAAGCAAAGTACCTGCAAATTACAGTTTCTGTATGAGGGAGCTTTGAAAGCAGAGCACGTACTGTACTTATGATTTGCTTTGTAGTACATTATATGAGTGGATAATAGGTTTTTCACCAAAAATAAGGAAAATTTAAGCACGTAACACCTCAAGGGGGCCCCCAAAAGAGAGGGCCCAAGGCAAGTGCATCGCTTGCTTCCCCTTAAACGCACCACTGATGTGACTAACGGGGGTTCAAGGGTGCGAACCTCCTTCCTGACAAGATAAAGGCAAAAAATGTGCCCCCATCGTGCTTATATTTCGGTATTCATTACTTTTTTGGTTTTCAGTAAGTTGTTGTTTTTTTACGTTTTTCGGAAGTGTTTGGACTGTTATTTTCCGGTGATTTTGGGTTTTATTATGTAGAAATCCACATCCAGATACACTTTCATTTCTAAACTTTTTTCTGAATGATGGCAAGGGTCCCCCTGCGGTGGCCAGTGGGCCTCATTCAGCTACGTTTCCCACCTTGGCCAAAAGCTCTAGCTGCGCAACTAGTCTAAAACTTATTTTTTGCTGAGTAATGTTTTACTAGGATCAGTGGCGTAGCGAGGGTAAGTGCCGCCCAGGGCCCACCATAAAAGTGCCACCCTTTCCACCTCCATAATTTTCTTACAAGAATTTAAAATGAAAGAAGATCATGTTTCGTGCTTATGTGAAGATATAAGGATTAATAAACCATTTTGAAGATCAGAATCAAACACTCACAAACTGAAATGGGTCTTGTTTTTCATTGCCGATTATGAGTCTTACTTTTTTTCTGCTTGTCGCCACCTTCCTCATTATGACTTTTCATAATTTTTTTGCTTTCTTTACTTATGCATATATGAACCCAACATGTTTCGTCAAATGTTCTTCCCTGTTGGTTTTTAGTCTCCGGTAAGCCCACCGCTTGGCTTTTTAATAGTTTACTCACAGAGGTGGGCAAACGCTACTTTATTACTGGCGTCGCTACCGCTATCACTACTTGTTAAATTTAATAGCAGCGCTACCGTACCCGTTACTGAATAAAAATAGTAGCGAGCAATCGCTACCGCTAATCGCTACCGATCCTTTTGCTGCACTTAAAAAAATGTTTGGTGTTGTTTTACTGACGTAGGATCTATTTTGAAAAACCTAACTTTGAAACACTTTTTTGAAAAAAGTTGTTAAAGAAAAACGTGATCTGAAAATAATAGTCATTGAACAGTTATGATATGGGAAAGGTTGTTTTACAGTGTATGCACATATAAATGAAACAGACTGAGAAACGCCCATAGAGTGCATTTAGCTTCATGAGTGGATTCTATAGGTTTAATAATTCAACTTTATCAATGCAAGTTTCGCGCTGTGTGCAGTACTCAAGACTTCAAGAGAATGGCTAAGCAATAAAAGATCAAATCTGTTTTTCACAGAGTTTAATGCGTGCGTAAATTGAATTAGGCCCGCAACCAGGCTGGGGGAAAAACCAGGCAATCAAAGCCTCCCACGAAATTTTCATGCATTATTTTAGATTTTCAAAAAAATGTTATGTTTATCTATGTTTCATGTTAAACCCTGAACAAGTTACTGACTACTGATGCTTGTATTTTAAAGTGAGGTCCTTGTTTCTGCATGGTTCAGTATATTCGCGATAGTAGTTTTGCGTAGAACGCAGTTTACATTGCCTGCGTGCTAAGAATTATTATTTAGATATTCGAGAGTGAATTGTCCAACCACCGTTTACTTAACATTCCAGTTTTTGAAAGTGCAGCCTAAGTGTTGAATGCTTTAGTTTCAAAGATGTGCAGTGCGCTTTAAGCAGCCGACATCAACTCTAAAAGATAACCTCTTAACTAACACCAGCAATTGAAAGCTCTCAATTTGCTGTGAAAGCTTTCGAGGAATCTGCCGACGGTTCTGCTTTTATCTTTTTGCGATGATTTAAGCTTGCACGTATCTGTAGGCCTATTCAAGTTGCGGGTCCCCACATTGACAAGCAAGCGAATCAGTCAAGCTAACTATTTTTACAGGACATCGATTTCACGTACCACTACGCATCCACAACACTGAAATCTTGTTCATATAAAATCTATCATGTATTTACTTTATTCCTTTATGAAATTAGGTTTCCCTATCCGTACATTCAATGCCCATACGTACTTTTGCGCAATATCTGAAAAACGTTTGTATGAAAATATGCAAAAAACGCTAAGAACCATACAGAATCTATTTAACAACTGAGGAAAAATGAAAGCCAAGGGGTCAGAAAACACTCTTTTTCTTATGCGAAGTTGTAGCATCCAAAGTTTGGTGTTACATTCGGAGAATGATCACATGCAAAAATCGACATCATATGACTTGCGACTTAGCACATGGAGGTGAATTGAATTTCAGCAAGATCGTGATGATAAAAGAAATCAATCACTTGACGTTTGGTGTGGCTGTGTTAGGTAAGAATGTACATCAAAGAAAATTTTCTCAACACCAACTCTGCTTGCTTAGCCCAGCCAATGGCCACTTGCAAAAAAATGGCATGTAATTTTTACGTAAACACATGGAGGCAAACAAAACTTCAACGAAATTGCAATGATAAAAAAAATCATTGCCTCACTGAAAAAAGCCTAACTATCTGACGTTTGGAAGGGCTGTGTCAGGTTTAAACGTAGATGAATTAAAATTTGCGTCAATGTTAACTTTGCGTGTAGAGTTAAAAGAACGAAAATTAAACAGTGAGATTTGTTGATTTAAATTATGTTCAAGCAAACTCACGATAACAAGTTTAACGCGAAGTGATTTATCCGTCATCTCAAAGAGAACACCTTCCTGTAGTTCGCCAGAACTTTTGATTTTCAAAACGGGGCGGTAGGATATTGAGCAGACGCGCTGTAGCATGCTCGAGACATAAACCTTCAAGTGACCGGGAATTGTGATTTGGCAACGTCCACAGATTATGCGAACTTTTTCAGAAGTTATCACTGATGTTAAAAACTAAACAATTATTGTGAAGCAATAAACACAGCGATTGTACGTACAACGCGAGTTTTACAATAGAAAACGCTTTTGGTGTTTGGCAAAGTAGCCTTATTTGATTTTTGCTGAACAGCAGAACGTTGAATGAGTAGCAGAAAACAATGCGCTTTCGGTGCATAGTTTAGTGAAAGTGTAAAATTCTTCAACGAAAATAGTTTCACACAGAAGACAGGTTTTTTCAGTGACTAGGGAAAATTACTGATTTGGGATTTGACTGCTAGGGAATGTCTCAAATTAAGTCCGATGTCTAGCAGTATACCTTTTATAACACAAGTAACGCAGATGATTCAAAATGTTTCAAGTGAAGAAAGAGGGGAGCAAACAACATATTTGTGAGTGATTTCTGGAAAATGTTTGCAAGACAAATATCAAAAGTACAACTTCATCGGCGAAGATTGCAAAGCAAAGTGCGCAAAAACTTGAAAGCTGGTGCACAACGTTAAAAGCATGAC
>JGI24159J19872_10007138_pt1 | contig 14628 bp, 15 predicted proteins | sample Ectturendosymbi4_FD_19872 | JGI IMG/M metagenome (IMG submission 19872) | reverse complement strand
GCGCTGGATAAAGTGTATGTGCACAAGAACAATAAAACCTTGTCTGTGCGCCATGAGTGTTTTTGTCTTATTTATTTATTTATTTATTTATTTATTTATTTTACGACCAAATTAGAAGTATCCAGCCCTTCGCTAAACGCGGTATTCTCAAAATCGCCCCTGAGCCAAATTATTTGCCCACCCCTGTTTTAACCAATAACCTCTGCCTTGACTGCACAGACGCAGTTCATTCACTGCAGCTAAACTGCCAACCAGTTTCAAACAGAAAAAGTGAGTATTTACAAATATTCGCAGAGCCTAACAAGCATGAACACAGAAATTTTTCTTTCCATTTGAACTAACAGCAGCGACTTGCTTCGACTTCCATTTCTGTGACTCCATCACAATCACCGAACCTCGAATTTCTGGAGTGTTATGCGCAGCCCTGCACATACGCGAGTCAAACGTTTGGACAAAAATGTGTACTGGTGAACCGTAACGTAGACGTGTTTGTTGTTGAACTTCAATAAACAAAATTAAAATTGTCTGCTTAATAAAATGCACTACAGCTGTAGAACAATAGGCTAATCTCCTAATAGGGGTTTATTCGAATAGTGAAACTGTAGTTTCGTGGCAGACCTGATCAGAACTTTAACAACCCAAACACGCTTTGCACATTCGCAGACTCAGACACGCCGGCGCCAGAAGCCTACAAACAAACCACCGCCCATGAAGATATCTATACGCGGTCACTTGAAAGCAATCACGTCGTTGGCCTTCATTGACGGTCAGGGTCTGATAGCATCTGGAAGTGTAGATGGCAGCGTTCGATTGTGGACGTGCAGCGGACGTTACGTGGGAACATTCGGACAGGATCGCCCGTGGTCAATCGAACTGCCGGTCAAAGTAAAGAACTATGCATTACCATAGTTTTTACGCCGCCAGAGGAGAAACGTCAGTGTAAAAACCTGTGTTCTAAGCCAAGTTTGTTGGAGACTATAATACAACACATAAAGGAAGACGTTGGCAACTACTACCTGCTGATGCGACAATACTACACAACTTGTTCCTATTATAACCACATCAAAATTTTAGTGAACCACTTCAAAACAGCACATAAGTTTCCAACGCATCGAAGAAAAACGCTCTTCCCACACATGTGTGGGAAAACCATGACAAACGGGCCGAAAGGATTTCGAGCTAAAACTCTCCAATTACCATCTATACGAGTCGATACTTTTTTTCGGTACGTATTCAGCAAAATACGTTTACAAAACTTTCTCACAAGCTTTTTTTTCAAAATCGAAATTTTTGATAACTCAGCTAACTTGTTTTTTAAAGTCAGATTATTGACATCACAGGGAACCATGGCGAGACATGTGTAGCAACTCACTCAAGCGTATGGAAATGCTGTTAGTGCTTTCGTGTGATTCTATGTAAATAAGGCACCACAAACGATGCGTTGTTAAAGGTAAAACCCTTTTTCCCAATGAATTCACCAGCATTTGCTGACTGATCTGATTTCGCCTCGCAGGGTACTCTCAAAACATCTATGCTTATCTGACCTGTGCGCCTTCATCAGCATTATATTCTTCAGAGCAAACGGCCAAAAGCTGAACTCTGAAATGAAGTTCGTGATTCACCCAGTGAAAGTGCGCTACAAGTCTCTCAAAAGCTGCTGATCGATCTCCAGGCTCTTCATGAAGAACGGGCATTAAAACTATGGGACATCGCAACCATATTTCATCATTGCAGTACTATCGTTGTCTCTTGAAAATAATTCACTTTATGATAAAGCTAACAATGTACCAGAGTATGCGCTTGAACTCAGGATGTTTTCCACAACCCTTAACCAAGGTCAATCAACGCCACACACGTATCTGTATGCGATTCCAAATAATGTCAAAACACAGGACACAGACATTTTTCGAAAAAAAGTTCGTCAAATCTAATATTATCAAACATTAAACTCAGGAATCGCTACCCTGTTTGGAAGTGCACAAAATTGCAGCTTGGAAAAATTAAAGCTCGTTTGCAGATTTTAAAGTTTAAAAAGTAACACTTTTCTATTTAAAGAAGATTTTAGGACGGAGGATGGGTAGTGTTACTTAAAATCTATTTCCTATTTTTTTTAATTTGCTGATTTATTCAACTTCGTCGCTTTAGTGGAGACTAGCTACTTTTTAAAAACAGCTTTATTTAGGCTTTTCTTTGCATCAAAATTTGATAAACTAGGCCGTTTAAATTTATTTCACAGAACCTAACATGACGTTTTATACGATACCTGCAGGACGATCAACTGCCGTGTCAGATTCCGCAGGACGTTCGACGCATCGCTTCGACTACTACCCTTCGTACCGTTAAAGGTCAGTACCATCCGCAATGGCAACAAGTGCGGAAAGCAGTGAACATGCTTGCGGCTGGCAAGCTGATGATACGGCCTCAGACGAAAGGAACGGACAGTCCGTTCCTGGAGACTTTCAGGAGTCAGCGCTCGATTCAGGACACGCTGGATGCAGTGAGTCTAACATTGTTGGAGGTGAGCAATGCACTGATATAATTTGAAATATGATCCAGAAATTTAAAACAAAAATATAACTTTTGTTTGGGCATAGGCGGCACCAACAAGCGCAACAGCGGAGAAGAACGCGAAGTCACATAATTCCATCACCTAGTTTTCATTAATTGTAATCTAACGGCATTTGACTTTAACCGGCGAAGTGGTACAGTTAGCTGAGCACGCGTCACTAAAGCTGCATGCGAAGATCAACCGTTTATGCAACAAGCCAAGCATTCCACGTAGCTCATGGAAGTGGTCAGACAACAAATAAAGATAGTCACATAATCTCCCACAAGTGAGAGCCAAAACATATTGCATACTGGTGTATCCTATGAAGAAACATGCAACAGATTCTCAAGCATTGTTTAAACGTTCGTGTCTCAGCTCAGACTTGAACTTATCAATTCAATGACCTCGCAATAAATTATTTCTTTTCATACCCGCTTTTCATCTAGCGATGGTCGCGGGGGCAGCACCCCTAAAGAGGACTCGAAACCTCAGGCCAACAGCAGTCAGTTCTGCACCCCTTTTGACACGAACGTCCAACACTGAACGGAACAAGTTAGCTGAAACTATACAGAAATCAATAAGTGCCCATTGACCCAAAGAATCTCAGAACCAGGTGCACTTGTGCACATTTCTCTGTTAGACGAAAGTGTTCATGTTGCACAGTGCGTTGTTACAGCACAGATGCAGAAGGATACTCTCGTTGTCATTTATGTCAGCATCACCATGTCGGCCAACCACACCCTTGCATACTCCGACATCGTTCCCAATGTGTGCATTCATGTCTCCCAGAGAGATCGTGGATTCGTTAGTTTTGACCTTTCGTAGAGTATCTTGTTGCTCTACCCATCAACTAAACATGTTTTTGAAATTTGTGGGGGGACAATTGCCCGGTTGCGGCCTGAACTCTAGCATGGGTAAACTTTTCTGGATCAACGCCGGAGTAGAAGAAGAATTTCCACCCATCATCCAGCTCCACAGCGTTAGAGCCGCAACGGTTAGTCGAAGAGATGCTAAAAATGTCCAGGAAATATCGTTTGGCTTCCTCGACCAGTTCGTGTTCTTTCTCTGTGAGCGAAGTGATCTTCCAATTTCCAATCACTAGCGTATGGCGAGATTGGCGTTTTTGAGTGGTTTTCAAGTCTCTCAGAGTAGAAGCATTGCGCTGTCCCCATTCGCCTCCTCAGATGCGTAGCGGGCGCAACGTGGGGCTTCTGGTTGCGGCGAGGGGTGACTGTCGCGAATTTTTCGCGAAACTCCTTGGCCTAAAGCACGAGCGCTGTACGAAGTGTCCAAAATTCAATGACCTCCGAGGATAACTTCTCACTGACTTTCAATGAGTGTATAATCACTTCGCATTGTATATCCTTAAAGGCGTCAGACTATGTGTGCAGAAACCACGAAAACACAGCTTGGCCATCCTGAACATGTTAAACGCCATTCGTTGATCTCAGGCAACCCCCCGAAGCACAGAAAACTGGTTCCCTTTTGTAGTCTTTGTGTTTGACAACAAAAAGCAATTGCAATTGAAACTGCACGCATTTTTAATTCGTTTGCTTTATTATCACTCTCCTTGTTTGGCGGCAGCGGGGTGTGGTAATTTGTGAGTGTGGTTCTGTTACAGCTTGTCGATTGCCAGTCCACGCGTCCAAACGTAAAGGGAATGATGCTATAGTAGCGAGCCATTGGCACAATTGTGCGTGAAAACGTCCCCAACACTCATCTATCTTTACCAATACCGATGCTAGGCGGCAACAATTAGCGTTTTACAAATCACATCAGTTAACTAATAATGTTGCTGCAAAAACAAAGCGAACTGAGTTGCTAGAGGCGATAACTGTTTCAGGAAGCTTCAGAAGGGCAATCAGCTAAAGCGCAACAGCAGCGGCGAGGCGGCATCACAATCTGGATAGGCGACGAACCTCGATCTATTTCCTCGAGACGAAAGACTGAAGATGAGGTACAGTTTGCAAGAAAACAGATTTCAAAAACAGTCCTAGACTAAACACCAAAAACTTCAGCAACACCGGAGTTAGACATTATACGGTATTTTGTAAAACTGATGAATTCTGAGACCACCAAACAGCTAGAACGAGCGAAGACGTTACTTATTCATAGAGTAATTTGTGTCCAGCAGTTTGCATTCAGTCGGTCGTTAATGATCGTTGAGGGCCAACGCACAAGATTTGGGTTGTGAATAGGAGCAATCTTTGAGGGTTTGACATCGACAAAATGTAAACAACGCAGCTGTTGAAAGGCAGTTTATTTTGCAGGGCTAGATTTATGAGAGCGCGGATGGTGGTAACAGGCGGTGCACGAAACGCCACTTGATGCACGAAAGGGAACAGATAATAATGTGTGGGCAAATCTACATAAAGGCAGGCTGGGCGAATAACGATATTAGCATAAGCCGCAGCTATTGTATACAGAACGTGGCAAACTGAATCAGCAGCATACACGTGGCAATGAATTTGATAACCAATACCACTATACTGCTCCCTAATGCCGCATNGATTTGTTTGCTGCGTTCAGTTTGGTAAAAACACAAACGTTTATAACGAGTTGCTTTACCGTGTGTTTGCACTTGGTGACACTCTATAACTTTTGTAATACACTGTAGCAATAATGACCCTGACAGAATTCGTTGAATTTCACCACTTAATTTGTTCATAATACTTTTAGATGTATGATGAAACTGACAATTTGACACAGCAAACTCAGCAAAACAGATTTTTGTTCCACAGAAAAGCAGGGCAACACGAAAAACTGTTATACCACAATCGCGGAATCATCTAGCGATAAAGTCTTCTGAGTAAAAAGTATTTTTTATTCGTTCTGATGAGAAATAAAGACTCGTTGAACGCCTAATTTAGCACTGAAACGCACAGTGGTAAAGAAAATGATTCTCTCCAGTACTTCACCGCAAAACTCTTTAATTAAATAGTAGAATATGCGTTTACAACAAATTGACCAGAAATTGAACAAAATGCTTGTGCAATTGTGAAACTGACATGAGCACTTTGGTGCCGCAAAAACAACGTTTTTTCAATTGAAATAAGAATTTTTGTTCCTTGAAAACCACGCGCTAACATAGAGATATGAAAACGAACGTCTTAGTGTCAGATCACTACCCATTTGTAGTCTTGCGCAGTCGCAACGCAACATAAAACGCAATTGTTGATTCACTTCAGCAGTTTTATCCTGATTGTTACCTGGATGCAGAATGCAGTTGTAGAGTTTTCATTACATTATTAAAGTGTTCCAACATAAATGGATGATATGGAGCCATGGGCGGGTGGGCCTTGGGACAGATGATCCTCAGCAATAGATAATGCTGGTTGGACTTTACCTCGAGACAGGGTTTAGATTAGGGATCTCAAACACGCTCCCACAAGCTAATTATTATCTTTGGCCGAGAGTCATCCAACTTTCTTTTCGTGAAATATTGTTTTGTAACTGTTGAGTTCATATTGCTTGCAAGTCTGTTGCATTTCTCATGCATGCATAGCGCCGATTAAAGGCTGTTGCGCATTGAGATGCACTATATACCCGGTGTGTAGCTTTAAGGCAGTGAAGGCCTACCCAATTGTCGACCAAGCGGCAGTCTTCGTCAGTCCAAATTGGTTCTTTGTCTGTCATGAGTTTGAGACCTTTGCTTCTTATTTAGGTTAAGTCACGTTCAATTTAAGATTAGTCACGTTCAAGAATAAGGCGTCCCATACGTTAAATGTCTTTAAAAGGATCAATCTTCACGGTTACAAATGAACAAAACTATACGTTGCTCCAGGTTGGACATTTAAAACCACAACCACGAGTCGTTCCCGGAAGTAATAGTTTCCTTTGTTGAGGTGACAAACAGGATCGACCCTGAAGTAGTATTAACATTGAGTGTTCTACGCAGATAGAGGAGACTTACACGCGAATAAAAGCTAAGGGAATTCGCAGTAATATTCTCGGGAAAATCAACTACAAACCCAAAGTTCGTCACCGTCAATCGACAATAAACACGGAAATCAGGTATAGTATTGTCGCTACGCCGAAAAACAACTGCGCTAATCATTCAGTCCTAGTTTGTTCTGCTGCCGTATTGCTGAAATGTACACGATCGTCGCTAGCATTAGATTACATTTTACAAATAGTGGCAAACACATATGGAATAATTTGCTTTCTTTCAACAAAACCCATTGTGTTTCCGTGAGTTCTCCCACTTAGGTGCAATCAATATATTTCCTAAATACAGTTTATAGTAGAACATATTACCTGGAACTTAAAAATATTGTTGCTCGTTAGCTTTTCAACCCTGGATACAACAGCCAAACGTTATGACAGTGGCTCGTTTTTAACGAATAATATATTCAAACTACAGCTGAGCAAAAAACTTTAAGTGGCTTTCGTTTCGAATGGATTGCGCTTAGTTTCCCAGCAATTCAAACTTTCTGTTTAAAAACACTGATAGTGTTTATACATACGAACGATTTGTGAAGTATCCATCCCATAAAGTACTTGCAAAATTATCAAATTACAGTACATTTCCGTTTCGGTTATAAAGTCTATTTTCAACTGCAAATTACGACAGATTACATCGCTACAACCAAACCATGCAAACATCTGAAATTCAACGATAAAAACCCAGGTAGATCGAAAACCTGCAGTTTTGCATGACATGAACAAATAACAAACAAAATCATTATGGCAGAATTGTGTTCTTGTTCACGTCGAAGGTTTCTAACGAACACTTGCAAAACTAGTCCAACTAAACTCTTTATACCCACTGTACTCAACGCCGTTCCTTTAATACTGCAGGTGGTGCAACAACTCTGCAGTGATCTACAGATCCCTACCATACGTCAAGATAATACCACCAGCACCACCAAAAGTTCCCGATCACATCAAGAAGTTAAGGGAGAGAGTGTCGCAACGTCGAGCTGCTCAAATGAGTGCCGCCGCACTACGTCATGCAACTCCAACAAGCAGGGCTAAACTACGTGAGAGTGACATGAAAGGCTCTGACATCACAAGCACGTCGGGTACGAGAAAATCACGTGGGGAAGTAATCGCTCTTCCGAGAATAACGCCTGAGCGCTCACGTGATGAACACCGCAACGAAGCGTTGCCACAAAGACAGCAAATTTTGAAATCGAAAAGACAGACATCGGCGATTCCAAGCTTACCTTCAATTGCTTAAAACAATACAATGACAACGATCGTAGTTCTGATTTCGTAAAAACAGCCAGAGTTTCATTTGGCAATTTATGAGTGCTGCACGCATGCTTTCATTTTCAGATGTTTAAGCAGTCTGATGCCATCAACCAAAAAATGAAAGAATAATGTCTCGAGGGTAAACTTACCTCGAATCAATCTGCTCACCTTACAATCACTCGAAGTGCTCCAAGCGGCGTGATGAGGATCGCAGGTGCAATGGTGTAGGCGATGAAATTGATCACTTCACCAACCGCCACTGAAACACGTGAAGCAAAACCTTATGTTCGTTGCCAAATATTGTCTACGTTTGTTCTTTAGGTTAGGTTTTCACTGTCCTTAAATACAACATGAATGCCTGCGCGTTTAACTAAAAAGAACACAAACATGCAAACGCAGTAGAAAAACAAAAACATTGTTTTTATCAAAAATATCACACAAATTTACACAAACACACAGCCGTAGCAGAAAACAAATTTTGCTAAGTCCTACAGCAGGTTTTTTTTTAAGGAAAATGTTAGGAACCCGGTTTGGATTTTTAGGGACCCGATTTATCTGATTCTAGGGACCCGATTTTCTCTGATTTTAGGGACCCGATTTGAAACTCTAGGGACCCGAATCGGGTCCCTAAAACGCCTTAAAAAGCCCTGCCTACAGTTTATACATAGGTGCAAAAACCAAACTTGGCATATAATCGGAGGAAAAGATCGGTAAAATGGACAAAGGTTTTGTAAAAAATTAGATAAAAGTCCATTTTACTTTTTAATAAAATGTACTCTGAACATTTTCAAACTTTTTAATAGTGTAATTCAAAATAAATTTCTTTAAAATGTAAGAAATTGTGTGTAGACGACCTTTTTTGATCGTTCGGATATTTACATCAAACATGCCTTAAATGCAAAACGTCAAACAAAACTGTTTAGTTAACTTTTGACCTGAATACTGTAAGGCAAAAAGTTCTGCAAAATTACTTTGCCCCATCAAATAATTTTGACGTACCACGTCTATGCACAAGCGGGATGTAACGTACAGCATACTAATCAATGGGAAACTTAATCTCTAGATTACTTCGAATTCAGGTCAACGGCACGCATTCCACCGATGCTATTCTGTGGCATAAGAACTGTTAATTATTTCAAATGTGTCGTAAAATGCATAAATACGACCCGGCGGTTGAGTTCGACAGGCAAATAGAGAAATTCTGAGACACTCACTTGCCAGCATGCCAAGCCACCAAGTACATTGCGTCAGGTAACCGAAACCACTGTGAGGAGTGCCTGCAGAAAATACAGCATTCGACATTTTATGTCCATCTGCATGAATGAGCAAACAGCACACGTTTCCACGCTGAGGCCAAAGGCAAATACCGGAAAAAATCACAGGGGTTAAGACAACAGACACTAAAAAAGTAAGAATAAATTTAATCGATTTGACGAAGAAAAATCACAGACCAATGAACTCCTTCCGTGACCCAGCTCACGGGAAGAAAAATCATCAAGCACACCGAATGAAAACCGTCTAAACGGTGTTTCACAGGGAGACTAGGTTTGCCTGTCTTCACGCGCGTATACAACCGCGCTGGAGATCATATTGTATGCGCCACGGCATGGGCATACACACCATTAGCTCTAAGAAACTTAATGGGAGTGCAGTGGCGTAGCCAGTCCAGAAATTTTTGGGGGCAAAATGTTAGATTTTAGGCGAATAACACTATTTTGTTTGGATAAACGCTTCTCAAAGCACAAAATAACTATATTTTCTAAAAATTTGGGGTGACATGGCCCCTTTGGCCCCCCTGGCGACGCCTATGCGGGAGTGGACGTGTGTTCACTTTGGAGAAACGACACCCCGCAAAACATTGCAAAGCAAACCATACACACCAGCATGTGAAAGCTGCCTGTTCACTTAAAGTGACAAAATGCTCTTTTGCTGTGAATTGACAAATTAACTCGCAAACTTTTGACAAAAATATAACTTGAAAAAAAGATGATTTCCTTCCGATGTGAATTAAAAGGAAATAATTGTATTTCTTTGCAAGTTATACTTCTGTCAAAGGCGCTGAAGTGCAGATTGCAGATGTACCACATGACGTCCACGATGAAATGGCCGTTTAGCTTGCTTGTTGGTTCAAGGAAATATCATGATTGAATTTTATTTGCAGTTACCAAGTATTCTGAAACGCGCAATACAATCAGTGTTTCCTGCATAGCAAAACGCTCTACCGAATAATATGTATGTTAAACAAAGACTTAAAACATTATGGATTCTTTTGAAGTGCACTTATTATGCCACAGCGTGCAAAATCAGGTTATTCTTACCGTTGAAAGCTTACAAATATAAAAACTAAGTACTTCAGTACCCTGGTTCCAAACTTAAAGACAATTGAGCTTTTTACCCTACAAGACTTCAAAGCAACACTGTTTCTTAACAACAATGGAATCTTACCCGCTTGGTGTTTGGATGTACTTCTTAGCAAACCTTTTTTCTGCAGGATGAAACTACCTCCCACCAAAAGGGCAGAAACTACTGATAACAGCAAACCAATAAATGGATGACTTGCTTTAGGATTAGAAGAAATATCTTCAGCACTTAATGCTTCAGCCATGATCTTACTCAATTATGCAAGAAGTACGAGAACCAAAAAATTTGGAAAAGAAGGCCTCAGTAAAAAAATATCCTACGTGAACACAAACAGTACTAAAGTTGCAGTCGCACACACGTTTCTAAAGAAAAGCTAACTTAAGACTAGGACCCAAATCTTCTGAAACTGAAGACAAGTTCATATACATTACAAACAAACTGCTTCAACAAACATGAACATGCACAAGTCTTTTTGTTTGTATCATGTAAACTTTGGCATGACATCAATAAAAAAGACAACGTTTAACTTGAAAACTGCTTCCTGTTGGTAGTTCATTTTCTGACCATGTGTTATTTAACTGATGACATCAAAAGCTTAAGAGCAATGGTGCAGATTTAAGTCACAAAACTGGAAAAATGAAAAACAGGCTGAAGCTAAAACATCACTAGACAAAAATCTTGACATGGTGAATGAACCACTTGCACAAAATATTTAGACAAAATCTGTTTTTGTGAATCTAGAGCAGTGGTTCTTAACCTTTTCTTTACCGTGCCTTCCTCAAGTATATACTTGTCCTTTGTTTCAAGCTCCTCTGGCTATAAAAGTTGCAAAAGCAAATGTATTGTTTGGTAAATTTATTGAACAAACTTCAAATGTTGTACAGCACTTAAGGGCTAGCACCCCCCGGGAAAGTTATTGATGCTCCTTGATTAAGAACCACTGTCTAGAGCAATTTGTTTTGTAGGGGGCGTGGAGGTCAAATAATAAGGTCTAGGTCCAAATATTGTTAATTTTTAACACATAACATTAATTGCTGACACATAAAAAAATCCTCTAATGTGTATACCTATACTGTGCACTGAACCATACTGATGCCCAGGTGTTATAATCAAACCTCTATTTTTTATCAGAGATTAGTCACTAGGCAGTACCTTACTGTCAATAGTGAGTAGAAATAATAAACCTATAACTCAGCGGTTTTTAACCTTTTTTGTACCATGACCCAAATATAGCAACCCACTATAACCCAACAACACCCATCAAACACCCGAATGAAGCAAATGTGATACAACTGCATACAAAAAATATCTACTTGTAACCCGTCCAAAAATGGGTCACAACCTCTCTGGGGGTCGCAACCCCCAAGTTGAAAACCACTGCTCTAACTTGACATGGTGGGGCAAATTTGTCAAGAGAAGCTAGCAATACCAGTGGAAGTCAACTTTATATGATGTAACTTTTTTCAATCTTGAAGGCATAGCAGGTGAAAAAATGTTATTTCATCTTATATTATTTAGCTACTTTGTGGCCCGCCAGCCAATGGCACCTGAACATGTGGCTTCTAGAGAAATGTTTGCCCTATTGTATGATGAGACTCAGTGCCAACTTGGCTGGCCATGAAATGCATAGCCATAAAACAAGGCAATCAGCAAAACCAAATAGCTCAATTCCACTACCATGTTGAAAATAAGGTCAAAACAATTTTATGAACAATTTTTTTTACGTGCTAAGTTATTTTTTATTTTATTGACTGGGGGTTGTTGGCTTTGCTTAAGCCTAGATACTGTCAAAGGGACAATTGTTGGATCAATAAATGTTCAATTGAATAGATAGATCAATACATGTTTCCAAATATACATTTTTTTCCTTACAGAAAATGCAAACAGTAATAGCAAGGGGAACCATTTTTTGACCTAAAACCTGAAAATTTTGATTTTATGATTTATATACAGATTTTGACTTTATTTTGACCTATAAATTTCTGCGTTTGCAACTGCAAAATAATTCAACCTTTGGTGTTGTGGTCAACTCAGAAACATATTCATGCACCATACTTCAAAATTTAAAAAAAAACTTGGTTGTTTAACTTCATGATGATATATTGATTAGCACATTAATAGAGTGAAACCTGAGAACATCATGAAATTAAAACACTACATGCATGAAGGATTGAGCATTTGTCAAACCAACAGGCCACTTTTCTTGCCTTACCACGCATAGCCAACATAGTATTCAATCGTCCAATGGTTAGCAAAACAACATTATTATGACAGAAATCGAAACAAACTCACTATTATTATCACAGAATTGCAACCAAACTTGCAAACGCATGACAATATCTGTTGTTGTAGTTTCAATAAAATATTGATAAAGAGAAAAAACTGTACTGCAAGGTAACTTTGACCTACTGATAAATTTTGACCTAATGATAAATTTTGACTTTTTTGACCTAATAACTTGGGAGTCGCTCAAGGTATGAGTATGAAATTTGATTTGTGGACGTTTGATACTTTAATAAAGGTAGAAAAATGTTGACTTCATTGACTTTTGGTTGCCCTAGTAATAGCACAAGTTCAGAGGGGACAACGAAACTTACAGAAAGAACAAGGATTCGGAAGCCAATAACTATACATTGATACAGGGGCAAGTAGTGTACTGGTCAGTACACTAAAACCAACTAAAAAAGTACAGATAAAATTAGATCAAATTTGCACACAGGTCAATATGCTAGCAGTATTTCCTCTGACCACAGCCAGGGACAGGCGCTGGTGGAGTCACTGTCACTCCCTGGGGTCACCAGACATATTAACAAGTTTCTTTGCGAGGCCACTCAAGATAGGGGTGACGGACTTGCCATACACATCAGTGGTCCCAACTGCTACTGGTTGAAAGTGGTAAGTGCTTTAGAGGTCATGGTATTTTTGCCATTTCGCAACCTCAGCCTTTGTTGCTGCAAAGCCTGCCTGTCTGGCACTGTCTTTCTAGTGGCCCCAAGCGAAAGTGTCCACAACTGTTGCATCCGATAGTCAAGTGATCCAACAAAATTTGAATTTGTTATCTAACCCTTATCAAAATTCATGAAATTTCATAAGGGGAAAAGATCTACAGTCTTCTGAGCTCAACAATTTTGAAATTTTAGAAATTAGATCTGTATTTCCGAAATTAGGAGCATTTGAAACTTTGATGCTTTTGAAGATTGGGCAAAAAAATTTGGAATTTTGCTGTTGAAACTTCAACTGATTATTATTCCTAGATCTCTGAACATTTTCGTTTAGTATGTTACAACGAAGTGCAAGGTTCCATGCTGAACCAAACAAGACAAAGTTTTTATTGGTGACCTTTGAACCCTAATTAATTGTTATTATAGGGCAACATGTTTTTCATTTGCACTTAAGCATGACAATATTTCAAATACCTGTAACTCAAACAGCACAACTTCTATTGACTTCATTTTAATTTTATGAAGAACTGGTGTTATGGAGATACTATTGTATCTGGGTAACCCATGTTTATTTTTGAACTTAAGGCAAAAAATTACATCTTGATATACTAGTATATACCCATTTAATTAATTGGTATTATACATTTTTGATATATTTTTAATTAATGTTGAGCAATACAGTTCTTAAGTGTGCTTAAACCCATCAACAAAAATTTTTGAAAAGATCGAAAACATGTTGAAACTTGTGAAAAAAATAGAAAAAAAGAACAAAATCCCATTCATTAACTCTTTGGCGTCCGCTAGGTTTCAGGGATTTTTGGAAAAAAATGACTCAACGTTTTTGGCTTTGCGCGGGAATTTCTCCAGTCCGGTATGCTCTACAAACCCGGTAAAAGTCTCAAAAGACACAGCAAGTCTTCTAGTCTGCACTCGAAAAAAAATTTTTTGATTGGGGATGTGGGTTTTTTGTGAGTTACATCATAAATGGAGGACTTTTAGGCCACCTTGGCCTACTTTGCCTGGCCCTGGGCGCCAACTGTTAGGTGGTAGTCTTTCGCCGAAATTTTTACTAGAAACTAGGCTACAATCCGAGTCTTTTGATACTTTGGATGACCTGCTGGGGTTTCGGGTTCAAAAGTTATGATGTTAGTTAGTAAAAATTTTTGACTAATTGGCTAATTAGATAATTAATTAATTTGTTTATTTTCGATCATAACTTTTGAACCAGAAACTCTAGAAAGTCGATCAAAGGCTCAACAGACTCGGACTCGAGCCTAGTTTCCAATGGAAACTTCAGCGAAAAACTTTGGCCTAGCAGTTGGGCCCTAGGCCAGGCAACATGAGCCAAAATGACCCTAAAACTACTTCACTTATGACGTCAGTCACAAAAAATCCGTACCCCCAACCAAAAAAATTTTTTTCGAGTGTAATCTACTAGACTGGCCGATCCGTTTAAGCCTTTGAACAGCTCTCTAGCGCAATCAGCGGAGGAGCTAGGGCGTTGGTAAGGCAACCGAAAACTGCTGTTTTTTTGGCCGAAATCGAAGTATGAATATATCGTAGACCGGCTCTCAAAGTGTT